>Ga0302324_100014869_pt1 | contig 15651 bp, 12 predicted proteins | sample Palsa_T0_1_FD_201949 | JGI IMG/M metagenome (GOLD analysis project Ga0302324, IMG submission 201949) | Peat permafrost microbial communities from Stordalen Mire near Abisko, Sweden - Palsa_T0_1 | ecosystem: Environmental > Terrestrial > Soil > Palsa > Peat permafrost | place: Sweden: Abisko...
GGGGAGCGGGCCCGGTCGAGTCGGCGTGGGAACTGCTCGACCAGATGGAGGTGCCGCGCATGGTCTCATTCGTGCGCCGCTACGTGGCGCACAGCCAGGCTCAGCTCGACGGCCGGATGATCACCGGGTACCGGGGCGATCGCTCCTGGTCGGCCGCGCTCGCCGACGTCCGCCGGGTCCAGGGCGAGCTGCTGCTCGAGCTGGGGCGGCTGTAATGGCGGGCCAGCGCAAGAGCCTCGGCAGTCTCGTGGGCGCGCCCGATACGGCGCCGCCGCCTCGCACTGCCAGCCCTGATAGAACTGCTAGGTCTGATAGACCTGCTAAAGATGACAGGCCCGCCGAGGCGGAAGAGACTGCCCGGCCACCGGCCGTCGGCGGGATGACTATGCGCAGCTGGTACATGCCGAAGGGATCGGCCGACCAGCTCGCCGCCCTGGTCGACGACGTCCATTTCGCGACTCGCCTGCCGAAGCACCTCATCATGGGCGCCGCTGTCAACGTCCTCGGCCGTCACCGCGACGAGATCGAGGCGGAAGCCAGGTCAGCCGCGGGCAATGGCTGACAAGCGGCCGGCCGGGGAGCGCGACCGGATCCTCGTCGCCCAGATCCACGGCACGGCGAAACGTCACGCCCGGTGGCGCGAACTGAACGAAGACGAGCACGCCGCGGCGGTGGGGGAGTTGCGCGAGCTCGCCGCGGGCCGGGCCGACCTCCTGGCCCATGTCGCGGGCATCGTGGAGGGCTTCAGCGAGGGCCAGCTTGACGAGCCGCTGGCACGACAGGCTGCGGGCCTGTGCCGTGACGCTGGAGCCGATCCGGAGGCGATCCCGCATTGGATCGAGGAAGGCCGCTGCCGCAGGGCTGTAGCCGATATGCCGCCGATGTCAGGCGGCCTGCATGGCGGGGGAGCACGGCGGGTCTTAGCGCCTGCTAAGGCCCGCATCATGATCGCGCCTTCGATGGCCGGGAACCCGGTCCGGCCGGGCCCGGATCTGGTGATGAAAGGGCGCAATGCGGGTGAGGACGTAAGCAACTACCGCATCAGGTGAAGAGTGAGGCTGACCGCTGGGATCCAACTCAGTGCAGCGGCGGTGCGGTCAGGTTTGATGGCACCATGGAGGCCGACGCAATCAGCCTGCCTCGTACAGGTTGTGTCATCGTAGGCGTCGGCGGCGGGAGGGTGAGTCATCGGCATGACGTTGCGCGCGCAGAAGGCGCCGGGCATAGGACGTTTCAGTTTGCAACGCCAGCGCAGCCGCCGGTTGAGGTCGCAACGCGCCACGTTGGGATGGAATCCGGCGGCGATGGCCAGCCGCCGTTTCCCAGTGGCCGACTGACATGACCACACTCACGGACCACCAAGCGAAGCTGTTCGCTCTCGAACTCCTTCGCCGTCACCCTGTCGGCGACCCCGGTCGGATTGGCAGCGCGCTCATGGATGCGCAGGTCGACCTGAACCCACACCAGGTGGATGCTGCACTCTTCGCGTTCCGGTCTCCGTTCTCCAAAGGCGTGATCCTCGCCGATGAGGTCGGTCTCGGGAAGACGATCGAGGCTGGGCTCGTCCTGACGCAGCGTTGGGCGGAGGGGAGACGGCGGGTGCTCGTCATAGCTCCCGCAAGCCTCCGCAAGCAATGGGTCCAGGAATTGGCGGAAAAGTTCTTCTTGCCAGCCGTGATCTTCGAGACGAAGACGTACAACGCAGCTATCCGAGCTGGCAACCCGAACCCGTTCGATCTCAAAGCAGGACAACCTGCGGTCATCGTGTGCTCGTACCAGTTCGCCGCGCGGCGAGCCGACGAACTTGCGGCGCTCCAGTGGGACCTGGCGATCCTCGATGAGGCTCACCGACTACGCAACGTCTACAAACCGGGTGCCCGTATTGCGTCGGCGATCCGCACCGCTCTGAGTAACACGCCGAAGCTGCTCCTGACGGCGACTCCGCTCCAGAACTCGTTGATGGAGCTGTACGGCCTGGTGAGCGTGATCGACCAGCACCATTTTGGTGACGCCAAGAGCTTCCGCACGCAGTACTCACGTCTGGCGGACGACGGACGCTTTGACGATCTGAAGAGACGTTTGGAACCGGTCTGCCATCGAACGCTGCGCCGACAGGTCGTGGAGTACGTCAGCTACACGAACCGCGTTCCGATCACCCAGGAGTTCTGGCCCACGGAGGACGAGCAGAAGCTCTACGACATGGTGTCCGAATACCTGCGGAGGCCCGAGCTACAGGCTCTGCCTCCAGGCCAGCGCACCCTCATGGTCTTGGTAATGCGCAAGCTGCTGGCTTCGTCCACCTTCGCGATCGCCAGTGCTCTTGACTCCCTCGGCCGGAAGCTGCAAGGGCTCCTACGGACCGACGACAAGGCCCGGGCAAAGCTCACCGAGCAGCTCGACGCAGCCTTCGAGGCCGACTTTGAGGAACTACCCGAGGTGGCCGACGAGTGGGAAGTCGACCTTGACGCTGACGACCCGGCACCACTCTCCCAAGAAGGACGCTCGGCCATCGCATCGGAGATCGACGAACTGGCCAGGTTCCGGGACCTTGCGGTGTCGATCACTGAGAACGCCAAGGGTCTCGCGCTGCTCCAAGCCCTGCAGACCGGGTTTCGCAAGGCCGCCGAGCTTGGAGCGGACGACAAGGCGATCATCTTCACCGAGTCGCGCCGGACACAGGACTACCTCGTTCGACTTCTCTCCCAGCATGGCTACGAGGGCCAGATCGTCCTGTTCAACGGCACCAACAGTGACATGGGTTCCAGGGCCATCTATCAAGAGTGGAAAGAACGTCACCAGGCGGGCGACCAGATCACTGGATCTCCGACCGCCGACATGCGCGCTGCACTAGTCGATCGGTTCAAGTCCACAGCGAAGATCATGATCGCGACTGAGGCCGCCGCTGAGGGCATCAACTTGCAGTTCTGTTCGATGGTCGTGAACTACGACTTGCCCTGGAATCCGCAACGCATCGAGCAGCGCATCGGACGGTGCCACCGCTACGGGCAACACCACGACGTAGTCGTGATCAACTTTCTCAACCAAGCGAACGCGGCCGATCAACGCGTTTTTGAGCTGCTCGCCGAGAAATTCCGCCTGTTCTCAGGCGTGTTCGGTGCAAGCGACGAAGTGTTGGGCGCCATCGAGTCAGGGGTCGACTTCGAGCGCCGGATCGTAGCCATCTACCAGGAGTGCCGCACGACCGAAGCGATCGAGGCCGAGTTCATTCAGCTCCAGCTCGACCTCGACACGGAGATTTCAGAGACGATGAACGACACTCGCCAAAAGCTCCTGGAACACTTCGACGCCGAAGTCCACGACCGGTTGCGAGTTAGCCTGGCCGATAGCAGCGAGTTCCTCAATCGCGCCGAGGAGCAGCTCTGGCGAATCACCAGCCACGTGCTCACCGGCCATGCCCATCTCGAGCCCGACACAAGGTCATTCGTTCTCGACGAGGCCCCTGCCTTCGCCCCGAACGTTGCCGCCGGCCGGTACAAGCTCACACGCGCCGGTGATGACGATCTCGTCCACCGGTACCGCCGACAGCACCCACTTGCGGTTGCGATAGTCGATGCAGCAGCCAACCTCGACGTACCAGAAGCGGAGCTGTCCTTCGACTACACGAACTGGGGCGCCACCGCTGAGGCGCTGAGGCCGCTCGTCGGCCGCTCCGGGAGCGCGGTAGTCGACCATCTTCGACTCGACGGCGAAGATGTTGAGGACCACCTACTCATGGCGGCCCGTACCGACGACGGTGTCGAGTTGACCGCCGATCAGATCCGACGTCTACTCGACCTCCCCGCCTGCGTCACGACCACCAGATCCGCGAACGTGCCTGACACGGTCGTGGCCTCGGTGGATCGAAGGGCGGCGGAGACCCTGCAGGCCATCAGTGAGAAGCAGGGTCAGTGGTTCGACGAAGAAATGGACAAGCTCGACCGCTGGGCGGAGGACAAGCGAACCGCTCTGAAGGCGGATCTTCGCGAGCACGACGACACCTTGAAGACCTTGAAGCGCGAGGCACGCCAGGCGGCAAGCCTCCCAGACAAGCTCGCGATTCAAAAACGTATCAAGCTGACCGAGGCTAGCCGCGAGGAAGCGTGGCGCGCCTACGACAACGAAGCCCGTACGGTCGAGCAGGCCAAGGACGCGATCATCGACGACGTCGAATCACGCCTCGCCCATACCCACACCATCCGCCGAGTCTTCACAATCCGGTTCACTGTCACCTAGCCCACGATCCCGCACGGAGCCACAAATGACCGACCTTCCCGAACGCTTGGATCTCACATCGCAAAATCCCTTGACCGATCGCGTCGCTGCCTTGCGATCACTGTTTCCCGACGTGTTCCAAGAGGACAAGCTCGACGTCGACGCCCTCCGACGGGCCGTAGGCGACTCGGCAGAGACCGGGCCGGAGCGTTTTGGTCTCAACTGGCCCGGTAAGGCCGAGTGCATGCGGGTCATCCAAGAGCCTTCGATCGGCACCCTCGTGCCCATGCGCGACGAGTCGGTCGAATTTGACACCACCCAGAACGTAATCATCGAAGGCGAGAACCTAGAAGTTCTAAAGCTCCTACAGAAGGCCTACTACGGCAAGGTCAAGCTCATCTACATTGATCCGCCCTACAACACCGGCAATGAGTTCATTTACCCCGACAACTTCAGAGAGGGACTGTCCGGGTATCTCCGGTACTCGGGACAGGTTGGAGATGACGGGCTGCCGATGTCCGCAAATACCGAAACCGACGGCCGGTTTCATTCAAAGTGGCTGTCGATGATGTATCCGCGATTGTTCCTTGCCCGCAACCTCATGCGAAATGACGGCGTCATTTTCGTGAGCATCGATGACGTTGAGTTGTTCAATGTGCGCTTGTTGATGGACGAACTATTCGGGTCTGAGAACTTCCTCGGTTGCATCACAGTCGTGAGCAACCTCAAGGGAAGGAGTGACGACAAGTACTTCGCGCGATGCCACAATTATCTACTCTGTTATGCGAGGGGTGATTTCGTCACCGCTGGAGTTCCTCTCCCTGAGCAATACTGGGACGACTACCCGGAAGTGGCAGACGATGGACGAAGATTCCGGTTGCAAGGACTTAGGAAGCGCGGCTCGAACTCTCGTCGCGAAGACCGGCCTCGGATGTATTACCCGATATACGTAGATCCCGGATCCCGATCAGTTTCACTGAGCCCGCATGACGCGTACACGGAAGAGGTCCTTCCGAGACTCTCGGACGGCGCAGACGGTTGTTGGCGTTGGGGAATCGACACTGTCGCGCAGCGCCTTGACGAGCTTTGTGGCGCCAGAGTCGGCGGCAAACGTTGGGACGTCTTTCAGATCGACTACGCGGAGACGGCTGAGGGAACGAAGCGAATTATCCCTAAGACGGTATGGACCGGACCAGAGTTTGCGAACGAGAGCGGGACCCTTGAGGTAAAGCGTCTGCTTGGCAAGGGCGCCTTTTCCAATCCCAAGCCGATAGGGCTAGTCACCTACATGCTTGAGCAAGCCACAGGACCTACCGACATCGTCTTGGATTTCTTTGCAGGCTCTGGAACGACTGGACATGCGGTAATGGTGCAGAACGCGGCGGATGGTGGATCGCGTCGCCACATATTGGTTCAGCTTCCAGAGCCGGTTAACAACCCCGAGTACCCGACCATTGCTGCGATCACGCGAGAGAGGATCCGACGAGCCGCACGGGTGCTGAATAGTGAGCAAACCACGTTGGACTCAGTCGAGCAGGATCGTGGCTTCCGGGCGTTCAGACTGACGTCGAGCAACTTCTCCGCTTGGGATGGCGCCAATACCTCCGAGGAAGGCGTGGCAGCGCAGCTAAAGCTGATTTCTGATCACCTCGTCGATGGACGATCCCAGGAGGACATCCTTACTGAGCTGTTGCTCAAGGCTGGATACCCACTCACCTCACCCACCCGAGTGCTGAGTCTCGATGGCGTCGATGTTTACTCCGTGTCGGACGGAGCGTTGCTTGTGTGCCTCGCCGCAACTCTGACCATCACTCTCTTCGAGGCGATGGTCGAGCAGAGCCCGGCGATGATCCTCGTACTCGACGCTGGATTCAACGGCAACGACGAACTGAAGGTGAACGCACTGCAGACCGTTCGCGCTCGGAACCAACGGACCGGCAGCGACATCGCCCTACGAGTGGTTTGACATGGCTGTGAACGCGCTCAAACTGAAGTTCGACGCCACGTTGGCCTATCAGCGAGAGGCCATCGTCGGTGTGGTCGATCTCTTCACCGGCTTGCCGGTGGCGAATGCCCCGTTTTCGCTCGCATCTCAGGCAGCGAGCCAGCTCGCCTTCACTGAGCTGGGCGTGTCCAACCCGATTCCGGAAGACGACGCCGTCTTCGACGCCCAGGTGCTGGACAATCTCCGCGGCGTGCAAGAGCGTAACGGAATCGCTCGGAGCGAAGCCCTCGCAGGTCGGCATTTCTCGGTGGAGATGGAGACCGGGACTGGCAAGACCTACGTGTACCTGCGGACGATCTTCGAGCTGCACAAGACCTACGGCTTCAAGAAGTTCGTGATCGTGGTGCCCAGCATTGCGATCCGCGAAGGCGTGCTTGCCAGCATCCAGCTACTCAGAGATCACCTGACCAGCATGTACCTAGAACCCTTTGACGCTTCGGTGTACGACTCGAAACAGCTCGGCCGTGTCCGTCAGTTCGCCACTGCGAACACCATCCAGATCCTCGTGATGAACATTCAGGCGTTCCAGAAGGACATCGAGGAAGTAGCGGACCCGACGAAGGCGAACATCATCAACAGGGCTCAGGACCGGATGTCGGGCCGGCGACCGATCGAATTCATCCAGGCGACACGACCAGTGGTGATCCTCGACGAACCGCAAAGCATGGAGTCAGAGCGGGCTGCAGCTGCCATCAACCGCCTTGACCCGCTCTGCACGCTTCGGTACTCGGCAACACACAAGAACCTTTACAACCTCGTGTACCGGCTCGGTCCGATCGATGCCTACGACTTGAACCTCGTGAAACGGATCGAGGTGGCCAGCGTGGTCGCCGACGACAACCTTAATGCAGCGTTCGTCCGCCTCCTCCAGGTCGACGTCAAGACGACCCGAGCACAAGTGCAAATCAATCACGGAGTTGGCCTTGCTGCAAAGCAGAAGAAGGTCTGGGTCAGGCGCGGCGACGACCTCGCCGTCGCGTCCGGCGGCCGCCAAGAGTACGCCAACGGCCACATCGTTGATGACATCTCATTCCGGCCGGGCGCCGAGGCCATTGAGTTCACGAACGGGAGCAACGTGTCGCTCGGCGAGGCCGATGGAAGCTTCGACGAGGATGTCCGCCGAGCCCAGGTCTTCGAGACAGTTCGTCAACACCTCGACAAGGAGCGAGCGTTGCACGCCCTCGGCGTGAAGGTTCTATCGCTCTTCTTCGTCGACAAAGTCGCCAACTACCGCGGGTCCGACGCCGAGGGCAGCCCTACGCTCGGCGAAATCGGTCTGTGGTTCGAGGAGGCGTACACCCAGCTCGCCACGCAACCGCGTTACGCGTCGCTGGCCCTGCCTCCCGTAGACCAGGCACACGACGGCTACTTCAGCGTTGACAGCAAGGGCGTCTACAAGGACACCCGCGGCACCGGCGAGGCCGACACTTCCACCTACGACCTCATCATGCGGGACAAGGAGCAACTTCTCTCAACTGAGGAGCCACTCCGGTTCATCTTCAGCCACTCTGCGTTGCGCGAGGGATGGGACAACCCCAACGTCTTCCAGATCTGCACGCTGAACGATTCCAAGTCCACCGATCGCAAACGTCAGGAGATCGGCCGTGGTTTGCGCCTACCCGTGAACCAAGCCGGCGAGCGTATCCACGACCCGCAGATCAACCGGCTCACCGTCGTTGCCAACGAGGCCTACGAGCAGTTCGCGCGCACCTTGCAAGATGAGTACGAAGAGGACACCGGTCAGCGCTTCGGCATCGTTCCCAAGGTCGCTTTCGCCAAGCTCGCATTGCCGGCTGGGCCGGGCGAGCCTCCGCCAGCCGCTGTCGGACAGGATGTCTCATCCGACCTGTGGGACCACCTCGTGGCGGAGGGCTACCTCGACCCTGCCGGTACCGTGCAGCCGAAGTTCAACCCGAGCGACGAAAGCTTTGAGCTGAAAGTGCCGGACGACCTCGCACCCCTGCGAGCCGAGATCACCGACACCATCTCCCGGTATGTATTCGCCAACCGCATTATCGACGCAAGGAAGCGTCAGAAGGTCCGATTCAGCAAGCAGGTGACCCTCGATCCAGAGTTCAAGCAGCTCTGGGACCGCATCAGCCAGCGAACGAAGTACCGCGTTTCTCTGTCCTCGGATGAGCTAGTGGCCGCGGCCGCCGATGCGATCGCCAAGGCTCCGCCGATCGGGCCTGCGAAGGTCCGAGTGCGCACCGTCGAGATCGAGCACAGCGTGGCGGGTCTTGGTACCGACAAGATCGTTGATCAACGAGACTACGAGACGGGGCGGCCGAGGTTCCTGCCTGACATCCTTGCCGACTTGCAAAACGAAACAGACCTCACACGTTCCACTCTTGTGCGCACACTCATCGCATCAGGTCGACTGGCCGACTTCACAGTGAACCCTCAAGAGTTCATCTCCCTGGCGGCCACCGAACTCAACGCAGCTACGCACAAGCAGATGATCGACGCGATCGTCTACGAGCCAATCGCTGGACTTCACTGGGAGATGCGCCGACTCGAGCCGTCCCTTGAAGAAGAGGTTGAGCGGTATGCCTCACGCCTCTACAAGGTGCAAAACGAGGAGAAGACCCCTTTCGACCACGTTGAGATCGAGTCGGACGTCGAACGGCGCTTTGCCAAAGCTCTCGACGACAACAAGAACGTCAAGTACTTTGTCAAACTCCCCGCGTGGTTCACCGTGGACACGCCGATCGGGCCGTACAACCCCGACTGGGCCATCGTCTTCGAGCAGACGAAGCGTCTGTACCTAGTCCGCGAGACGAAGGGGAGCCTGGAAGCCGAACAGCGTCGACACGAGGAGAACGTGAAGATCGATTGCGCGCAACGTCACTTCAAGGCGATCGACGTTGACTACGCGGTCGTCACGAGTGTCTCCGCGATGATCGAGCAGCTACCCGAAGACGGCGCAAGCTGACGGCGGCACACCGGGAGCGTCCACCAGCAGCACAACGACCGGCCCGACTGCGGAAACGTCACAGATCCCCGGCGACCGGCACAGAGAACTGCCGGTGAGGGCTACGATCATGGCGTTCCGGCGAGGATAGGAGAATGCGGGGGTGGCACCGCCTGCGCGTCGAGATCTGCCGACCTACCGGGAGTTGATCTACCCGACCTTGCGCGCTGTGTCCTCGCTCGGCGGGTCCGCCCGGGGATCCGAGATCACTGACGCCCTCACCGAGTTGCTTGAAGTGACCCCCAAGCAGCTGGCCGTCACCTACGACGGCCGACCTAAGTCTGTGTTGATCGACCGGATGGATTGGGCTCGGTCGTACGCGAAGCTCGCCGGGGCGCTCGACAGTCCCCAGCGCGGCCTTTTCATACTCAGCAACCTCGGCAAACACATCCTCTCGCTCCCCGAGGGGGAAGGGCGAGCCCAGGTGGCGCAGCTCGACCGCGATGTCCGTGCCGCACGGCGTCGCCAAGGAGCGGCGGCCTACTCAGGAGAGGTCGTCGAACAAGACGAGGGCGAACCAGGCATCGGAGCCAGTGCAGGGGATGTTGAGGCCGGGGAGGACAGTGCCTGGAGAGAGGCCCTGCTCGCACGGTTGCACCGTCTCAGTCCGGCCGGATTCGAGGAGTTCACTCTGTACCTGCTACGCACGTTCGGGATTGAGCTCACCCGGGTGGGTGGCGTAGGCGACGAGGGGATCGACGGGATCGGCCTGGCACCGATCAGCGCCGTCCTGTCGTCGCGGGTGGCGGTGCAAGCGAAGCGCTACGACCCTACCGCGACGGTCGGCCGGGAGATCGTCGCTTTGTTCCAACGCGACGCCGCGGCGGCCGGTGCGGAGCGCGCCGTACTGGTTACCCTCGCTCGATTCTCTCCCGCCGCCCGAAAGGCCGCTACAGTCACGACACCGACCGTCAACCTCATCGACGGCGACAAGCTCTGCGGCCTCGTGCGCGACCAGCAGATCGGCCTCCGAATCGTCACCCAAGTCGACGAGGGCTGGTTCGATCGCTTTGACGTGTAGCGGCCGGTGCTCATAAGCCATAGCCCGGAGGCGCTCCATCGCGAAATCCGTGCTGCCCGAACCCGTGAACATCGCGTCATGATCTCGATTGCCAGGCTGGTAGTGCGCTGAAACTCGCTTCATTCACAGGGCGAGCATCGCATATGCGGCCTGGGCCCTCTGGTTAGGCGTTCAAAAACCTTCGTTTGTGAGACGACTCGGGAGAAGTGTCAATGTCTGAACTCGCCTGCACGAGCGACCTGCGATCCCAGGCTCGTGTGCAGACGGCTTCGGGATTCCGACGTGTACCGAAGTCGCCTGCGCGGCGGTCGCTTCTGTTCCGTACTCGTGTGCACGACGGGTTAGGCGACCACGGACGCCGCGGTGGTCTTCTCGTCGTGCTCGCGCAGCATGCGCATCACGGTGGCTGGCGACGGGCGCTGGCCCTTCTTCTTGCCAGTGGCGATGACAAGGCGGCTGGCAATATCACGCAGGCTCAGCTCCTGGGCACGCAGGTGGAGCGCGGCGGCGAGCATCGCCTCATCGGTGACGGCGGCACCGCCGATCGACTTGCCCCGGGCGCGGGCCGACTCGTGGCCCTCCAGGGTGCGGTCGCGGATGTACTCGCGTTCCATCCCCGACAGCGCGGCGAGCACGGTGAACATGACGCCGGACGGGTCGTGGGAACCCTGGAGCTCGCCGGTCAGGAACTCCAGGCCGATGCCGTCGGCGCGCAGCTGCTCGGCGAGTGCCGCGAGCTCGATGCCACGGCCGAGCCGCTTGTGCTCGTGCACGACGATCGTAACCGCGGCCCCGGACGCCCTGATCTCCCGGGCCAGGGCGACGGCCTTGTCGAGCTCGGGGCGGGTGAGCGCGCGAGTGGAGACCTTCTCGGCGAAGATCCTCGTGACGCCGACCGCGCGCAGCGAGTCGGCCTGGGTGTCGAGCGACTGGCGGGCGGTGGAGGCGCGGGCGTACCCGATCCGCACATGCCCTGCCGTCGCGGCGGCCGTCGCGGGGCGGGGCAGCTCGACCCAGGCAGAGCCCGGCCTGCGCAGCGGCGGGACCGGGACGCTGAGGGCCTTCGCCAGGCGGGGAACGAGCCGGAACCGGGCGGTGTGGTACTGGGCCGCCGCCTTGCCCCGGCCGGTCCGGCACGGCGACCCGGCCGGGGCTGCGCAGGACGACATCGGGCAGTCGTTCGCCTCAACGCTCAGGAAGTCGTCGTCACTCACCCGGAAATCGTTTCATGTGGGTGTTTCATTCGTCCAGTCGTTTGCAACGACTCATGAAACGTAAGTGCCCACATGGCGGCCGCCCCGGCGCTCTGTTTCACAGGTGACCGCCTATGAAACACCGGGCGTGACCGTCCCAGATAACACCCATCGAGGTTGTGCGCCGTCGCCTCGGCCTTGCCTCCACGAGACCACCCAGGCCTACACCCTGCTCGCCGACGAGGGTCGCCGACCCGAAATCCGCGACGCACGCCGCAAACGCGAGAACAGACGGTGATAGCCGGGCCAGCGGAAACGCCAGGGCGCCGTGAGGATTCAGGCCGTTTCTACGCGGGCCGGCCCGGGGGCCGGGTCGTGTCATCTGGAGAATCTGCCGGGGCCGCTGCTCCGCTTCCCATCTGCAGCTGTTCGGCTTCCCATCTGCGTAGCTTCTCCTGTCTGACGCGCTCCCACGCGGCGGTCTCAGCCTCCTCCACTGATAGCCGGGCTGCCCTTCTCACGGCTGCGGCCTTCAGCTGCCTGTTCTCCTCCGCCGCCAGCATCTTGTCGTAACTGTTCTCCGGGCCCAGGTTGAGCATCATCTTGATCATGACCGGCATGAGGTCGATGACGACGAACAGTGCGAACAGCAGGAAGCGGGCCGAGGTCAGCGTGGAGTCCCCGGTGGTGACGTCGCCCAGCGCCTTCAGCCGGGTGAGCAGCCCGGTGTTCTGGCTGATGCTGCTGGTGACGTCGCCTGTCTGCAGGGTCAGTTGCTGCTGCGCGGCTTGCAGTGACTGCTTAGCGGTTGGGAGCTGGGTTTGGTACGTGCCCCTCAGAGTGGCCTGCTGCCGCCCGCTCTGCTGCTCTAGCGTGTTAGTCCGCGAGGTGGTCTGCGCGGTGAGCGTCTGCACCAGGGCGGAGTAGTGATTGACCTGCACCTGGTCGTCCTGTCCGAGCGGGCCGTACCCAGGCTGGCAGGTGGCGCCGTTCGATCCCACGCCGTAGAGCTGGCAGCTCAGGTTGCTGCGCCAGTCGGCGAGCTCGGTCTGCGCATTGGCGAGCTGGCTATTCAGGCTCACTAGCTGCGGATCTTTACTGATGTCAATACCAGGGCCGCCGGTAGCCGCCAGCGCGCTCAGGTTGTTGACTTCAGTTTCATCCCGCTGCACCGTGAGATAGACGGGATTGGTCGGCAGGCCCTTGAAATAGGCGCTCCGCTCCGCGGCCTGTATGAGCTGGATCTCGTGGTTGATCTCGGGCCGGAAGATCTGCAGCACGAACGGCGTGGAGATCACCAATCCCAGGATCAGAGCCAGCAGGAACCGCGGGATGGCGCGGAAGACCTGAGCCCGCCACGTCCCCTTACGGGGCAGCGATACCACGAATGTTCGGTCCAGGCCCACGATAACCGCAGCCCAGGCCACCGCGAAGAGCAGGGCGACCCACAAATCAGCCCCTAGCGCCGCGACCAGGGCAAACGCCAAGGACACGGCGGCCATCACGCCCGGGATGAGGACCGAGAGACCTAGCCCGGTGTATTTCGGCTGCTCAGTAGGGCACTCTGCCAGAATCTGGCGGTGTGCACCGGCCAGCCAGACCAGAAACCGTCCGGCCGCACTGATCTCCCGCACCTCCCGGGGGCCGCCAGGAGAATCACCGTGACCCGGGTCGTCCTGGCGAGGGTCATCCACGAAACCGGGGCCTGCCCCGGTCATGGCAGCTGGGCGATGCGGTGTGCTCCCATTCAGGTCACCCAGTATGCGAACCGGCCCCGCGTCCAGGCCGGGCTTCCCGTTGACAGCACCGGGCATGCGCTGGCCATCTGCCGGCGGCATGGCATCAGGTTCCGTGGCGGCATCATCGCGCCCCGGACCAGGAACGTTCCTATCGGTCACATCGCTGCCTTTCTGATCTCGTGAAAGACAATTCTCGTGAAAGTCCTTTTTCTGCTTGTCGCCGAAGCGTTACCCGGGATGCGTCTCGCGGGAGGATGCCTGATCCCGGCGGGCCTGCCATGTCAAAAGGACACGCGAACAGGAGTCGCCCCGTGAACACGGGGGCGTCGCTCAGGCCCTGCCATAGCAGCGGGCGCATCATTTACCGCTTAACGGCGTGCCATCACGGGAAGCGGCGCGGCGCGCCCTGGCGATGGCAACCCTGGTGAACAGAACAGCAGCGACCAGCGCGAGACCCCCAAAGACGAATTCGCCGAGGATCAGGGTGAGGCGGATATCGGCGGTTATCTGAAGTCGTTTTTAGATAATGCCTGGTAGACGGGCATTTCTGCGGCGTAGACATGTCTTCGCCGCAGCCGTAGCAGGGGTCGTGATCAGGTGATCGCGGCCGGGCTGACGCGTATTCACGTGGTACGCCCGCTGAAGGCTGGGCCGGCGGGCGGACTGGCCGCGACGGAGCGGGACCGGGCCGCAGACGGACGATCCGGGTCCGGACGGTATCGAGCTACTGGCCACGAGCTTCGGTGCCTGCCCGGTGCATTTGGACGCGTCCGCCCGCGCCGCGGCGCCCTCGGCCAGCGCAAAGCTCGTGTCCGTCGTGGATCCGGACGATAGCAGCGACGACAGTGATCCGGAACGCTCGGCCGGCCCGCTCGCCCGGAGCCGTCCTCTGCCCGTCAGCACCAGGCGTCGACGGAAGGTCGGCGAGCTCGGGACGCGCGCCGCGGAACTCATCCAGTAAGCCGGAGCGGACCAGGAGAGACCTGCGGCGGTTACAGCGGCTGCAGCGGGAACACCGCTACAGATAACGTGTCATCGCCGCAGGAAAAACCTCTCGGCGGTTACGGCGAAGACACCCTAATCCGGGCTGGAGATAACGGCGGTTATGACCGCAAAGGTGAGGATTACCGCCGCGCCGACCGAGAAGGCGGCGGCGACAAAAACGACGATGCCGGCGACCGTGGGGACATGCACCGCAGCCCCCAGCGCGCCGTGACGCTCGGTACGGAGCCGCCGTGCGGATGCCAGCTGGCGGGCAGCATAGGCGACCTGGGCACGGCGGCTGCCCCCGCCCTCGGCGATACCGGCCAACTCGGCGGAGAATTCTTCCAGGTACCGGGCCCGGTCTGCGGGAGGCAGGAGCCGCGTGGCGACGGCCAGCAGCCGCCCCGCCGTGGGCGCGGGACCGCGCGTCCGGCGGGTGCGGCCGCTCATGCCGTGCCGCCAGCGGTGCGGGGCACGAGGCGAAGGGCGGCGGTGCTAGTGGTGGCCTGGGCGAGGGCGATGCGGGCGCGCTCGGCACCGTCGCGGGTGAAGCGGTAGTAGCGGCGTCGGGGGCGGCCCTCGTGCTGCGGGTTTGCTTCTTCCCAGCGGGACTCTGCCCAGCCAAGACCCTCAAGGCGGGCGAGAATTGGGTGGATGGTGCCGCTAGGCAGGCCGGCTTCCTGGCAGATCTGAAGGCCGTACATCTCGCGGGTGGGCTCGGAGAGCATAGCGCGCAGGACGAGTTGCATGGTGATGGTCATCCGCGGCCCAGATGGTGGCTTCCTGCTACTCATGCTTGTACTCTACCCGCTTCCATGCTCGTTCTCTAGCCACTTGTACTCTACCTAGGCCCTAGGTAGAGTACAAGTATTGAGCGGTGCCGTCAGGGTGCTGCCCGGCCGGAGGGAGCCATTGCCCGTGGACAGCAGTGCCACCGCAGTTCCGGAGCCGCCTGCTTCCCCTTCCCCGCCGCGTCGTCCGGGTACCGGCGCAGGGGCGATCCTGACCTTGGTGAACGGGGTGCTGGCCGGCGTGAGCGGTGTCTTCGTCGGGACGCACTCCGTGCTAGTGACGGTCATCGCCGCTGTTGTGGCGATCATGCTCGCGGCGATGGTGCTCGTCTCTCGACGGTGAGCACCCCTGAGGCCTCAGACGCCATACAGATGTCCAGTCATCACCGCAATCTCCTGGCGCGCTATGCGGAGATGGCAGCCCACCCAACCATCATCTACCGCCGCGAATCACGGCTCGCTAGGTACGAAGTGCAGACGACTTCAGGCATCCGTGCAGACGACTTCGGAAACCGACAAGAAGGCCGTCTCACTGGCGTTTCGCGTCTCAAAACTTGTCTAAAAACTTGCCGGAAACATTAGAGGTTGTGAGACGGTTCTGAAACACTTAAGCATGGCACACACCGCACACACCGCTGCCGCTTTCATTGTGACCGACCTGCCCACCGGCGAGCGCAGCCTCATCGGCCTCGCTCGCGTCTCCACGGACGCCCAGGACGCCCAGCTGCAGCA
>Ga0302324_100014871_pt1 | contig 15648 bp, 10 predicted proteins | sample Palsa_T0_1_FD_201949 | JGI IMG/M metagenome (GOLD analysis project Ga0302324, IMG submission 201949) | Peat permafrost microbial communities from Stordalen Mire near Abisko, Sweden - Palsa_T0_1 | ecosystem: Environmental > Terrestrial > Soil > Palsa > Peat permafrost | place: Sweden: Abisko...
CTCCTGCACGTGGGTGATGTAGTCGGGAACCAGGTTGTTGCCGAGTTGATCGCGTTCATTGGTGGAACACCAGAGCTCGCCGGTCTTGGGATTGATGGCAAGGCCGCCGCCGGCGTTGCGAATTCCGTAGGCGTAGATGTGGACGCCGGAGCCATCTGGATTCATCACCAGGATGTCGGCGCGAAACTTCTCGTCGGGATGGGTGTCGGGATCGTCCACGTTGGAAGCCGATCCCACGCCGACAAACAGGCGCTTGCCGTCCGGCGAGAAGACGAGATCGCGAGTGGAGTGGTTGCCCCCGCTCGGCAAATTGAGGAGATGCTCCGGCTTTCCGGTGGCCTTCAGGTCTCCGTTGTGATAGGGGAAGCGCAGCACAGCGTCGGTGTCGCCGATGTAGATGTATTGTGGGTTCGGTCCCGGAGGATAGAACGCAATTCCGTAAGGCTGGGTCAGTCCACTGGCGAAGACCTTCTGCTCACTCGGTTTGCCGTCCGGTGTGATGCCACGGAAAATCTTGATGTTGCCGCCGTGCATTTCGGCTACGAAGAAGTCACCGTTGGGAGCGGTAACGATATTGCGTGGGTTCTGAACGTCGGTGGTGTACAACTCCACCTTGAACCCGGCGGGGGCCAGCGGCCAGGCATTCTTCGGGCGATCCACGATGTCGGGCCCGTTCGTCGCCGACTTGGTGGCGTAGGGTGCGGGCAGATCCTGGGGCGTGATCTTGTGAACCGTGCCGGGCTTCTCGTAACGGAAATCGGTGAACGGACCGGTTGGCGGCGGCTTGGAAGCTGGATTTTCGGCGCAGGCAGAGCAGACAAGAAGTAAGAGCAGGGCAAGTGGCGTAAGCGAATGACGGACGTTGTTCATCGGGGCCTCACAGGACTAGAAGAATTTTGCCAGCGGACGGGAGCGCACGTCCATCGATTGCATTTAATAGTGTACGTTTGGGAAACCCTGATCTAGTCAAGGCGAGGTCCCTCAGCGGCTAAAGCCGCACTCATTACGGGGCGTTTAACGGACGGCCTAAAAGGCCGTCCCCTTCAACCTAAAAGGCCGTCCCCTTCAACCTAAAGGCCGTCCCCTTCGAAGGTCCAACTTAATCGGAGCTTCCTTAGATGTTGTAACCGGCTCCGCGGTATGTCAGAAAGCGGCGGAGTTTAGCCGCTTCTTGCTAACATCAGAGGGTGACTACTTCTTCCCCAGTCCGCGTTCGCTTCGCTCCTTCTCCTACCGGCCAGTTGCACGTCGGCAATGCGCGCACCGCGCTCTTCAACTGGCTATTCGCGCGGCAGGCGGGCGGCGTGATGGTGCTGCGCATCGAGGACACCGACGTGGAGCGCAGCGAGGCGCGCTTCGAGAGCCAACTGCTGGACGACCTGAAGTGGATGGGGCTTGACTGGGACGAAGGACCCGATCTCGGCGGTCCGTATGGGCCCTATCGCCAGAGCGATCGCCTGGCGACTTACCGCGAGCATGCGGAGCGGTTGCTGAGCGAGGGCAAGGCGTATCTGTGTTTCTGCTCGCAGGAGGAGTTGGAGCGCGATCGCGCGGAGAAGCTGGCGAGCCAACTGCCGCCGGTGTATTCCGGCACATGCCGGGCGCTCGATCCCGCGGAGGCGGAGCGCCGTCGCGCCAGTGGTGAAGCAGCGGCGATACGGCTGCGCATTCCCGAGCATCCCATTCGCTTTCACGACATCGTGCACGGTGCGGTGGAGTTTTCCAGCGAGGTGGTCAGCGACCCCATCATCGTGCGCTCCAGCGGGATTCCGGTTTACAACTACGTGGTGGTGGTGGATGACGCGCTGATGAAGATCACGCACGTGATTCGCGGCGACGATCATCTCTCCAATACGCCAAAGCAGGTGGCGCTGTATGAGGCGCTGGGCTGGCCGGTGCCGCAGTTCGCACATCTGTCGACGATTTTGGGCAGCGATCGCGAGCGGCTGTCGAAGCGGCATGGCGCGACATCGATCGCGAATTTTCGCGAGATGGGCGTGCTACCGGAGGCGCTGATGAATTACCTGGCGCTGCTGGGTTGGGCGCCGAGCGGCGGCACGCGCGAGATCTTCACGCCGGAGGAGCTGAAGAAGGAGTTCTCGCTGGAGCGGGTGACGCCGTCGCCGGCAGTCTTCGATATGGAGAAGCTCTACTGGCTGAACCGGCATTACATCAAGACGAGCGAGCCGGAGCGGATCGAGAGGCTGGCTGAGCCGTATTTCATCCGCGCGGGATTGTTGCCGGAGAATCCTGATGAGCGGATACGCGCGTGGTTCGGCAAAGTGGTCGCGTTGCTGGCGCCGTCGGTCGACAAGCTGGAGCAGTTGCCCGAGCGGGCGGCATTGATATTTCGATATGACGCGGCAGTGGCGGCAAGCGCGCCTGACAATGCCGAGGTCCTGGCATGGCCCAAGTCCGCCGAGGTGCTGGCTGCATTTTCTGACTTGGGGGACGGAAAACACCCAGGTCTCGAAAAGCGCGAGACCTGGGGCCCCCCCGAGGCTATGACGCCGGAGCTCTTCAAGGCCATCATGAACGAGGTGAAGGCGAAGACGGGCGTCAAGGGTAAGGATCTGTTTCATCCCGTGCGAGTGGCGTTGACGGGATCGCATTCGGGGCCGGAGTTCGACAAGCTGATCCCGATTCTGGAGGAAGGATCGCAGCTCGAGTTGCCGCAGCATGTGATGAGTGTCAGGGAGCGGCTGGCGGCGTTTCGCTGGTGAGGGGCGCGAGGCGAAAAGCAGATTCCTCGCGGCCTAAAGTGTGTGCGTGAGAACCGTGCCGTCCCTACGGGACTCGGTTACTTTTCCCACCTACCCAGGACTCCGCTACGCTCCGTCCTGGGCTAACTGCAATTCCACCCCTTCGGGGTTCTATTTTCGCGGGTAGTACTCCACCGACGAAGATCAAACTTAGTTCTCACGCAGACTCTAAAGGCCGATTCTTCTTCGCGGCGTGACAGCGGGGCTAAAGCCGTACCCTAATACAAGGCATTTATGAGGTGGCTTGGCTCTATCGACAATCCCATGTGCCGCCCCTGAAGAGGCTCAATCTCTTATTAACCCGCCAACCCAGCGCTGAAGCGCTGGGCTATCATGTGTCGCGCCTGCGGCGCTCGATTTTCGAGCTTCTTACTCCACTGCCCAAAAGAAAAGTTAGTTCTCGCGCAGACTCTAAAACAGTGCCCTGATACAAGATATTTTTGAAGGGGCCAGTCAGTCGCCGGCTTCTTCTACCCCACCGTTGGGTCCGACGCGATGCTGGACGTGCGACCAGATGAAGTAGCCCACAGCCAGCAGGATCACGGCCAGGATCAGGGCATCCAGGCGATGGAACCACATCTTCAGGCGAGGATCGGTTTCCCACTGCCGGCCCAGCCTCATACCGATGTAGGCCAGCGCGAAGCACCAGGGCCAGGATCCGACAAAGGTGTAGATGTGAAACTTCAGCCGATTCATGCGGGCGATGCCGGCGGGCAGCGCGATGAAAGTGCGGATGACGGGCAGCAGACGTGCGATGAGCACGGCGATGGAGCCGCGACGCTCGAAGAAGCGGTCTGCAATAGCGAGCTCGCGATGGCTGAGGAAAATGTAGCGGCCATAGCGTTCCACCAGGGGGCGTCCGCCGAAGTAGCCGATCTCGTAGGCCAGAATCGAGCCCAGATTGCAGCCCAGCGCGCCCCAGGTGGCGACGGCGATCAGCGAGAAGCGGCCGGTGTATACCAGGTAGCCGGAGAACGGCATGATGATTTCCGAGGGCAAGGGAATGCAGGCCGACTCGATGGCCATCAGGAACATGACGCCGGGATAGCCCATGGCCGAGATAACGGCGATGATCCAGGCTCCGACGATTTCGATGAGGTGAGCAATCATGTGGTGGTGGAGCTAGCTCCGGGTGAGGGTACGGAAGGTGGTCGGGACATCCCCGCCCTAGCCAAAAGAAGGCTAGAACGGGGCACCCGCTCTATTTTTTTCTGCCGCGCCGACGAGGCGCCTAACCGGCGCACTTCCCCGATCGGTCGCGGCACCGCGGTGTTGAACCTACACTTCCGAGGTAATCAACGAGGCTCCTGCCTGGGTGCGCACGCGGCCATTGCCATTGCGATTGTTGGTGGTGTTTCTCCAGTTCACATGCGGCATGAAAACCGACTTATCGATGCGCGCGCGGTACTTCAGCGCAATACCGATCATCGAGTCCAGCAGGGAATCCGAGAGCAGATGCGGCTGGAGTCCCAGGTCGATCAGCTTGGAGTGCTTGGCATTGTAGTAATGGGTTTCGGCTTCGACGCGCGGATCGGGGAGGTGATCGATCTCGGCCTTGAGGCCAAGCTTATTGGCTGCTGCCTGCACCATTTGCGCCAGTTCCAGCACCGAGAACTGCTCGGTGAACTGGTTGTATACGCGGAACTCACCCGGCTCGGCGGGATTTTGGCAGGCGATCTCGACGCAGCGAATGGTGTCGCGAATATCCAGGAAGCCGCGCGTCTGTCCGCCAGTACCGTAAACCGTGATGGGATGGCCGGCTGCCGCTTCAATGCAGAAGCGATTGAGGGCGGTGCCGAAGATCTCGTCATAGTCGAAGCGATTGATCAGGGCTTCGTCCAAGGCGGTCTCGTCGGTGGTAGTGCCGTAGACAACACCTTGATTCAGGTCGGTGGCCCGCAGTCCCCATGCCTTGCAGCAGAACATGATGTTATGGCTGTCATGGACTTTGGAGAGGTGATAGAACGAGCCCGGCTGCTTGGGAAACGGGAGCGAATCGGTGCGGCCATTGTGATTGATGCGGATGTAGCCTTCTTCAATGTCGATGTTGGGCGTGCCATATTCGCCCATGGTGCCCAGCTTCACCAGGTGGCAATCGGACTTCAACTCGCGCAGCGCGAAGAGCAGGTTCAACGTCCCCACCAGGTTGTTGACCTGGGTAAAGGTGGCGTGCTCGCGGTCGATCATGGAATAAGGCGCCGACCGCTGCTCGGCAAAATGGATGACGGTGTCGGGTTCGAAGTCGCGGATGTGGGCCGAAAGGAAAGCGTAGTCGGTCATATCGCCCACGAAAACGTCGATGACGTTGCCGGTAAGGTCTTTCCAGACCTGCAAACGATCGCGCAAAGGGCGAATCGGGGTGAGGGTCTCGACGCCGAGATCACGGTCCCATTGGCGGCGGACAAAGCTGTCCACAATGGCGACCTGATGTCCCTGCTTGGACAAATACAAAGCGGTTGCCCACCCGCAATAACCGTCTCCCCCTAGCACTGCAATTCTCATGCATCCTCCTCAGGGCTCATACAGTGTAGCGAGGCTCCTGGAACGCTACTGCCATCGCTTCGAGCTTGCTGCGTGGCAGTCATAACTCGGCAAATCGGAAAGCCAATAGGACTGGCTTGGTCTAACGTTAATAAGGCCCTACTTGAAATATACCGGGTTTGCGGCACGCTTGCAGAATTTATGAGGCCCAGAACTTGCGAAGTTAATTGATGTGGGTCAATTGCCGGCCCTTCTGATGATGGCGGGACGGCGCCCAGGGCTGACGCCTGCCGGGGGGCGGCCGGCGCAGAACGCTGCGCGTGGGCAACCTCCGGCAACAGCGTGGAGTGGGGAAGCGGAGAGTTGGTGAACACAAACTTCCCACCGCTTTCCGCCACGATATTCAGCTTCTCGCGCCCCACCAGCCGTTCTAGACGGGGAAGGGCATTGTTGTTCGCCACCAGGTAATATCTCTCCGGCGTGGTCCAAAGTTCCTTAAATTGCGGATCGTCGATGAAGACATTGGGCGCGCCCGGGGCATAAGAACCATACGACAGGTTGAGCACCCGGCCGTTCAACAGCAACGCCGTACGATCAGTGTAGAAGATGATCGACGAAAACGCATAATAATGGCGATCGACGATGAGCTTGCCCTCGGGCGCGTGCATGATCGCCTCTGCCAGGGGACGCGAGGAGAGATCCGGATCGAAGGCGACCAGCGCCAGTCGCGCAGCCTGAAAGAACAGCAACATCATAAGCGTAATGCAGATGAAGGTCCGCTTCGCCGGGGCGCGAAATGTTCCCACAGCGCCAATCACGAAGGCGAGGGCGGCCAGCAGAAGCGGCAGGCGCAAATAGGCAAACGACTGGAGCGTCAGGTCTTCCATGTGGCCGAGCGAGAGGGTATAGGCGGAGGGATGCAAAACCAGAGCGCTGAAGATGTCTCCAGGCGTAGCTACATTGCGGACCAGGACCAGGATGGCGATAGCTGCGGCCGCAGCGCAGGAAGCGATTGCCGTCAGGACCGCTGTACCTCGCCGGACCCAGGCGCCTTCCATCGCCATGGCCGAGCCCAGCAGCAGCGCCAGAGCCGGATAGCAGGGCATGGAATAGTACTCTTGCGTCGTCGAGAAGGTGAAGAATACCAGCACAAAGCCCACCCAGCAGAGGGCCAGCAATCGAGTGCGACCGGCGCGGTCCAGCGGCTTGAACGACAACTTGGCGACCGCCGGGAGGTAGACGCTCCACGGAAACAGCCACGCCAGATGGAAGAGCCAGAACCAGAGCCGGGGAACGGTGTTGTAGTCGCGGGGGTAACGGAGATTCAGGAAGCGCAGCAGTTGTTCGTTGATGAAGAAGAACCAGAGGAAGCCGTGATACTCTCCGCGGCCGCTGTGCATCGAGAGGGAAAAATATGGCGGATTGCGCAGCGTCGCCAGAACATGCCAGGGGACGGCGATGAGCAAAATGACGAGCAGTCCGCTGAAGGGATGGAGCCGCTTCCAGGTGGTTTTCTTAACTAACTGGTTAGTTAGGAAAAGGTAGATCGCGCCGGCCGCGACGGGGAACAAAACTCCGATCAGGCTCTTCAGCAGCAGACCGGTTCCCAGGCTCGCGGCCAGAAGAAATGCCCAGAGTCGCGGTCGCGTTTCGGCTTCGTCGGTCACGCGCAGCAGCGCCCACATCGCCAGCGTAATGGTGAAGGTGAGAATGACGTCAGGAATGAGAACGCGGGTGAAGATGTAAAGGCCGACGCAGGTCGCGATACACAAGCCGGCAAAGAAGCCGGCCTTCCTGCCGAAGGCCCAGATGCCAAAGGCCGCAGTCAGCAGCGAGAGCCCCACGCAGAACAGCGCAATAGGCAGTCGCGCCGCCCAGTCGCGGACGCCAAAGATCCTGTAGGAGCACGCCATCATCCAGTACACCAACGGAGGCTTCTCCAGATAGGCAACGCCGTCGAGGCGCGCTGTCACCCAGTCGCCGGTCGTCAGCATGGTGCGGGCGATCTGCGCCTGTACTGAATCTACATCGTCTTGCAGTGATGGAGGAGAGATGATCCCGGTGAGGTATACCGATCCCGCGATCAACAGCAGCGCTAGGTATAGGCTCCAACTCCGGTAGTGGAAACCGACTGGGTCGCCAGGGCGGGACGCGGCGGCCGGATCTTCCACTTTTTCATCCACAAGAACAGAATCATCAATCCCCATAAGTGATAGCCAATATTTACTCGCCTTTCCAGATGATCATGTAGATGGGCTTCCAGCACTTCAGGACGAAAGATTTCTGGATACTCCGCGCCGCCCGCGCGCAAAGTTTCCACCAGCAGGCTCCGCAGCGGGCCACGCATCCAGTCATGCGCCGGGATATCGAAACCAAGCTTGGGCCGGTGCAGGATCGAATGCGGCAGCTTGTCTTTCATCAACTGCTGGAGAACCACCTTCTGCCGCGAGCCGGAAATCTTCAGCGACGCCGGAAGCCGGTTGGCAAACTCGACGATGCGGTGGTCGAGAAAGGGCGGCCGCACCTCCAGCGAATGCGCCATGCTGATGCGGTCCGACTTCACCAGAATATCATCCGGCAGATAGTACTTCTGATCGAACCAAAGGTAGGCATTCAGGTCGCTGCCGTTTCTGCCTAGCTGCGCCCGCAACTGCGCCAGAACCCCGTCGAGGGCAGCAGGAAGATCGTCGGCGGCCAAGCGCTGCTTCTCGCGATCGGAAAACGTGCCATTCCAGTAGACATGGCCGCGGTCGGCCGACATCAAGCTGCCCGCCAGCAGGCGGTTGACTTTGTATTCCAGGCCGATCTTCTCGTCGGAGACAGGCCATGCCTGCATCAGGCGCTGTCCCAGGCGAAGCGTGCTGGACGGCAGCCGGCGCAGGTTCGCAGCAATGCGGCTGGCGCGATACGTCAGGTATCCGCCGAACAATTCGTCAGCGCCTTCACCGCTGAGAGCGACCTCAGTTCGCGTCCGGCTCAGCTTGGCCAGGAACCACAGCGGCAATGCTCCCGCATCCGCGCTGGGCTCATCGGAGTAGTACGCAAACTCCCGGATCGCGCCTTCCAGGTCCTGCTCCGGGCTTAAGTCCAGTTCCTCGTGCTCGGTGCCGTATTCCTCCACCATCTTCCGGATGTAACTGCTCTCGTCGAAACTGCGCCCACGGAATGAGATGGAGAACGTCTTCACCTGCGACGAAGACGCTCGCGAAGCGTAGTGAAGTATGGTCGAGGAATCCAGGCCGCCACTGAGCCAGACGCTGAGCGGCACGTCGGAAAGCAAGTGCTCCCGCACCGATTGTTGCAGCAGTGAATCCAGTTCCTCGCAAGCCGAATCGAGGGTGTATTTCCCGGCGTGCGGCGAAGGCAAAGTCCAGTAGGTCTCCGAGCGCGTCGCCCCATTGCGCCACTCCACCCAGGTGCCCGGCATCACCTTGAAGATTCCTTCGATCATCGTCCACGGCGCAGGGATATAGTTCAGCGCGAGGTAGCAGTCCAAAGCCTGGAGGCTGAGGTTGCGCTCGATCTCGGGATGAATCAGGATCGCCTTCAGCTCGGAGCCGAAGTACAGCTCTTCGCCTTCGCGCGCAATATAAAGCGGCTTGATCCCGACGCGATCGCGGGCCAGCACCAGCCGTTTGGCGGAGTTGGTCCACAGCGCGATGGCGAACATGCCACGCAGCTTCTGAAAGCACGCAGTATCCCACTGGAGGAAGGCGTGGAGAACCGTCTCCGTGTCGCAATGGCTGTGAAAGCGGTGTCCCAGCTTCTCCAGTTCAGCGCGGATTTCAAGGTGGTTGTAGATCTCGCCGTTGAAGACGATGGTGGTGTCGCCGTCGTCGGAGCGAATGGGCTGGTCGCCGGACTCCAGGTCGAGAATCTTCAGGCGGGTTGCGCCAAGAGAGCAGGTAGCGGATTCGTAGACACCTTGCTGGTCCGGTCCGCGATGGATCAGTGTCGCCGTAGCCGCTGCAATCCGCTCCGGCTGCGGCAATCCGTCTTTATGTGTGAAACCAACTATCCCGCACACGATGTTTTGGCCTGGGACCTCCGAAGTGCCTGGTAACTAAACTAACATAATGGGCCGTCGGAACAGGCGCTGAGCGTCACGCCCCGCGATGGAAGCGGGACTTGCGGATCAGGTTTGGGCGGTTGAAGAACTGGTCTCTTCGTGTTGGCAGGATAACTTACTAATTCTAAAATGGTTAGGTTGTGCGTCACTGTCGAAACCTTTTAGGGCGTCCACTCCATCACATATTGTGTGATGGGAGATGTGCTAGCACCTAGCCGATTTATTGGTCATAGGTAATAAATGAGCGAAAAACTCAAATCCGATTTTCTCGTAGCGTCTCCGTCTTACGCTTCCGGTGTCGGACGCCTGATGGACTGGTACGGACTATACGATCTGTACAACATCAGCCGGAACGGGAATGAGGCCGACGCCAAGGCGATTTACTCGGATTGGCCTATTGTTGGACAAGACATCCGCGACGCGATGGTGAAATTCGAGGACTCCCAAGCCAGAGAATAGCGGCCCATCCCTGTGAGCCGAAGAGAGAGACAGAAACAAGAATCGCAGCCGACAATTGCCAGCCGCACGTCAACCCGCCGCAGAACTTCGCCTCCAAGCGGAAATGAGAGCGTTTGCAGGGCCTTTGCCACCACCAGAGGTCCTAGCACTATAACCAAGTTCTGCCCGGTGCAGCCGAAAGAATCATCACGATGGCCGAGAGTCAGCACGAACACCGACAAGATTTAGAAAATAAAGTCGTCGCCTCTAATATTGAGGCCCAAAGACTCGGAACGATATTAGGTTTCATGGTCGCGATGACGATGGTCTTGGGCGGAATGTGGCTTGTTCATGAGGGGAACGACTTAGCAGGAATGGCATCCACGCTTGCAGCGTTGAGTTCATTGGTCGGCGTGTTTGTTTACTCGAAATACCAGCAACAGAAAGAGCTAGCCAAGAAAACCGAGGCCCTCATTCCGAGGCCCGACCGAGACTAACCCCCAATCTTCATCAACCTACTATTAGGACGCTACCCGCCGAGCGAGAATCGATCAGATGGTCCGCCAGTTCGTGTACCATGACTACGGAGGTTTCTGGGGCCAGTCGACAAGAAGCCATCTCGTAAATGCTTTGTGTCAAGGCACGACTTCATAGGCTGCTGAAAAAGTCGGTGTTCTTTTGTTTTGAAGGGGCGTAGCTTTAGCTGCGCCGTTACAAGTCCTTTGAATTTGTCATCCCGAGGAGGCCTTCAGGCCGACGAGGGATCGGCTTTTTGACTTTTCAACGACCAGTTCAGCCGTGCCCAAAGCTGCCGCCAGAATCGTTGGCTTTATAGCCCCTTCGGTCTCGGCCACTGCGGGATTTATGAGATGACTTCTAATCGATCGCACGAATGCACACCCGTCTCCATCTGAAAACTTACCTGCTGATTGGGATCATGGTGATCGCCGGCCCCATCGGTAACCTATTGATTGCCAAGGCCATGAAGCAGACTGGCCCCATAAATTATTGGCCGCCGCCTGAGTTGCTGCATGTCTTCCTGAAAGTCTTTGGCGGGCTCACCATCTGGGCCGGCATTGCCTGTCTGATCGCGTTTATCGTTTCCTTCATGTTGGCGCTGTCACTCGCCGACTACAGCTATGTCCAACCCGCGGCCGCGTTTAGCTATGTGATGATCGCGCTGCTGGGCGTCTTCCTGCTGGGCGAAAAAGTCTCGCCTCTGCACTGGGCCGGCATCGCGGTTATCTGTCTCGGCGTCTCGTTCATTCGCGGCACCCCACCCCGCACCACTGAGAATCCCGATTGACCCTGGAATACATACTATTTGCGATGATCATCGTTGTTGGCACCGGAGGCGAGCTCTGCCTGGGCCGCGCCATGAGAGAGACTGGCGAGCTGGAGAAATTTCAGCCAGCCGCCATTCTCCAGTTGCTGGGGCGCGCCCTGCGGGTGAAGTGGATATGGATTGGCGTAGCCATGATGGCGACCGCGTTCTTCTCGCTGCTGCTGTTGCTTTCGTTCGAGGATGTCAGCTTCGTGGTTCCAGTCACGGCGCTCAGCTATCTGGTGGGCGCGCTGGGCGGCATCTTCTTCCTGGGAGAGCGCGTAAGCTGGCAGCGCTGGATTGGCATTGCGCTGGTTTGCGTCGGAGTGACGCTGGTGGTCATCGGCAAGTAACAGCTAACAGCTATGCCTGCGCCTTCGGCCTTAGCGACCCGCCGCACAGCTCGCCCAGTGGTAGAGCGCCTGCGCCGTATCCGTGTCGTAGCTTGCATTCTAGTTATGCGGTGGAACAATCTTTCAAGATTGGCCTCCCTCCAGCCGCGCAGCGGCTGAAGCGCCGTTAGCGCGGCGGCATGAAGTTAGGCGGCGGCGTCAGCCCCCGCTCTAGTGGAAAATAGAGCGAGCCGCGGAGCGGCGGCACAGCTTTGGCGCAGACGCCTGCGACACCAGTAATGGACCACACTTACGACTGCAAGCACGCGGTGGAGATCGAGCAGGAGCCGCGGCACCACCTCGTCTTTTCGAATGAGTTTGTGCGCGGATTCGCGGTGGAGATCGCGCCGCATGAGCGTAGCCTCTGCCATCGCCATCCCAACGATTACGTTCTCTATGTGGCCAGCGGCGCCGAGATCGTCAGCGCAGCGCGTGACGAGGAGCCGAAGCGTTTGAATTACAGTGATGGCGAATGCGAGTTGCTGGAAGCGGGCTTGGTGCACGTAGTCGAAAATCTGGGGGATACGCCTTTCCGAAATGTAGTTGTGGAGTTGTTGCCCAGAGCTGGCGAGTTGCGGCGCGGCGTTGGGCCAGGCGTGATCAGAGGCGAGGCGAAGGTAGCGCAAATTTTCGACGATGAGCGAGCCGCGATTTTCAGCCTTGAGATTGGGCCTGGAGCGGAGACCGAGGTCTCCGGACCGGCGATTGTGGCGATGCCTTATGGGACTAAGCTGCCCCTGGACTATCTCGATGACATTGAAGTTAAACCTAATGCCGTCTGCGACTTAGCGTGGATTTCGGCGGGTCGCGCGGCGGTCCTGGTGGGCTCTTGGGAAGGTCCTGAGCGGGTGATCGTGTTCCAGGTTGGACGCACCAACCAGCAGTCTTGAAACAACCTTCTGCCTTTAGCTCGGGGTTGACTCAGGCAGTTACGAAACTCAGGTCCGGAATGGGCTGGTAGATCAAGGCGACTAACTGTAACCAGGCGATGAAAACAGGCGCAACGCGGCGGGATGAAGTTAGGCGGGGCGTTAGCCCCCGCTCTGGTGGGAGGTAATGCGAGCCGCAGAGCGGCGGCATGAAACTCATGTGGGAATCGTGTGGAATTTGCGCTCGCGGATTCTCGATCCCCAGCCGCGTGCGAAATTTTATTTGCGCTGAAATCGCCAGTGTTTATGCCGCTTTCCCATGCGTCGAATAAAATTCTGCGCGAAACTTGAATGCCGGGGGTTGCGCAGCCGCTTCCCCTCTGATATAAAAGAAAAGTCAGCAAGGGGCGTTGTTGTCGCCAGCGGATGCAGATGTTTTGAATCCTGCAGAAGAAGTTGGCATCTAAGACAGTGAAGCTCAGTAGTAGCTGCCCCGGCCACGGGGCTGGAAGTCGAGGACAGAGTTCTTCGACAGGTTAGCGGGAATCGCCGAACCTCCAGTACAAGATCTTTAACGAATTCGAACGCTCTGGTGCCTTTGTGCGCTGAAAGTTTTGTGCTCAAGGCAGGCCGGAGCGGCATATTGCGCGTTTGCTACGCGTGAATCGCAAAAGGCATCAGGTTTACTACGGAACGCACGGAATTTTGAGGTTAGTCTTGTTCCGTGTCCTCCGTGTTTCCGTGGTGAGACACTCCGCGATTCAAGCGTCGAGCGCCCAGTGCTCCCCGTATCGATTGAGATACTCGGGTTGACAGCACGGGAAAATGCGTAGTATGTTTGAAAGGTTTCGAGGACGACGGACAAAACCGCAAGGTTATGTGCCGTCATTATCCGAAGCGGCCGCCCAGTGCGGACTCGCAGCGGATCTTTGACAAAAAGTTGAACGTGCCAGTCGTGAGAAGACGTTTGAGTTAAGTTCAAGCGAAACTCACAAAATAGCAATTCCGCCGTCCGGTCTTCGGACAGGGACGGCTGTTTACCGACCTCCGTCGGTAAACATTTTCAGGTTTCAAACGAGAGTTTGATCCTGGCTCAGAATCAACGCTGGCGGCGTGCCTAACACATGCAAGTCGAACGAGAAAGTGGAGCAATCCATTAGTACAGTGGCGTACGGGTGAGTAACACGTGACTAACCTACCCTCGAGTGGGGAATAACCTCGGGAAACCGGGGCTAATACCGCATAACATCTACGGATCAAATGCGTAAGCAGCTTGAGGAGGGGGTCGCGGCCGATTAGCTAGTTGGCGGGGTAATGGCCCACCAAGGCAATGATCGGTAGCCGGCCTGAGAGGGCGCACGGCCACACTGGAACTGAAACACGGTCCAGACTCCTACGGGAGGCAGCAGTGGGGAATTTTGCGCAATGGGGGAAACCCTGACGCAGCAACGCCGCGTGGAGGATGAAGCCCCTTGGGGTGTAAACTCCTTTCGATCGGGACGATTATGACGGTACCGGATGAAGAAGCACCGGCTAACTCTGTGCCAGCAGCCGCGGTAATACAGAGGGTGCAAGCGTTGTTCGGAATTATTGGGCGTAAAGGGTGCGTAGGCGGTGCGGTAAGTCTCTTGTGAAATCTCCAGGCTCAACCTGGAGCCTGCAAGGGAAACTGCCGTGCTAGAGTATGGGAGAGGTGAGTGGAATTCCCGGTGTAGCGGTGAAATGCGTAGATATCGGGAGGAACACCTGTGGCGAAAGCGGCTCACTGGACCATTACTGACGCTGATGCACGAAAGCTAGGGGAGCAAACAGGATTAGATACCCTGGTAGTCCTAGCCCTAAACTATGATCGCTTGGTGTGACAGGTACCCAATCCTGTCGTGCCGGAGCTAACGCGTTAAGCGATCCGCCTGGGGAGTACGGTCGCAAGGCTGAAACTCAAAGGAATTGACGGGGGCCCGCACAAGCGGTGGAGCATGTGGTTCAATTCGACGCAACGCGAAGAACCTTACCTGGGCTCGAAGCGTAGTGGACCGAGGTAGAAATATCTTTTCCCCGCAAGGGGCCGCTACGTAGGTGCTGCATGGCTGTCGTCAGCTCGTGTCGTGAGATGTTGGGTTAAGTCCCGCAACGAGCGCAACCCTTATTGCCAGTTGCCATCATTTAGTTGGGCACTCTGGCGAAACCGCCCCGGATAACGGGGAGGAAGGTGGGGATGACGTCAAGTCCTCATGGCCTTTATGTCCAGGGCTACACACGTGCTACAATGGTTGGTACAAACCGTCGCAAACCCGCGAGGGGGAGCTAATCGGAAAAAGCCAATCCCAGTCCGGATTGGAGTCTGCAACTCGACTCCATGAAGCTGGAATCGCTAGTAATCGCAGATCAGCACGCTGCGGTGAATACGTTCCCGGGCCTTGTACACACCGCCCGTCACATCACGAAAGTGGGCTGTACTAGAAGCCGGTGCGCTGACCCGCAAGGGAGGCAGCCGTCCAAGGTATAACTCATGATTGGGGTGAAGTCGTAACAAGGTAGCCGTAGGAGAACCTGCGGCTGGATCACCTCCTTTCTAAGAGAGAACGTCATGGCACTCGCGCCGCTCCGATGGAGCAGCCGTCGCAAGACGGTAGTGCGTGGGATGTTGCCATGTACCCCGAAAAGTCTTTCACCTGAGAGATCGATCGGGAGCCTCGCAAGAACATCTCTTTCTCGAACGGAATATCCGATGGTCACGGCAGGCTTAGCCTGCCAGCACGTTCAACTTGTCCTCGAATCATTTTTTTCTTTGATTCGAAACTGAGGGGCCGAATCAGTGGTGAGTGACTAGTGGCTAGTGGTCAGAAGAAACAACTGGCAGCTGGATACTGGCAACTGACAACTGGCACGGGCCTGTAGCTCAGCTGGCTAGAGCGCACCCCTGATAAGGGTGAGGTCGGTAGTTCGACTCTACCCAGGCCCACCAAAATCAGTGGTCAGTGACTAGTGGCCAGTGGTCAGTATTAACTGGCCACTAGCCACTAGCCACTGGCAACTAGGATGGGGCTGTAGCTCAGCTGGGAGAGCACCTGGTTTGCAACCAGGGGGTCACCGGTTCGATCCCGGTCAGCTCCACCAGAACTGGCTAGGGACTAGGGATCAGGGGGCCAGCGAGCAAAGTCTCGAAGCTGGTCACCCGAAATCTGACTAAACCCTGACCCCAAGACCCTGATCCCTGCCTTAAGTTGGTCGTCACCTGCGAGCAATCGCTTGACGCCGAACTTTGGGCAGAACGCAAGTGATGCTCAACCCGCTCCAGAGTGGGACGCCTTCC
>Ga0302324_100014872_pt1 | contig 15648 bp, 11 predicted proteins | sample Palsa_T0_1_FD_201949 | JGI IMG/M metagenome (GOLD analysis project Ga0302324, IMG submission 201949) | Peat permafrost microbial communities from Stordalen Mire near Abisko, Sweden - Palsa_T0_1 | ecosystem: Environmental > Terrestrial > Soil > Palsa > Peat permafrost | place: Sweden: Abisko...
GCGTTACATCCGCGATGCCAAGTGCAAACTGCAGTACCAGCAACCCGAGCACCAGCAGAGCCAGCTTGTGCTCCGCGGGGCGCGCGATGCTGCGCAGCAGCAGCCAGCAGATGAAAAGACCGGCAATTACCGCAGTAAGCGGATGAAGTATGCGCAGACGCAGCAGCCAACCACCGCTGGCGGAGAAGTCCTGGGCAAAGGCAGTGCTGAGCGAGGTTGCGGGAAAGAGCGTATCGCTGAGCGCCGCCAGAGTCCCAGTCACTCCCAGAACCAGGGTTGCGGTGATTCCGGTGACCGCGAGCGGCATTTGGGTGAAGCGTATAGTGCGCCGGGTGAATGCTTCACCGCGCGATAAGAAGTGTGCCGCGAGCGTGAGTGCTCCCAGCAGCAGCAGGGTGTTGGCGAGATGCAGAGAAAGATAAACCGCGCGCGCGGGCGAGCGGTTGTCGGCGGTGAGTCGTAACAGCACCAGCAGTGCGCCCAGCAGGGCCTCGTTGAAAGTAAACACCACCGCGGCGATGGTGGCTATGCGTGCTAGGTGGCCTGAGACCGTGGAGCGAAATGTCCATAACAGGAGCAGCAAAACCAACGGGAGGGTAACCCCGCTGCTCACGCGATGAGCAAGCTCGATCAGGGTGGCCAGGCGTGGATTAGTTTGCAGCACTACGCCGTTGCAGAGCGGCCAATGATCGCCGCAGCCGGCGCCGGAGCTGGTGGCGCGGACGACAGCGCCCCAAAGGATCACGGGAATGTTGTAGACCAGTACGGCCCAGGCAAAGCGCGGCAGCAAAGTTGCGGCGGGAGAATGCTTGGATGTCGCGGCGGCCGGAGCCGGAAACGCCTGGGCGGAGCTCATCGGAACCTCTTGGTTTATCTTACCCGGCCAGTTCCTTGGCGCGCTGGGTGGCGCGCATCACAGCTTTGATCAAGGTGACGCGCAGGCCGCCCTCTTCCAGTTCCAGGATGCCATCGATGGTGCAGCCCGCCGGAGTGGTCACCGCGTCCTTCAGGAGCGCCGGATGGTAGCCGGTTTCAAGCACCATCTTGGCTGCTCCGAAGGTGGTCTGAGCTGCCAGCAGGGTGGCGATATCACGCGGCAGCCCCACCTTGACCCCAGCTTCCGCCAGCGACTCCAGAATGATGTAGATAAATGCCGGGCCGCAGCCGGAAAGACCGGTCACTGCGTCCAGATGTTTTTCTTCGACCATCACGGTCCGGCCGACGGTGGCGAAGAGCAGGGCTGCGAGGTCCAGCTGATCCTGGGTGGCATAGCGCCCACGGCTGAGGGCGGCAATGCCCGCGCCCAGCATGGATGGGGTGTTGGGCATGGCTCGGACCACACCGATTTCCATGTCCGCAGCATGCTCGATTGCCGTTGTCCGCACCGAGGCAGCAATCGAGATCAGCAGCTTTTGCGGCGTGAGCGCGGGACGAATCTGCCGGACAACCTCGGGAACAGTGATTGGTTTAAGCCCGATAAGAATGAGGTTTGCCACCTCCGCGGCGGCCACATTGTCCGTCGATACATCGACCCCCCATTGCGCGGAGAGCTGCCCGGCGCGATCTGCGTGCTCCACGGTGGCCACGATCTGCTCCGGCTCCAATACCTTGGACTTGAGGAAGGCCTGAAGCAAAATCCCGCCCATCTTTCCTGCTCCAAGAATGGCAACGCGGAGGCCGGCAAGCGGTTGACTGGCTGTAGGTGTACCCATCGAATCTCCTCGGTTATTTTTGCGTCTTTTGCTGTGCTGCGATCCAGCTATCGATGCGCTCCTCCAGTAAATCGAGGGGCAGTGCGCCGGAATCAAGCACATGATCATGAAAGGCGCGGATGTCAAACCGATCTCCCAACGCCTGCTGCGCCTTGGCCTTGAGCTCCAACAACTTGAGTTGGCCTACCTTGTAGCCAAGCGCCTGGGCCGGCATGGCAATGTAGCGATCCACTTCGGCTTGTACATCGGTCTCGGGCACGGCTGAGTGCTCATGGAAGTAGTCAACCATCTGCTCGCGTGTCCAGCGCTGCGAGTGGACGCCGGTATCGACGACCAGGCGCACGGCACGCAAGATATCCGCTTCCAGACGACCATAGTCGTTGTAGGGATCCTGGTAGAAGCCGATCTCCTTGCCCAGCCGCTCGGCGTAAAGTCCCCATCCCTCGGTATACGCGGTGTAGTAAGTGTATTTGCGAAACTCGGGAAGGCCGGTGAGTTCCTGCGCGATCGAGATTTGCAGATGATGCCCGGGCAGCCCTTCGTGATAAGCGATGGACTCCGCCAAATAGAGAGGCCGGGTGGCGAATTTGTAGGTGTTGACGAACACCGTGCCAGGCCGGGATCCGTCCGGTGTGCCGTGGATGTAGTAGGCGGCTGCCTGATCCTTCTCCGCATAATCCGGCACTGGCATGACCACCAGCGACGCCTTCGGCAAACGCCCAAAGAGCTGGGGAAGTTTGGGCCGCATCTGGTCGAGGTATCCACGATAAGCGTCGAGAAGCTGCTCTTTGCTGGTGGGATAAAGCTTCGGGTTCTTCTCCGCCCCATTTTCCAGTGCCTTGATGTCGGCAAATCCCAGTTTGTGGGCGATGGCCAGCAACTGCTCTTCGTCCTGCTTTACCTGGTCGACGCCGACCTGGTGAATCTGATCCGGCGTGAGGTCGGTGGTGGTGCTCTGCTTTACCAGAAAACGGTAATAGGCCTCGCCATCGGGCAGAGACCAAAGGCCGGGATCGTTGCGGCCGTTGGGAATGTACTGTGACTTGAGAAATTTGCCGAAGCGAACGTAAGCCGGTATTACCTGACCGGTGATCGCTGCCAGTACTTCTTCTTTAATGCGTGCCTGTTGGGTTGCTGAAACCGCTGCTGGAAACTTCTGCACCGGAAGAGCGAATGGGCTGTCCTGTGGTTTTTGATTGGCGATGTCGTTGACTTCGCCGAGCGCTTTTTCCATCAAGTAGGCGGGGGGTTCGCGATGGTCGTCCATGCCGATGGACATATCATCGGTGATCTGCTGAAAGGCGAGCGGAACCTTCTTCAGGCGGGTAATGTAATCGTCGTAGTCTTTTTCCGACGCGAAGGTGAGTTGCGGAACCAGTTGGGGCAGGTCGACCTGCAATCCATAGAACTGGTTGACCGGCAACTCCCAGGGCTTGAATCGGGCCTCCTCCTGATCCTCGATGAGCTGACGCAGCATCAATTCTTTACTCAACTGCTCCTGCTCCGACATTCCAGTCGTATCCACTTCGGCTAGTCGAGCAAGAAAGGCGCGACCACGCGCGAGGGAGTCGTTGTAGGCCTTTACGGAGAAATCCGAGAGCTGATCGTTGTAGCGGTTATCACCGATGGTGGAGGCGAACTCGGGTTCGTGCTTGAGGCGATCTTCCCACGCGTCGGAGAAGATGGCGTTGAGCGTTTTCACGCGAGTGCTGAGAGGGACAGCTGGCGTTGCGCTCGGAGTGCTTTGGGCGGCAAAGAGGATGCCGGGGGCGAGAGCGATCAAAACAAGACGAAGGGCGAAAAGCTTGGGTACTTGCAACAAACGGATTCCTGAGCGTGCAAAAGGGGCTGGTTAGGTCTAAGCGCAGTGTATCGACAATTCAAGCGGGCGAACAGGCCGCGGGTGGGTGGGCGGATCGTTGGAGGCGCCGTGGGCCTTGGTTACAGCGGATTTTTTAGCCAAACTGGGCGGGGCTATGCCAGGAGCTCGTCTTGCTTTACTTCTGGGGTTTGCATAGGCATGGCAATATCGGTTTCGAGCATGCGGTAAAGGGTGGACCGGCTAATCCCAAGTTTGGAGGCGGCGCGTGCTTTATTGCCATCACAGGCTTTCAGTACCTGAAGGATATGGCGCCGGATCACGCCGTCGAGGGTGTAGTTTTCGGGAATGGCGGGTTCGCCGTCCTTGGGCCGCGCTGGTTCCAGCGGCAGGATGACAAGATCGATAGGCCGCAGCCACTGGCCTTCGCTCGACAGGCAGGCAGCCCGGATCACGCTTTCGAGCTCGCGCACGTTGCCTGGCCAGAGGTGGCGGAGGAGGATTTGGAGGGAGCCCGGACCAAGGCCCTGCAAGGGCCTCTGCTGCTCCCGTGAGACGGCATCGACGAACATCTGCGCCAGCGACGGGATGTCTTCTTTGCGATCGCGCAAAGGGGGCAGGGAGAAGGAAACGGCGTTTAGCCGGTAGTAGATTTCGGGCAGGAATGCGCCCGCCACCACCTGGTTTCGGAGCGGCTTGCGGGAGGTGCAGATCACCTGGGATGGGGAGGGGAGCAGGCCTGGTTTTTCCGCGGAGAGGGCAGTTTCGAAGGAGCGGATATAGCGCAGGAGCTGTCCCTGAGGCTCGGCGGCCAATTCGTCGATGTTGCGGAGCAGCAGTATGCCGTCAGCGGCTCTGCGCACGGCGGCGCGGAGGGGTTCGGGGCGGAGTTCGGCATGGGGAGTGACCTCGGCGCAGAATACGGCTGTCGCCTCTTCCGCCACCAGGATCCCTGGAGAGGCATGGCGCGCCTGGATGTGCCTGGCCAGCAGGTGCTTCCCAGTGCCGGCTTCGCCCTCGATCAGAGCCAGCCTGACGCGTGGGCCGACCTGCTGAAGCTGTTCACACACGCGGCGCATGGCCAGCGATCGTGATACCAACTCAGGTAGGGGGCCAGCTTCCGGCCGGCGTGGCGCCACGAAACGACTTGGTTCCCGTCCCGATTGCATTGTTTGATTCATCGGTCGACACCTTTCCCTGCCACCGGCCCCCATCATCGTCAGCCCAAGCAAGATCCATGGCGATGCTGCCGGATGGCTCTTGAGCGCTTTATCGGCGGTGCAAAAAAAGAGTTGAGTTTCGCGTGTGATGACGGAAGGGGGACGAGTCAAGGAGCAGCGAGCCAAGTCGAGGGCGGAGGTTGGGGCAGAGTTGGTTGCTGGTGAAGGGATCTGCACTTCTCTTTCCCTACGCATCACCTCGTGGAAGTGATTCTCGTCCAGAGCTTAGGCTGGTGGAGAGGGCTGCGGTTCGGCCAACCTCACCCAAAGTTCGGTCAGGCCTTGACTGCGCGCCCCCGGCCGGAGACGGCGTCGGAGGCGATCATTCCGTCGCGAATGTGGACAACGCGATGGGCATACTCGGCGATATCCGGTTCATGGGTGACCAGGATGATGGTGTTGCCGCGCGCGTGCAGATCATCGAACAGCGCCATGATCTCATCGCCGGTCTTGGAGTCCAGATTGCCCGTCGGCTCATCGGCGAGGATGATCGAAGGGCGATTCACCAGGGCGCGCGCGATCGCCACCCGCTGCCGCTGGCCACCCGACAATTCGTTGGGCTTATGGTTCATGCGCTCTTCCAGATTGACCGAGCGTAATGCTGCCTTGGCGCGCTCGATTCTCTCCTCGGATGGAGTTCCGTTATAAATCAGCGGCAGCTCCACGTTGTGCAAAGCGGTTGCCCGCGCCAGCAGGTTGAAGGTCTGGAAAACAAAACCAATCTCGCGATTGCGGATACGCGCCAGCTCGTCATCGTTGAGTTCACTGACCAAATGGCCGTTAAGCCAATACTTACCCTTGGTGGGCGTGTCCAGGCAGCCAATCAGATTCATCAACGTCGACTTGCCCGAACCTGACGGACCCATGATGGCTACGTACTCATTGTGGCGGATGCGCAGCGAGATGCCGCATAGTGCGTTTACCTGCTGATCCAGGCCCATGGTGTACGTCTTCCACAGGTCCTCGACGACGATGACCTCTCCCTGGGCGCCATCCTGGGCCGTGCCGGCTGGCGTTGCGCTGGTGGTTTCGAGTGTCATCAATCGCTCCCTGTTTGCTATTGAACTCTGCGCTTGTGTGCTTACCCAGCCTACCAAGCCCACAGGGTTAAGAAGATTCTGACTCCTGGGTGGCGGCTGCATTATCCCGCTTCAATTTGACGTCGTTCTTCAGCGTACGCAGCACTTTGTAGGGCCCGATGACAATCTCATCCCCTGCTTGGAGACCACTGGTGACTTCGATGTCGGTGGTGCCGGTGATGCCGGTGGTGACCGGGACAAATTGCGATTCCAATTTGCTGCCATGGGAGCGCAGCACAAAGACACCCTGAGTGCCGGGATCCTGAGAAACCGGTGGCGCACCATCGCCGGTGGACGCAGCGTTCACTGTCTGCATCGATGCGTTGGGCTTGAGCGAGGCAGCGGTACGCATAGCCAAAGCCTGAATGGGAATCGCCAATACATTCTGCCGCCGCGCGGTGGTGATTTTCGCCGTGGCCGAGAGCCCCGCACGCAGTTCCGGCGGCGGGTTGGTGAGGGTGACAACTACCTTGAAATCCTTAGCCTCTTCTGTGCCGGTGGTGCTTTGGCTGGTGGCGATGCCGGTCGAGCGTAGAATCGCCTGGTCGCCGACCTCGGTTACCTTGCCGGGAAAGACCTTGCCAGGCAAGGCATCCACTGAGACTTCCACCGGCTGGCCCATAGCAACGTTCACAATATCGGTCTCATCCACCTTAACGTCGGCGGTAATGACCGAGAGGTCCGCCAACGTCATGAGCGTACTGCCCTCGGCATTCTGAATGCCCACCACCACGGTTTCCCCTTCGCGCACCGGCATATTGGTCACAAGGCCATCGAAGGGCGCGGTGCTGACGGTCTTGTTGAGCGCGTCAATGTTGCTGGTCAGTGTGGCTTGCGCGGTGCCCAGCTTACCGCGAGCGGACGCGGTCTGGGCGCGCGCTTGCACCAGCGCCGCTTTGCTTTGCGCCAGGGTGGCGACGTCAGTGTCGTAGGCCGCCTTCTTGGAATCGTATTCCGACTTGGCGATGAGCTCTGCTTTGTACAGCGCCTGGGCCCGCTGCCAGTCCAGTAATTTCTGATTAAGATCGGCTTGGGAGTGATCGACCGTCGCTTCTGCCGTCTTTTCCGCAGCCAAGTACGAAGATATGTCGGTATCTGCGGACCGAATGCTGGCTTCCTGCGCATCCACGCCGGCCTTGGCCTGCACGCTCTCCACCGTGGCCAGGACCTGCCCTTTCTTGACCCGGTCGCCTTCTTTTACGTAGAGGTGAGTAATCCTGCCGAAGGAAGTGGCTCCGATATTGACGTACGTCTTGGGCTTGATCTGGCCCGTGCCGCTGACGATGGAGACCAGGTTTTCGTGCACCACCTTGGCCGTAAGTACCTTGGTATAACCCGACTGGGCGCGAACGATGGTAAAGGTAGTGACGCCGGCCGCCACCAGGACTACGCCTGAGATGATCAATATCTTCTTCAGTTTCATGGGTAGACGGTATCCCCCGCCCCTGCCTACATCATACGTGGAACGGCCCGATCCAGTTCCGGTTTAACAGCCCAGCCCGTGGTTTTCCGGCTTGGCTGGCTTCCCGGCCGCGGCCCTAGCCAGCTTAGCGGGCTACAGGCGTGCAGGCCAACCGGACGGCCAGACTTTGACTGCGCGTAAGCGACGGGAAATGCAGCCTGGTACTGCAAAAACGGGTTACCTGCAACCCCCATCGTCCGGAAGATAAAGGGAGAAATGACATTCCCCGCTTGAATTCGCTGTTACCGAACCTTAAACTTGTTGGTGCCGTACGGGGAGTATCGCGCAACCTATGCTGAGGGCTATTCGGAGGGTACATCCCACCCTTTTTCTGTTCTTGTCGTTGGGTCTGCCACCCATGCTCATCGCGCAATCTGCGACCAGTCAGCCGTCGCAGGGCAACACGCCGAATGCGTCTCCTAACGCGTCGGATCCCCAGAGCACGCAGGATCCGCTAAAGCGGCCGCAGAGTGATAAAGATAAATTCAAGCAGCAGAAAGAACTCAGAAACGAGTTAAAGGGGCCCTACAAGAGGTGGGTCGATGAGGATGTGCGCTGGATCATCACCGACCAGGAGCTGAAGGCCTTCAAGAGCCTGTCGAATGATGAAGAGCGGGACAACTTCATCGAGCAATTCTGGCAGCGCCGCAACCCGGATCCCGATTCCCCTGAGAACGAATACCGGGAAGAGAATTATCGGCGGATTGCTTACGCCAACGAGCATTTTGCCGCCGGCAAGCCGGGTTGGAAGACCGACCGCGGGCACATGTATATCGCGTACGGCAAGCCCGACAGCATTGAGTCTCATCCCAGCGGCGGCTCGTATGAGCGCCCCATGGACGAGGGCGGCGGCGAAACATCGACCTTCCCCTTCGAAACCTGGCACTACCGGTATATCGAGGGCATCGGCGAGAACATCGATATCGAGTTCGTCGATACTTGCATGTGCGGCGACTACCACATGACCCTCGACCGCTCGGAGAAAGATGCCTTGCTGCACGTTCCGGGCGCGGGCGCGACCCTGGGCGAACAGATGGGCACGTCGAAGAGACAGGATCGCTTCAATGGCGGACTGGAAAACCTGGGCGGCGGCCCGATGGCGACCTCGAACCAGGCCAAAGAGTTTGACCGCCTGGAGCAGTTCGCAAAGCTGCAAGCCCCGCCGGTTGTCAAGTTCAAGGACCTGGAATCGTTTTTGGTGAATCACAAGGTCCTGAGCGGGCCCTTCTTCCCCTTTGAAGTCCGCACCGATTATGTGAAGGTCACCGAGGATACGGTCCTTGTTCCCTTGACCCTGCAGATCAAGAACCGGGACATAACTTTCAACACCAAGGACGGGGTCTCCAAGGGTGAGGTCAACGTTCTGGGACGGGTCGCGACCATTACCGACCACGTCGTGCAGACTTTCGAACAGACACTGGAGGTAGAAGAGCCGAGCGAACTGTTGGGCAAGGCACTTGACCAGGCCTCAGTCCACTGGTGGGCTTTACCTCTGAAGCCGGGGCGGTATCGGGTGGATATTGCGATCAAAGATGTCAACAACCCCGACCACATCGGCACCTGGGCCGAGGGCATCATCGTGCCCAAGTATGACGACGAGAAGCTTTCGGCGTCTTCCCTGATTCTGGCCGACAAGATGGAGCAGGTGCCGACCAAGCAGATTGGCACCGGGCAGTTCATCATCGCCGGAACCTACGTCCGGCCGCGGGTCAGCTCAGGACCTGGAGTTCCCGTCTCTTTCCATCGCAGCCAGAAGCTCAATTTCTGGATGCAGGTCTACAATTTGGGGATCGACGACAAGAGCAAGCAGAACGCGGCCACGATCCAGTACCAAATTACGGACATGGCTAGTAACAAAGCTATTCTGGATACGTCAGAGACAAGTGCGGCGGCAGGAGAGAACAGCGCCAATTCGGATCAGTTGACGGTTCGTAGGTCGGTGTCCCTGGCCAGTCTGCAGCCGGGCAAGTACCAGGTGACCATTACGGTCAACGATCATGTGTCCAAGCAGCAGGTGGCGCAATCGGCCCCGTTTACGGTTGACTAGCGCTCTGGTAAGCTGCAAACAGTGACTTTAGTGGCCGGAGTAGAGCATATAGGGTCGGCGATCGCGGAACTGGGTTCTTGCACTGCGTTTGAGTGAGTAGCGTAACTGAGTGCGTAGAAAGTATTGCCAAATCGCAGCTCTCGTGGTAGTGACCGTGGCGGGTCTTTTGCCTGCCTCGGGTGCTCCTTTCCCTGCAACGGTGAGCGGAGTAGTGCGCGATGCACGGGGCACCCCACAGCTGGGAGCCATGGTCGAGCTGATGGCTGCCGACGCCACGGTCGTTGCCAGGGTCTATACCAACATGCGCGGAGGCTATACCTTCGATCATGTTCTGCCAGGGATCTACCAGGTAAAAGCGACCGGAGACTCTTTCCTTCCTACTCTGCGTGAAGATCTGCACCTGCAAGCTCGCAGCAAACTCATCGTAAATCTCACCCTGAGCACACTCTTTGAGGCGGTTCAATGGCTTCCCGCTCAACCTCGGGCGCCGGACGAGCCGGTCGATGACTGGAAGTGGACGTTGCGGTCCTCGGCCAATCGTCCGCTTTTGCGTTATCTCGAAGACGGTCCCTTAGTGGTTCTCGCCCCCGACGACAATGGGTCGGCTCCGCAATTGGCAGCTCGGGTGAGTGTCGCGGGACCCTCGCGCGACTTTGGGGAAGGTGGTCCACATCACGCCTTTGCGCTGGAGCGCTCGAGCGCGACCGGCGGCCATCTGATTCTACGTGCCAATCTAAGCCCGCAACCGGCGGACAGCTCAGAGTACCTGGCAGGATATGAACTAGCGCTAGGTCCGGAACGTCAGATTCGTAACGTGGCCTCGGTGCAGCAGATGAACGTTGTGGAGGGCGCCGAAGGAAGCCAAGGTTTATACGCTTTCCGGCTGCGCAGCGCGGAGGCGGTGAATCTGGGTCCCAACGCGTCGATGGAGGTGGGCAACGAGGTCCAGTCGGTGCATGGGCCTTCTGAGGTGACCTCCAGTCTGCCATTTGTCAATGTTTCCTGGCACTCTGACGGAGCCGTTGTATCGTATCGGCTTGCCACTTCACCCGAATTGCAGAATGCGGGGGAGCTCGCCGACAGCAGCACGTTGGCGCCTATGTTCTCTGAAGAGAACGGCAGAGTGCGGATCGAGCACGGTCTCCATCAGGAACTCCGGTTTGAGGACAATACTGCGTCGCGGCGAGCGATGTTGGCTTTCTATGAGGACCAGGTGTCGAACCCTGTTATCGGCGGAGGCGGTTCTGTTGAGCAGCAGGATCTTGCCTCAGGGGACATGCTGTACGATCCGGTCTCGCAGGTATTTCGGGTTACGGGTCCCGGCTACACCAGTGGCGGTTTCCGGGCAGTGTTGGCTCAGAAGGTCACCTCATCCACCTGGGCGACGCTTTCTTTTGCTAACGGCAAGGCCTTGGCCTTCGATAGTCCCAATTCCGCAGTCACGTTGGACGGGGCTGTGCAGGGCCTCACCGAGCGCAGAACGCAGGCCATTACCGCCGCGCTCGATGGCAAACTGGAGCGCACGGGAACAGGCTGGCGGGCTTCCTACCGTTGGCAACCTGCGAATACGGTAACCCCGGTGGCGGTGTACGACAACTTCGGGCAGAGCGCATACCTCAATCTTCTGATCCGGCAACCAATCCACTGTGGTCATCTGCTGCCCAACGGAACCGAAGCGTTAGTGGACGTTCGCAATCTGCTGGCTCAGGGGTATCGGCCCTTCCTTACGCGTGACGGCAGCACGCTTTATTTTGCCCAGGACGAGCGCTCGATTCAGGGCGGACTTTCCTTTACGTTTTAAGTCTCAAACAGTCAGGACAGTGAGCAAGATCCCGGAGCGGGGTTTCTGACTTATGCTATATTTTCCCTTAGGCGTGTCCCGGTGCGCGCTCTTGGCCTTCTGAATGTTGCTCAACATTCGGCCTCCTTACTCTCACGGACGCGTAGCTCAACTGGCAGAGCATTCGACTCTTAATCGACAGGTTGGTGGTTCGATTCCACCCGCGTCCACCATGATTCTAAATGACTCATTCGATTGTCGCGTCGATTAGCGGCGCCTCTGCCGGGGGTTTTACCCGGGACCTTACCGCAGCGAGTGCAGGACGAAATCTTTGCTCGGGCGCTTCATGTAGGAACCACAAAACCATCAGCCCCGGGGGGTACACTGCTTGCGTGGTGCCGGGTCCCCACGAAAGGAGTTTTATGGCTCGAGAAATCACCCGCCGTTTCTTCGCGCTCTGCTTGGTAGTAATGGTGCTTGCGGTTTCCGCCCCCGGACAAGACTACAAGCCCTTGATCGGTAAATGGAACATGACGTCGGAATCCTCTGACGGGGACCCCATAAAATGGACCTTGATCCTCAAGGAAACCGAGGGAAAGTTGACCGCCGTCCTCGACACCGACGGAGGAGAACAACCCGCGAAGGACTTTACCTTCACCGACGGCGTTCTGAAATTCAAGGCGCCGTACCAAGGTGTTGATTACGACATCGAGCTGAAAGCAACCGCGGACAAGCTGGATGGCAAATGGAGCGGCGAGGACAACTCAGGTAAAACGTGGGGCACAAAGAATTGACGGAATCGCTCAACCAAGGGCGGGTTTTGAATTAGCCAACAGCAAAGCACAGAATTACAACGATGTTGCTGATCCCGTTGGCGGTCCCTGGCAGGATTTTTCTCCACTTACCGCCAATGGCAGCCTGAGCATCCCCAGAATTGTCAGCTTGGACGCCCTCGATTGTGGTGGTGATTAACGATGTCGATGACATTAGCTCCTCCACTTGTGAAATCTCGCCCGAGATTACTTTGGCTTTTGCGTAAGGGGCAGATACTGGTCGCGGAGTTGCGTTTGCCGGCTCGTCATGGGAATAGCAGTTCCTTCGATGAAGACTTGCTGCACTGACGTGCGGACATCCAATGGGTCGCCGTTCGCGATCACCACGTTGGCAACTTTGCCGACATCCAGAGAGCCCAGTTTGTCGCCGACGCCAAACATCTCCGCCGGGTTGAGGGTGATCGCCTTCATTGCCTCATCGTAGGGCAAGCCGTACGCTACCGCGTAGCCTGCCGCATAGGGCAGATTTCGACTGTCGGCGGTAGGGCCGTCACTGAAAGATGAGAGAGCGATCTTGACCCCCCGCTTCTCCAATTCCGCAGGAAGCGAGTAGACCGCATCGTAGCGCTCGTTGGCTTCCGGTGCGTCGTAAATGGATCCAACGATGACTGGCACGTTGTAGGAGGCGATGGTGTCGAGCAGATCTTGCGCATGGGTGACGTGGTTGAGGATGACCTTGAGGTTGAACTCCTTCGCGATGCCCATGGCGACTTCTACCTCGTAGCTTTGATACGCGCCGAAGACGACCGGCTTTTCACCCTTCAAGTAAGGTATGAGGGCCTCGAATTTGAGGTCTATTTTCGCTTGAGGCCCTTTATGGTCAGGCTTTGCCGCTTCAGCCTTTTCGGCCATGTAGTTCTGGGTATCCAGGAAGGTCTGGCGTAGTTGCGAAGCCAGGCCCATACGGGTGGCGGGAAATTTGGAGCTTCCCGGAGCACTCCCTCTTCGCCGCACGTCGCCTTGGAAGTTCATAGCCAGGGCAATATCTGGCGTGAGGATCATGGCATTGCGGTCCTTGCCATAAAGCTGGATCAGCGCGTCCTGGCCGGCAACGGAATCCTCTGGGGCCGGCGCGACGATCGCATTGGTGACGCCGTTAATGCGCTCGATAGGGATGCGCGCTGTCTCGGCGTGAAAAGCATCGACGACACGCATCTGGGGGAAAATTTCATCACTCTTCTCCACCCGGTCGTTGCTGTTCTCATCGGACTCAACCTCGAAAAGCCCAAGTTGGGTTTCTGCGTCGAACAGGCCGGGATACACCGTCATCCCTTTGGCGTTGAAGACTTGCGCGTCCTTTGGCACTTTGGTTGAAGCAGCGGGGCCGACGGCGGCAATCTTGCCATTCTCAAGAACGATGACCCCGTTCTCGATCGTGCCGTGCGTGATGGTGAGCAGCTTGCCTCCGGTGATCGCCACCAGCTGTGGCGGAGTGACCGCCGTGGTATTGGGCCCGTCCGGCCCCGGTGTGCTTGCGCTTGTGGGGTGGGCTTTGGAGTGGGCCGCAGCTTGGGCGTGCACCCTCTGGGGGCCGAGGCAAGCAAACAGGCCAGTTGCCGCGAGGATGGAAGCGGCAATCCATTTTTCAACGCTGCGAGCGTCTGGTTGCCAGTACGTGAAGATCACAGTCCACCTCCATCTTCGTCATCCGCGCCCGAAAACCCACTGCTATGCATCACGCCGTGGAACTGGGTCGTGCCGAAACCGGGAAGGCTGCTGTCGAAGAAGAGCTCACCATCGATGTAGACCTTTTCCGCCCGCGCGTAGATGGAGAGTGGATCTACGTTCCAGACAACAAGGTCGGCATCCTTGCCGGTGTCGATGGAGCCCACACGGTCGTCTACGCCGATGATCCAGGCAGGATTGAGAGTGATCATCTGCAGCGCTTCTTCTTCGCTTGCACCGCCGTAGTGGATCATCTTTCCCGCCTCCTGGTTGAGGCGCCGTACATAGTCGTTGGAGTCGCTTTTCAAAGCTACACGCACGCCCTCACGCATGCTCATGGTGGCATTCCAGGGAATGGCGTCCCAAGCCTCGTCTTTGTATCCCCACCAGTCGGCGAAGGTGGCGATGGCCGTACCAGTGGGAGCAATCTGATCGCCGACCTTGTACATCTCCAGAGCATGGTGGAAGGCGCGAATTTTGTAGCCGTATTGCTTGGCAATCGCCTCTTCGGTAAGGAATTCATCGGCCCGGTAGCAGTGGATCTGGACCAGAAGTTTGCCGCGCAGCACGTCAGCGAGGGCTTCGAGTTTTAGGTCGCGCTTGGGGGCGACGGCATCCTTGTCGTTCCTGGCAACCTTGGCGTTGTACGCGTCCCAGCTTGCCATGTAGGCTTTCGCATCCTCAAAGGACTGACGCATGACTTCGAAATTGCCCATGCGCGTAGAGGGAAGTTCGTTGCGGTGGCCGTATACGCGCTTGGGATTCTCACCGCTGGCGAACTTGATGGAACGCGGCGCGTTGGGAAAGAGCATTTGATCGCGTGGGAGACCGAATTTGTTCTTGATCACCACCGCCTGGCCGCCAATCACATTGGCCGATCCATGCAGCAGCAGCTCGGTCGTAACTCCGGCGGCCAGTGCCCGATAAAGCGCGCTGTCCATGTTGTCGAAGGCGTCGATCATCATCATGGAAGGTGTGACCGGACTAGTGGCTTCATTCACATCATCGCCGAGGGCGGAGTGGGAGTGCGGGTCGATGATGCCTGGGGTAAGAAACTTGCCCGTGGCATCGATGACCGTGGCATCGGCAGGCGCGCTGACAGTGACCCCGACTCCCGCAATCTTGCCCTGGTGAACCCAGACGCTTCCGCGGCTGATGGTGCCATGCGAAGCAGTCATCACGGTTGCGTTCTTGATGACGAGGTCAAGCGGAACATCCGGCGCTTTTGTCTGAGCCCGGAGACTAAAGGGTGCGAGCAGCAGGCCTAGCAAAAGGCCCAGCGCAGGACGCTTCATTCTGAGGTTTGTATTCGATAACAAATCCCTGACCTCCGGGATGAGAATCAGACCACCTGAATGGATAAACAACAAGCCTCATAGCCAAGCTAGAGAGTACCGCGGCGCACCAATCGATGAAACAACTAAGAGCGTAGCAGATCCGAAAACGCAGGTTTCCAGCCGACGGGTGGCCAGCCAGCCCGCGACGCTCCGCGTCAGCCAATGCTTGTCTTCCCCCCGCGCATCTGTTAAGACCTCTATTAAGAATCTCCGGCCCCCAGGGTATTCATGCACTTTATCCGCCGTCGTTTTGTCCTTTGTTCGGCCTTCGCTCTCATTCTTTCTTTGGCCAACTCATCGGCGTATGCACAATCCCTGCCCAATCTTTCGTCATCACAAATCGCCGGGCCCATTGACGATTCGAATCTGCAGCGTCTTACCGGGAATCCGAGTCCCCGCCTCCGCGGGGGTGCGGGACTTGATCGCGGCCGGGTGCCGGATAGCCTGCCGCTGGACCACATCCTGCTCATGTTGCGGCGCAGTGCGGCGCGCGAACAGGAGCTCGAACAGTTTATCGGCCAGCAGTACGATCCTCGTTCCGCAAACTTCCACAAGTGGCTCACGCCGGAGCAGTTCGGCGAGCTCTTCGGGCCATCGCCCGCAGATGTGGAGAAAGTCACCCAGTGGCTTATCCAACACCGATTCACAATCAATCGCGTACCAGCCGGCGGCCTTTTTGTAGACTTTAGCGGCG
>Ga0302324_100014873_pt1 | contig 15648 bp, 18 predicted proteins | sample Palsa_T0_1_FD_201949 | JGI IMG/M metagenome (GOLD analysis project Ga0302324, IMG submission 201949) | Peat permafrost microbial communities from Stordalen Mire near Abisko, Sweden - Palsa_T0_1 | ecosystem: Environmental > Terrestrial > Soil > Palsa > Peat permafrost | place: Sweden: Abisko...
AAAGGCGAGCACCGGCTCATTTCAAAGGCTAGCGTCCACAGCAAATGGCTTGGAGCGGACTGCGGCAGTGTAAAGCCGGGTGTGGATGTGCAGCAGTCAAATGAGAGATAGGCGCGAGCATCTTCGCACCACGCGCAGCGTCGGATCTGGTATAAGCTCAGCGCGCCACAGGGCGCGCAATTACCGGAGCGCCGCAAGTGGTGCAACAGTTTAGGCGTTCCCCAGCATTCCCCCAACAGAGGTAGCTCTATGACCAGGTTACTTGTATTCCTCGCAGCGGCGACTCTCACGAGTCTCAGCTATGCGCAAGCCAGCTCTTCCAGCGACTTGGCTCGCGGCGGCATGCACTTCAGCGCGAAGGCGATGGATACCAACAACGACGGCATGATCTCCAAGGATGAGTTCATGAAGTATCACTCCGACATGTGGGACCAGATGACCAAGGATTCAGGCGGCACGATGACAATGAGTGACGCCAAGGCGGCCTTTGCACGTGGCGGTATGCACGTGAATGCGGGCAGTATGGATGCCGACCACGACGGCAAAATTACCAAGGATGAGTTCATGAGCTACGAGTCAACCCATTGGAGCCTACTGCCGAAGGATTCCAGCGGTCAGATCTCGGTCGCCGACATGCAGAAGGCGATGAAGAAGCACCGCCAGACGACGCCGGCAGCTGATGCTCCCGATACGACGAAGTCCAATTCCGGCAACTAGGGCTGGATCGGCAGGAAGATACGCCAGGCCTCGGTCGGGTGCGTGAGGCCGTAGTACAGGGCCGGTATGCCCTGCGCGATGGGCTCCCGCACCTGATGGCCCGTGATTTCAACCGTATCGACGGTGGTGTCTTCCTCGGCGATTGGTTCGACGCCCGAATCGGTCAGCACTTGGCTGAGTCGGTCGTTGGTGAGGCGCAAATCCAGGCGCTGGTTATCCCGCTTCGCGGTGATCGCAACCGGGCTAACCTGCGCGCTGGGGGGCTTCTGAGCACGGACCGAGCCGCCTGCCTTGTGGGCGGAATCTGATGCGGGCTGCGGCGAGGTTGCCACCGGTGCCGAGGCCGGTGCTGGCGGGGCAGGAGTGTCATCCGATTTTGCTGCCCATGGCAGCATGATCAGACCTGCCAATAGGGCGGAGTTCACCGCTCGCCGCATGAATCAGCTCCAGCTCCAGTTCAATCGCTGCTGTGCTACGGGCACCGCGTTTTATCTTAGCATGATGCTGCAATGCCGCGGGCTTCCCGCTCGATAACCCTCGATGGACCGCGCGAGGTCCTTTGCCCGACTCTCTCGTGCGCGTGGTGGCGGCGTGCCGCGCACGCGATGCCGGCGAGCCGACCGCTACGCCTGACGCCCGTAGAACTTATCAGATCGCAACTGGTACTCGCGCTTGAATCAGCTCGCGGGGCGGTAGGCGCGCATTGCATCCATGAGCTTTGGATGCGTCGGGATCTAGCGGTCAATATCGACAATGCGCTCGAAGAGCTGTGGAAACGGGCGGCAAAGTCCATTCCGGATTGGTTGCCGATGCGCGACGTTGAATGGCTGCCGTTGGTGTACGAGGTATGCGCGAGGTTTCAGGCGAACTCCTCGGGCCGCACGAATGTCTATCTGGTGCTGCTTGACTACAGTGACAGTCGCGCGGACCCGCACGCGCTGTACGTCGGGATGAGCCGCTACAGCGCGCACCAGCGCTTCGATCAGCACAAAGCCGGGATTCGCGCCGCGGGCAGCGTGTTGCGCCGCGGATTGGAGGTTCTAACGGGACCTCCAGCGCACCTGCGCAATATCGCGCGCAGCGAAGCCGCGCGCATTGAGGCTGAACTTGCGCAGGCCCTGCGCGAAGAGGGGCTCTTTGTCCAGGGTGGCCATTAGGTTTTGCTGACGGTTCGCCGCGGCGTGCGCGCCGCGCTAAGCTGCGCGCACTCTAGGTGGTGGCAATTGTTAATGTATAAATCGGTAGTCCGGGCTGCGAGCGTGTTCGCGCTCATGCTGACAGTTGCTGGATGCAGCAGTTCATCGCGCAATGTGCGCGAGAGCGAAAATGCGCAGGTAGCTGGACGCGCCCCGAGCGTGCAGCACATCGATCGGGTCGAGTGGCACCGCAACGTCGATGACAAGGGGTACATCCTCGATACGGGCGATGAGCAGTTCACCGTGCTCAATTCGGTGACGGTCACGGACGATGCGCTCGAGATTCTGACCGGTGTCGGCTTTGCACCCGGGCCGGAAGGTGAGCGCCGACTGATCACCCTGCCATTCCGAGACATCGTCGAAATCAAGCTAATTACCCATCCGCTTTCTGCACTCAACATGGTTCTTCCGCTCAATGCCGGCACTTGGGGTAGCCGAGTACTGATTACGACCAAGGACGGTGCCCACGAGCTGCTGAGCGTTGCGAAAGGTGGTTCGACCTCGCCTGAAGTTTACAGCGCCACCCGCGGCGAGTTTTTACCAAGCGATAACGGCCTGAAAGTGGTCAAGGGAGTGTGGTGGCCCGACCGCACCAAAACTCGGGCACTGGCTGCGCTGCTGCAGGCGAAGGTGGCTGCCTACCAGGAACGATGAGCACTCGAGAGGCGAGACAGGTTGTTGTCGTCGGTGCCGGAGTGGTCGGGCTCGCAGTAGCGCGCGCGCTCGCGCGCACTTTCGACGACGTCCTGATATTGGAGGCCAATCCTAACTTCGGCATGGAGATTTCCTCGCGCAGCAGCGAGGTCATCCATGCGGGTCTTTATTATCCGCCCGGTAGCCTCAAAGCTCGCGCCTGCGTGCGCGGCCGAGAGCTCCTGTATGGCTATGCCGAGCGGCGCGGGATTGAGGCGCGCCGGATCGGTAAGCTGATCGTCGCCTGTTCGCAGGGCGAGCTGAGTGCCCTTGAGAGATTGCGCGCCCGGGCCGAGGCCAATGGAGTTACGGATCTGCGTGCGCTGAGCCGCCAGGAGATTGGCGATCTGGAACCCGCGCTCAGCGTTCAGGGTGCGCTGCTCTCGCCGTCGACGGGAATCATCGACTCGCACGCTTTAATGTTGGCGCTATTGGGCGACGCCGAGGCCAATGGTGCGCGCGCAGTATTTAATACTCGGATCAGCCACGTGGACGTCACTGCTGAGGGTTTCGTGCTGTCGATTGCGGGCGCGGGATCAACCCACGTGCGATGTGCCGTGCTCGTCAACTGTGCCGGTCTTGGCGGCGTGGAGCTCGCGAGAAACACCGTGGGATTGGATCGACGCTGGGTGCCGGATGCGTACCTGTGTAAGGGATCTTATTTTGGTGTTACCGGGCAAGTGCCATTCCGGCATCTCATCTATCCCGTCCCCGAAGCAGCTGGTCTTGGGGTGCATCTGACGCTTGATCTTGCAGGGGTTGCGCGTTTCGGCCCGGATACTCAATGGATTGATTCAATTGACTATGACGTTGATCCGGGCAGGGCAGTGGCGTTCGATGAGGCGATCCGGCGGTACTGGCCCGGCCTGCCGCATGGCGTCCTGCGTCCCGGCTATGCCGGCGTGCGCGCAAAAATTGTCGGTCCGGGTGAGCCCGCTGGCGATTTCCGCATCGACAGCGAACGCGAACATGGAGTGCCAGGCCTGGTCAATCTTTTTGGCATCGAGTCGCCCGGACTGACATCGGCGCTCGGCCTTGCTGAGCATGTTGCGGCCCGCCTCGAAGGTCACTGAGGCAGGCATGGCGCCGCAGGCGCGATCGCTAACCCCTTCAAGTTCGCGAGCCAAGGCGTGATCGAGTGAACGGCTGAGTTATGCGGGTCATCGTTATCGGAGCCGGGCTCGCGGGGCTCACCGCGGCATGGTATTTGCGCGCCGGCGGTGCGCACGTTGCGCTCCTCGAGCGCGAATCAGGCCCGGGGCTTGGGTGCAGCTTTGCCAACGCGGGGCTTCAGCATCCGAGCATGGCCGAACCGTGGAACTCTCCCGGTGTGCTCGGCATCTTGTTACGCAGCCTCGGACGCCCCGATTCGCAGATGGTGGTCCGCCTTGGTGTGCTGCCACAGCTTGTCGGCTGGGGAATGCGCTTTGTCCGGGAAAGCGGTGCACAACGTTTTTTCACCAATACCGGCAAGAATGTGCGCCTGGCGCTCTACAGTGCAGGGCTCATGCAGGAGCTGAACGCGAGCACCGACCTTTACTTCGGCGCGTATCGGTGTGGCTCGCTGCAAGTGTTTCGAAACGCGCGCGTTGCGGCCAGCACGCTCGGCTGGGTACGCAAGCTTGCGGCGTTCGGTCTCGAACACCGCTGGCTGACGGTAGATCAGTTGGTTCAAGAGGAGCCCGCGCTCAAGCCAATCGCGCGGGCGCTGGTCGGCGCATTATTCATGCCACACGATGTGGGGGGAGATGCGTATCGCTATTGCTGTGGGATGGCGGCGCAACTGCAGGCGCGGGATGTTGAGTTGCACTACGGAGTCAGTTGCAAGCCGCTGGCCCTGAATAAGTGCGGGCGCGCGGAAGTGATCGACAGCACCGGGCGGCCGTGGCCGGCCGATGTGATCGTACTTGCCGCGGGTAGCTACAGTGCTGCGCTTGCGCGCCGCATCGGAATCGTACTGCCGTTGCAGCCGGTCAAGGGCTACTCCATCACCGTGCCGCAGCGTCTGGATGCAACCACGCCTCGAATTCCGGTGATCGATGCCATGCAGCATGCCGCGGCGGTGCCGCTTGCCGCCGGAGGGCTGCGCGTGGCGGGCACCGCAGAGTTTGCCGGCTTCGACCGACGCATTGATTCCAAGCGGGCGGCCAATATATTCGCCCTCTGCGCGCGGCTATACCCTGAGCACACTCGCGGTCTTGCACTGGCGCAGGTTGCACCCTGGGCGGGGTTAAGGCCCATGTGTCCCGATGGTGTGCCGCTCCTGGGCGCGACGCCGATCCCGAACCTATACCTGAATACCGGCCACGGTCACCTCGGCTGGACGCTCGCAGCAGGATCGGCTCGCTTGGTCGCCGATCGGGTATTGGGCCGCAACGGCGACATCGATCTCGCGCCCTATGCACTGGCGCGCTTCGCAGGAAGCCGTTGATGGCTACGAAACCAAAGCCGACGCTTCACACCATCGGCCATGAAGGGCTCGGCGCTGCGGAATTTCTCGCTGCACTGCGGGGGAATGGAATCGAGCTGCTTGTGGATGTGCGTGAGCTGCTGCTCTCCCACAAAAAGGGGTTTTCCACGAGCGCTCTGCAGGCGAATTTGAGACGCAAAAATCCGCTACCTACATGTGCGAGCGCTCGGCTGTCCACGGCAGGTTCGGATGCGTTATCCCGGACGCTATCCCTCAGCGCGCGACTGGAAGAGCTTCGAGCAAGCTCACAAAAAATATCTCAGAGGGCAGGGCGCGGCGCTGACGGTACTAGGTGCGACCGTGGGCGAGGCATCTAGCGCGCTGTTGTGCGTTGAGGCGGATCCGCGCTTCTGTCACCGCAGCATCGTCGCGCAGGCATTGGCGCGTCTCACCCGAGTGAGCGTACATCACATCGCGAGCGCGAGTTGAGCGTTCCTCGCGGCGCCGAGCCTACTTGCAGTTCGCGTATTCCTGCTGGCTCAGATGGCCGTCGTGGTTGGTATCGCAGCGCGCGAAATTGGCGCTCAGCCATTTGTTGTATTTGACATCGTCCGCGGTCAAATAACCGTGACTATTCTGGTCGAGGGAGGCGAAGTCCGGATGCTTGTCAGTGGTCTTGTTGGCTTGACCGTCGTCGGCGGACATTTCGTCGTTGCCCGAGACCTCATCGTGTCCGGCGGTGGGTTGCTCAGTCTTAACTGGCTGAGTCGAGTCGGTTTCGGTCGGATTCTCGACGTGCGATGTGACGCCCGGTGACGTCGGGGCCTGCTGAGCGCGCGGCGCGGGTTGTCCAAAGGCTACGGCATAACCCAGAAGCAGTGCTGCGGCTACTCCGACCACAATGTAATGGGCCTTCATGATGCTCACCTCCACCCCGGCGCAACCCCACGGCTGCAGCCGTCTACTCAAGAAACGCGGGCTGTGCCGTTTGGTTCCGGCTGCTGCGGTAGGCAGGATCGTTGGGTTGGATGCAGGACCGCGGAGGCTTAAGTTGCCTGCTCCGCGGATGCGTTTAAAGCTACCGCAAGGGCAGTGCCACCGCTGGCAAGATCTGCCCACAGCAGCTCCTGGCCTTTGCGTTTGCCTTTTTCCGTGAGCTTCATCCCCAGCGGCATTATTGTGACGATATACGGCTTGCCCTTGATGTCGATCTCACGCTTCAGTGGCTTTTCAAGCTTTGTCATGTTCTCCCCCAATGTTTTGCGAATAGCATTATTGTCGCATGGTTACATTATTTCGGCTGCAAAACTTTCCCAAGCGATATGGCGCGCGACGGACCCATGCCCGCTTCGTGAGTTAGCATGGTCTGCAGTTAGTGGCGCAGCGATGTAAATGAAAATTCGCTCTGAGTCGTATTGCGTTCCGGAGGGGGCAAAGGTAAAGCTGCGCAAGTGGCCAACCACTGTGCCGCAGTTTTTTAAGTCGAAGCACGGCTACCATAAGTTACTCAGCAAGCACATTGAGCAATTGGACGCTTTGCAGCAGTTGCACTACGCGTCAAACCAGTACGCATTGCTGGTGGTCCTGCAGGGGATGGACGCGGGCGGCAAAGACGGTGTTATTCGCCATGTGATGTCCGGCGTCAATCCGCAGGGCTGTCAGGTACATAGCTTCAAGACCCCGAGCGCAACTGAGTTAGAGCATGATTTTCTGTGGCGTTCGACCTGCGTCCTTCCGGAGAGGGGCCACATCGGCATCTTCAATCGCTCGTACTATGAGGAAGTAATCATCGTGCGAGTCCATCCCAATCTGCTGCGCGCGGAGGGGATTGCGTGCCCCTCCTCCAAGATCTGGGAAGAGCGCTATCGCTCGATTGTCGACTTCGAGAAGCATCTGCACCGTAATGGCACCCGGACAATCAAGTTCTTCTTGCATCTATCGAAGGAAGAGCAGCGTAGGCGCTTTCTGGCTCGTATCGATGAGCCGCAGAAGAATTGGAAGTTCACAGCGGATGATGTCAGGGAGCGCGGATACTGGGACGACTACATGCGCGCTTATGAAGAGTGCCTGAGCGCAACCAGCACCGAAATTGCTCCATGGTTCATCGTGCCGGCCGACGATAAAGTGAATGCGCGGCTCATCGTGTCACAAGCTATTCTCGACGCGTTGCGCGCGCTCGCACTGACTTATCCCGCACTGGATGCGCCGCGGCGGCGGGAGTTGCGCGCAGCGCGGCAAAAGCTGCAAAGGAACTGATGGGAAGGGTTAGCAAGACATTTGACTGTAGATATAAACTGTAAGACTTTGATATTACATCCATAATGTTCGAGATTATCTGCTCCATGCGAGCGTGTTTGCGAGCACGCCAATGCCTTCAATCGCGATCTCCACGGCTGATCCATCTTTGATGGAGCCGACCCCCAGCGATGTGCCACAGGCGATGACATCGCCGGGTAGGAGTGTCAGATCATGGGAGATGTGGCTCACGAGCTCGCCGGGTGAAAAGACCATATCCTGCAGTGGATAGTTTTGCCGCTCGACTCCATCAAGCCGAGTAACGACGTTGCGCGACGACCATTCAAGGTCGGTGGTTATTGCCGGACCCATGCACCCAAACGTGTCGCAGCTCTTGGCCCGCGACCACTGCGCGAAGTTTGGGTCTGCATGGAGTATGTCAATAGCGGTAACATCGTTTACGCACGTGTATCCGAATATGTAGTTCGCTGCGTTCTCGACCGATACGTTTGCGCATCGCTTGCCAATGACGATACCCAGTTCGCCTTCAAAGGCAATCTTTCCGGAGTACGCGGCTGGTCGGTGGATTGGCTCGCCAGGACCAACAACGCAGCTTGCCGGCTTGATAAAGAAAAGCGGATACTTCGGAATGGGTTTGTCGATCTTCTTTGCCAGCGCATGAAAATTATTCCACAGAGCTATGATCTTGCTCGGCGCGGCAGGACACACAAGCGTGACCGCGGTGAGAGGGTAGGTTTTGCCGCTCGGTGAGCAGGTGCCATAAAGATCGCCCGCATGTTCTCGGATTTGATCACGCTCGAGACTGCCGAAACCGGCGCGGCCTTCAGCAGATCTAAATCGTACCCATTGCGTCATCGCGCCCTCGCTGATCTTTCGTTCGTGCTATCCACGGCTCATCGAAGCAGCGGGCGCATGGTGCGGCCTTTCTTAGCTAGCACCGAGTTCTCCGTGGGGCTCTACTGCGTGCAAGGATACCCGCAGTAATGCGCGGGCGCGTGCTAATCCGTACAGGGGCCGTTCGGGTTGCGAGTGAATGTACTGCTTGAGGGGTGTCTATCACTGTGGGTAGCGAGGCGGAGTATGGTCCGTGGAATCCCGGCATCGTCTCACCGGTGCCCGATGAGTTGCGTCGCTATTGCACAGTTTTCCTCCCGGAAAACGTCTCTACGGGACTTGATACAGCCCTGGAGCTGCACGATTTGACCGGCTTGGAGCTGACCGAACTCGTGGCATTCAGGCCGCAGCGGTTGGCGCTGCACGAGCTTCTGATCCGCGTCACGACAGATCTTTCGGTACCCGATGGGATCCGAGTCGAGGACCTGGGGCGCAATTTCCGTGAGATGACGCGCACGATTCTCACACGATACGTCGTGCCGCAAATGGCGGATATCTGTGCGTCATTCGAATCGGCACGGCGCGAGGTTGCGGAACTCATCGCTTTGGAACTTGGCATTACTTCGGCGCGCAGCAGCGCGCCAGGAAAGCGGGAGAGGCGCGGCCTCGCCCGATTCTTTCGGTGGCGAGGTAGAGCGAATACCGGCCCGGAAGCGGTGAATCGCTGGGATGTGCGGCTGCCGCAGTGGACTATGCGCGCAACAGGCAGTAGTGAACTGCAGGCAGCGGTCTATCGTTCTCTTGCGCACGTGGTCGGCGCCATGCTGCGGCGTCACGGCGGCCCGTGGGGCACTTCGGATCTGGTGGCCGCGATCGCCACGAGCATGGCATGCAATGAGTATGGCAGTGATGTCGTGGGGCGAAAGATCGAGCCGCTCCTGTCGCAGGCTGTACAGCAGGAGGGCTATCGGTTGCTGCCTGCCCAGCAATCGCCGGTGATTATGAATACGAAGGGCCCCTCGGCCTCGGGCAAGAGTACGCTGCGACCCCTGCAGAAGGAGCTTGCCAACCACATTGGTGTCAATTGGAGCGACTTCGCGCTGATCAGTCCCGACATCTGGCGCAAACAGCTGCTGGACTACAGTTCGCTTGGGGCGCATTTCAAATATGCAGGAAGTTTTACCGGCGACGAACTGCAGATTATCGATCAAAAACTCGATCGCTACGTTGCTCGCAAGGCGGCGCACGGCAAGACTTCGCACCTGCTGATCGACCGGTTCCGCTTTGACAGCTTTGCCGCAGACTCGGATGAGCCCGGCAGCAATCTACTGACCCGATTTGGTCGCGTCGTCTATCTCTTTTTTATGATTACGCCGCCGCAGTCGCTGGTGGAGCGCGCTTGGGCCCGCGGGCTCGACGTGGGTCGATACAAGGCGGTCGACGATACTTTGGCCCACGGCGTCGACGCCTACTCCGGCATGCCTCAGCTGTTCTTCACGTGGGTGCAGCGAGCGGACAAACGCGTGCATTTTGAATTCTTGGATAACAGCGTTCGCCGCGGCGAGCGTCCGCGCACGGTCGCCTTCGGCGATAACGACACCATGAATGTGCTCGACATTGCGTGCCTGCTCGACATCGAGCGCTATCGCAAGGCGAATATCAACGCAGCTCACCCACGGTCTCTTTATAGGGATGCAGCGGCGCTGGCGCCCGAGAAAAATCTGCAGTTCCTGCAACAATGCATCGAGCGATTCCGGAACATCAATTTTGCGGAGCAGGCGAGCGGGCGTTTTTATTTGAAAGTTGAGTCCGGCTGTGTCATCTGGGCGGACCCAGAGCTGCTGTCCCGAGTGCTGGAGAAAGCGGACGCCGCCGCGGCGCTGGCAGACTTTGCAAAGCTCGGCGAGCAATGCAACGTCACGGCCGAAAGCCAAGCATCCCTGCAGTCGCTGCCGGCGTCTGCGCAGGTTCCGACGCTGGGGCGCTGGGGATTGGGCGACTGAGCCGCATCGCGATTGCTCCAAGGCAACGCTAAGAGTGTAACGTCGTGCCGAGTAATTTCGTCAAAGCGTAAACCGTATCCAGGTGCGGAGTGGGCGTTTCCGTCAGGCGCCCAAGTTCCACGACCGCGCCGAGCAACGCATCGGTCTCAAGGGCGCGGCGCGCCTCCACATCCTGCAACATTGAGGTTTTGTGATGGCCTACTTTCTCGGCACCGGCAATGCGCTTTTCCAGCGGCACCCGAAAAGTAATGTCGAGCTTATTCGCGATTGTCTGCGCCTCCGTCATCATCTGCGCCGCCAGAGTGCGTGTCAGTGGGTACTGGCAAATGCCGGCCAACGTGGCGCGCGATAGGGCACTTATCGGATTGAAAGTCATATTGCCCCAAAGCTTCAACCAGATTTCGGCGCGAATGTTGTCAAGAATAGGCGCCTTAAAGCCTGCTTTGATGAACGCCTCGGAAATGCGCAAGACGCGACTGCTCGTGCTGCCGTCGGGTTCGCCTACTGGAAAGCGATCACCTTCGATATGCCTGACGACCCCCGGTGCAATGAGCTCCGATGCCGGATAGACGACGCAGCCCACCACGCGCTGCGCGGGAATGTTTTGGCCGATGGAGCCGTCCGGATCGACACTTTCAATGCGACGGTCTTGCAGCGCACCGCCATGCTCATGGAAGTACCAGTAAGGCAAGCCGTTCTGCATCGGCACGACCGCTGTATGAGGACCGAAGAGCTTCGGGACGTCTTTGGCGACACTTGCGACCTGGTGGGCCTTCATTGCGAGGATTACCAGGTCCTGCGGCCCGACCGACCCGTAATCCGAGGTTGCACCGACCTCCTTGGCGGTCAATTCGGCGCCATCGTGCATGATGAGCTTCATGCCCTGCGCCCGAATCGTCTCCAAGTTTGCTCCGCGCACGATGAAGGTGACTTGCTCGCCTGCGAGTGCCAGCTTCACGCCAATGTAGCCACCTATGGCTCCTGCGCCAATTACGGTAATTTTCATGTGGATTTATGTACTGCACTTCCGCTTGGGCGTGCAGTATATGTTTCCGCTGGCTCCTGAGCGGCAATAACCGATAGCGGTATGTCGGGATCACGACTCATTCTCGCGCACGAAGTCATGTTTATAAATTCCGTGTAATGAGCCAGTCTTGGCTTGTGACCATGAGCGTGTTCGTTGCAGTTTGGCGGTTAACCCCGACGACGCGCAAGGTACCGCCGGCTTCTGTCGGATTGCTCTGGAATGCGCCCCGCGTGCAGCACGGGCCCGGTCAGAACTCACGCTTAGGTATCTCACGAGGCCTCGCGCCGTACTGTAATAACTCTGTAAAGCAGAGTACTTGACCGTGTAATGATAAAGTCGCACGCTAGTTTCGTGCGCACCTCCAAAGGCATTGCGATCGAGCCGCGGGCGCCGGCGACTTTACCAAACCTCTCCGTGGGGATCGTCGGGAGGGTGGCTGTGCCCGGATCCGCGGGAATCACCGTGGGCGTCGTTGGGCTCGGTGCCACCACGCTCGCCTCCACCGATTCGCTTCGTCCGTACTGGCTCGCAGTTTGGCTGTTGGCTGCCGTTGTTGCGGCAAGCGCTGGGGCAATCATGATCATCCGCGCCTCGGGCGCACAAGCAGGCTTCGCGTCGGCGCGCACGGTAGTCGCTTGCCTGTTGCCAAGCGTTTTCGCCGGTGCCGTCTTAACGGTGGTCCTGTGGCTATCCGCGAGTCAACACGCCATACCGGGTACGTGGTTGTTGCTTTACGGGTGCGCCTTGATACACATGGGCGCCGTAACTTCGAAGTCGATTGCAGTATTAGGCAGCGTGTTCGTTTCTCTGTCGTTCGTGGCCTTTAGTCTTCCCGAAAGTCACCAGATGGCGATTCTCGGAATCGGATTCGGCGAAGCGCACATCCTCTATGCGCTCATAGTGAAGCGAATCGGAGCGGGTCAAGTGGGGAAGCTCTACTAGAGAGCTCCCCATAGTTGCACGCTATCGGTTTGCCAACTATCGCTGCAGCTCGAACGCCTTAATACCTTGCGTCTCGAATCGCAGGTTCCTCTTGCCGAGGACGTTGCGAAACTGTATCCGGAAGTTGTGATTCGGGGCGCCGCCAAAACAATCGACGGTGTGCGCTATGATGAGGTTTCTGGAGCCCACGTTGCTCAGAATGACTACGCGAGTCTTGCAAACCGAGCGACTCTCACTGCGCCACTTTGATCGTGCCGACTCTCCGTTCATTTTTGAACTCTTAAACGAGCCATCCTGGCTGCAATACATCGGCGACAAGGGTATTAAGGCATTAGGCGACGCTGAGCGCTACATTCAGGATGGCCCGGTCACTATGTATGCGCGACTCGGTTTCGGCCTATACCTGGTCGAATTGACAGGGAGCGGCGAATCGGTGGGTATGTGCGGTCTCATAAAGCGCGATACTCTCGAGGATGTTGACCTCGGGTTTGCTTTCCTGTCCCGCTTCTGGGGCAATGGTTATGCTTACGAAGCCGCGGTGGCGGTCATGTCGTACGCGAAAATGCGTCTTGGCATTGATCGGATTCTGGCCATCACCACTCTAAATAATAAGGCCTCAGGCAAACTGCTGCGGAAGCTGGAATTCACACCCGAGCGTTTGATCGTCGCGACAGGCGATGGTCAGGATCTGATAGTTCACTCGTACAAGGCGTCGAATCTTCCGGCTCATCGTCCACCGAGCTTGCTCTAGATTTCACGCCTCGGTAGATCGATCACCGGTTTGTCGATTACCTGAAGCGACCCTGCCATCATCAGGTGTGCTATCGACATCAGGCGATAAGGCAAAGTGATGCCGAATCAAGCGCGCTGAAGTATGGATTTCAGTTCTGTATGTTTGATTCCTCCCGGATCGCATTTCGCTGATCCGCCCCACCACCGCGCCAAGCCGTGCTACCGGGCGCGCAAACCTTGGTAGGATCTACCCTATGAAATACTCCAGCACTCTGACTCGGGTTGTCAGGCCCTGCGCACTGGTCGCAGGCATTGTGTTCGCCTCCAGCGTCAGTGCGGAGGAATACTACAAGTTATACGCGATCGAGGGACGCCCCAACGTCCACGTGGATGTTGATGATAGCAGTGTGCACGTGATCGCCTCGGACACGTCCCAGGTCGAATTTCGCGTGACCTACGAGGGGTTCACGATAGGGCTTGGCGGGGACCTGCTCGTTGACTCGCAACAGTCCGGTAATCAGGTGACACTCACGGCGCACACGAAGTCGCACATCATAATCGGCTTCAACACCCGGAAGCTCCGCACCGAGGTGCATATGCCGAAGAATGCTGATCTGCAGATAGACAGTTCAGATGGCTCGATCGACGTCACCTCCGTCAACGGCAACATCACGGTTCATACCAATGACGGGGCCGTCAAGGCGGCGCAACTCGCAGGTAAGATTGACTTGGCGACCAACGTTGGAAGTGTCACGGTGGATGATCTGAAGGGCCAGATTCGGCTGCGTAGTGGTGACGGCACTATTTCTGGCGGCGGCCTCGATGGGAAATGCGAGGCTTCAACCAAGGATGGGCAGATACGTCTGGCGGGCCGATTCGACGCCCTCAGCCTCAGGTCGAGCGATGGTGCCGTGTCGGCGAGTGCGGCATCAGGCTCGCAGATGTCCACCAACTGGGAAATCAAAACCGGTGATGGTTCGGTTGAAGTGGCGTTGCCGACGGACTTACGCGCCAACCTCGATGCCAGCACCAGTGATGGACACATCTCCGTAGGGCTGCCTGTGACGGTCCAGGGTGATCTCTCCAAAACCCACGTACAGGGCACGCTCAACGGGGGCGGCCCTGTGCTGCTGATTCACACCGGCGATGGGTCGATCCGCGTGCGGGCAACCTGAGCTTAGCGCAATCGCACCCTGCTCAGGGCACGAGCCAGAAAGCCCCGAAGCGAACCAGCGCTGGCATCAGCACGTGCGTCGGGGGGGGGGGGTGGGGTCCGGTGAATGAACTGCGGTCGGATCGCTTGCTGGGAAGGTCATTTCGAGCGCCTCGTCGAGACTCGAATCGAGAGACTGTTCGGACTGGGGCTTCTCAGTCATGCCGGATCACCTTTGAGCTGCGACGATCGCAGATTGATTCCCGCCTCGGCGAGCTCGCGCAGCACTCGATGCACGAATTGAACGCAGATCGATCCCTCGCCCACTGCCGAAGCAATACGCTTGACGCTTCCGGCACGCACGTCACCGGCGGCGAAGACCCCCGGCACGCTGCAATAGCCTGCAAGATTTTGACTTGCGGGCGACGCACGAGCTATTGCAACTTGCCGGAGGTCCCTTGTCTTTGGGTGTCGGGACTGGGTTTAACCACCGTTATCTCGATGCACCGGCCCCGCCGACGGTTGCCAACGGCGCACAGTTTGGCTCCCTCGCCTACGCAATCGCGGCATCGATAACTGCTCAGAATCGCTGATGAATTCCGGCAAATGGGTCAACAACTTCACAGGACCGGCGTCGTTCTGTCAGGTCGCCCATTTCACTGACGTCGATTTGTACGGGGAATACGCCTTCAATACACACTTCCGTGCGCACGCGTCGGTGCTCAACGTCTTCAACGAGCCTCCGCCGCTTGATCTGCAGACCTACGGCAGCGCCGGCAACTATTCGAACGCGTTCCACGACGCGGGTGCGATTGGGCGCTTCTTCAATCTCGGCGTGACGTACACATTTTGATGATGCCGCTAGGGGCGGCAATTGGGTTCGAAGCTAAAGCGCAGAAAAATTTGCCCGCACCGGGTGAGCGGAGAAATCTGTCCTCAGTTGCCAAGTACCTGGTAGCCAACCAGGGCTTCGTCTGCGCGCCGAGGAATTGTGCGACTGGACTGCTGCGCCATATCCTTCGGCGAGCAACGCTTGCGATCTATACGCACTCGATTCGGCGCACGCACGATGACGCCGACAAGATTGCAGTTCTAGCGGGTCTTGCGCCTGCTCCCAAAATTCCGGGGAACAAACTGGAAACAAGTAGCTCCGTTGAACCTCAAGAAAGCGTTGTAAGTGATTGTTTTATTGGCTCCCGGGGTTGGAGCTCCATTCGATAGAAAATGCCTATTTTTATAGGCTCTTGTGAGCGCCTAGGGATAGAGGAGGGTGGGTAACTATCCCATTATCCTTGAACGCACTTCATCAGATTTGGTTGGGAAGGGCGTTATTTATAAGCTCAAGCAGTTTTTTCGCAGCGGCCTGTTCTTCCGGGGCCAAGTCCGCCGCAACATGAACTCGGCTCCAACGCAAGAACGCCTTAGCAAGTCTGTATTTCGAGAAATCGGGTATATCCTCTGCAAAGATACTGACTATGGGCCTTTGAGGTTGCGCGGCTGCCTTGGCGGCGACGTCCCATTGTAGTTCGCTTTTTGCCACGGCTATCACCGTGGCTCGTAGCAAGTCCTCAATTTCTGGTTTTCCGACGGACCCACCGTAGGCGTCCTTGGTTCTAAGTATTCGTTTGTTACCGAGGATATGCACCAGTGTTTCTTGGGTCGCCGCCTGTTCACCGGCGACGTCG
>Ga0302324_100014874_pt1 | contig 15647 bp, 15 predicted proteins | sample Palsa_T0_1_FD_201949 | JGI IMG/M metagenome (GOLD analysis project Ga0302324, IMG submission 201949) | Peat permafrost microbial communities from Stordalen Mire near Abisko, Sweden - Palsa_T0_1 | ecosystem: Environmental > Terrestrial > Soil > Palsa > Peat permafrost | place: Sweden: Abisko...
AGTCAGGCACGCGTCCCGGCAGGATCAGCGTCTCCAGCGCGGACGCGGGCACCGGCGCCCCGGCCAGCCGCTCCAGAACCTCGAGCACCGTGGCCGCGTCGGCCCGCCGCCGCGGTCCCGCTGTGACTCCGCCGGTCCCGTGCGTGCCGATCCCGTGCCAGGCGGGCAGGAACCGGGCCAGCACCTCGGGCGGCACCGGTTCCGCCTCCTTGCGCAGCCTCGCCAGGCACCTGCGGCGCAGTAGCCGCAGCACCTCGGCGTCGCACCATTCGGTCCCGCCGGCCGAGGTCAGCTGTCCGCCCCCGGCGGCCTGCCCGGCGGGCAGGAACTCGCCCTCGACCACGCGACCGCTCGCGGTGAGGCGCCGCAGCGCCAGCATGACCACCGCGACGCCGAGCCCGTACCGCGCGGCCACCGCGTCGGCCGTGAACGGGCCGTGCGTCCGCGCGTACCTGGCCACCAGGTCACCCAGCGGGTCGGCGACCGGCTCGGTAAAAGCCTCGGGGATCCCGACCGGCAGCGGCACCCCGAGCGCGTCCCGTAGCCGGCCCGCGTCCTCGATCGCGGCCCACATCGGCTGCCCGGCAATCCGCACGCCGATGCTTCGACGCGCCACGGACAATTCCGCCAGCCAGTCACCTGCCGCCCCCGGATCCACGCATCGCTGCGACACCTCCCCGGCCGTCAGCGGCCCGGCGGTGCGGAGCAGGTCCGCGACGCCCTCCACGTCGCGGCAGCGGCGGGACGCCGACAGGTGCTGCAGGTCGCGTTCGGCCTCCGCGATGACGGCCGGGTCGAGCAGCTCGCGCAGCCCGTCCTGGCCGAGCAGCTCGGCCAGCAGGGACGGGTCAAGGGACAGCGCCTGGGCGCGGCGCTCGGCCAGCGGCGCGTCACCCTCGTACATGAAGGCCCCGACGTACCGGAACAGCAGGGATTTACCGAACGGGCTGGGGGTAGCCGTCTCCACCTCGACCAGCCTGATCCGGCGGGCGGCGATGTCGCGCAGCAGCGCGGTCAGAGCCGGCACGTCGAAGACGTCGCGCAGGCACTCCCGGACGGTTTCCAGCACGATCGGGAAGGCCGGGTACCTGCTCGCCACCTCAAGCAGCTGCGCGGAGCGCTGCCGCTGCTGCCACAGCGGCGTCCGGCGGCCCGGCTGACGGCGCGGCAGCAGCAGCGCCCGGCTGGCACACTCGCGGAACCTGGACGCGAACAGCGCGCTCGCGCCGACCTCGGCGGTGATGAGATCGGAGATCTCATCGGGGTCGAGCAGCGCGATCCCGCTCGGCGGCGGTTCGTCGGAGTCCGGGACCCGGATGATGATCCCGTCGTCGGTGTGCAGCGCCTGCACGTCCATCCCGCCGTACCGCTCGCGCAGCCGGGCCGCGATAGCCAGCGCCCACGGCGCGTGCACCCGGTCTCCGTACGGGCTGTGCAAGACGACCCGCCAGTCGCCGAGCTCGTCGCGGAACCGCTCCAGGACCAGGGTCCGGTCGTCGGGCACGTACCCGGTAGCCGCGCGCTGCTCGGCCAGGTACCTGATCAGGTTCCGCGCCGCCAGCTCGTCCAGGCCGGCCTGCCGCAGCTTACGGGTCGCGTCGGGTTCGCTCGCCGCAGCCAGTTCGCGGCAGGCCGCTCCGATCGCCCGGCCCAGCTCGGCTGGCCTGCCCGCGGTATCGCCGTGCCAGAACGGCAGCTTGCCTGCCTGGCCGGGCGCGGGCGTGACCAGGACGCGATCGGGCGTGATGTCCTCGATCCGCCACGAGCTGGCGCCGAGCACGAACACGTCGCCCACCCGCGACTCGTACACCATCTCCTCGTCGAGTTCCCCGACGCGGCGCGGTTGCCGGCCCGGGCCAGCAGAGCCCCCGCCGTCGGTGGCCAGGAACACGCCGAACAGCCCGCGGTCCGGGATGGTGCCGCCGTTGGTCACGGCGAGCCGCTGCGCGCCGGGCCTGGCCCTGATGGTTCCCGCCACCCGGTCCCAGACGATGCGCGGCCGCAGCCCGGCGAACTCCTCACTCGGATAGCGCCCGGCCAGCATGTCCAGCACCGCTTCGAGTATTCCCCTGGTCAGCCTGCCGAACGGGGCGGCCTTGCGGACCGTCTGCTCGAGTTCGTCGACCACCCAGTCATCGACGGCCGTCATCGCGACGATCTGCTGGGCCAGCACGTCGAGCGGGTTGTGCGGGATCTTCAGCTCTTCGATCTCGCCTGCCCGCATGCGCTCGGCGACGACGGCCGCCTGCACCAGGTCACCCTGGTACTTGGGGAAGATGATGCCGCGCGAGACGTCGCCGACGTTGTGCCCCGCCCGGCCGACCCGCTGCAGGCCGCTGGCCACCGAAGGAGGGGCCTCGACCTGGATGACCAGGTCCACCGCGCCCATGTCGATGCCGAGTTCCAGGCTGGACGTCGCGACCACCGCGGGCAGCCGGCCGGCCTTGAGCGCCTCCTCGATCTCCACGCGCTCCTGGCGCGACACCGAGCCGTGGTGCGCCCGGGCGACTTCGGCGGGCGCGCCTGCCGCCACGCCGGCCTGCGCCATGAGCTCGGCCGGCGCCCGGCCTCCCCTCCGGCCTGCCGCGGCGGCGCGGGCCGACGCCCGGGCTTCCTCGGCGGCTTCGGCTCGCTCCGCCGCCAGTTCGTTCAGCCGGCCGCACAGGCGCTCGGCGAGCCGTCGCGAGTTCGCGAACACGATCGTGGACTTGTGCTGTTCGATCAGGTCGAGCACCCGCTCCTCGACGTGCGGCCAGATAGAACGCCTGGGCGCTGGGTCCTCGCCGTCCGCCTCGCCCCCGCGGCCTGGCGGCGTGTCCAGCTCGGTCATGTCCTCGACCGGTACGACGACCTGCAGTTCGATGCGCTTGGGGCTGGGCGGCTGCACGATCGTGACCGTGCGGGTGCCGCCGAGGAAGGTGGCGACCTCCTCGGCCGGCCGCACGGTGGCGGACAATCCGATCCGCTGGGCGGCGCGGATTCTGTCCCCGGCGGTGGCCTGCCCCGGCTGGCTCCGCAAGGCGTCCAGGCGCTCCAGGGACAGGGCCAGGTGCGCGCCGCGCTTGTTTCCCGCGACGGCGTGCACCTCGTCTACGATGACGGTTTCCACCCCGCGCAGGGTTTCCCTCGCCTGTGACGTGAGCAGCAGGAACAGCGACTCAGGCGTGGTGATGAGGATGTCGGGCGGCTTGCTGACCAGCTTCCTGCGCTCTTCCGCGGCGGTGTCGCCGGTGCGGACCGCCACCTGGATGTCTGGTTCGGATAGGCCCAGCCGCTGCGCGGCCTGCCTGATCCCGGTCAGCGGCGCGCGCAGGTTCCGCTCGATGTCCACCGCCAGTGCCTTGAGCGGGGAGACGTAGAGCACCCGGGTTCGCCGCTTCGGGTCCGCGGGCGGCGGCAGCGCCGCCAGCTTGTCGATCGCCCACAGGAAGGCGGCCAGCGTCTTGCCCGACCCGGTCGGCGCGACGACCAGCGTGTCCTCGCCCTTGCCGATTGCCTGCCACGCGCCCGCCTGGGCCAGCGTCGGTTCCGCGAAGGCCGCCTCGAACCAGGCCCGAGTCGCGGGCGTGAACCCGTCCAGGGCATCGGCGGTCATGCGCCCTCCAGGGGAAAACTGTCCGTCAGGGGAAAACTACCTTTCACGTAATGCTGCCCGGGGGAACCACCCATCGGGTGGCCTGGCCGGTGATCTCGGCGACATGCTCGTAGCCGCCGTCGTAGTGCAGCACGCAGACGCGATGCCGCTCGGCGATGGCCGCGATGATCAGGTCCGGGAGCGGCACGGCGCGCGGCTCAGGCTGATCCGCGAGCTTAGCCTGGACGCCAAGCGCCCGCCGCAGGTCGCCGTCCTCGGCCGGCAGCCACTCGTACGCATGCCGCCGGTCCGCCGCGACCAGCTCGCAGTCCACCCGGCCCCGCGCGCAGAAAAGCACCTCCAGCTCGGTAATCGCGCAGGTCGCCATCAGCCCGTGTTCCACCAGCGGCGCCAGAACCGTCCGCACCGACGGATGGTGCCATCGCGCGATGGCGCTCTTGTCCGGCAGGTACCGCGCTACCGCCACGCCTGTTCCATCACTGACGGGGCGCCAAGACCGGCGTAGACGCCGCCGTCCAGTCGCTCGACCTCACGCTTTCGCGCCACCGACGCGACCGCCTCGGCCAGAGCCCGGTTCACCGTCTCCTTCTTGGTCCTGGCTCCCAGCGCGGCCTGCGCCTGGTCGAGCAGGTCATCGTCGACATCGATCAGCGTCTTGGACATCGCCGCCCTCCCTCGTATATACACATCGTATTTCAATGGATATACCCGGGGTGCATGCCGCTCGCAGGATCTCCGGGGGACTTCGGGATCCGCCGGATGCTGGCCAGAATCCGCTCTCATGTCCCCATGGTGCATCCGCCCACTGACATTCCGCGGCGCCTGTGCCCGTGTTCAGGCGACGGCCGGTTTGCCGGCAGCCCATCGGCGTGATCGAAAGGAGGGCTATACAGCTTTAGGTCCGGTACGCGTCAGTGCGGTGCCGGATCGATCGGATTTCGATGGCATGCTTGCTTTCGTCGATCCTGTAGATGACGCGATAAGTGCCCCGCCTGGCCGAGTGAAGCCCGTCGTAGGGTCCATGCAGGGGCTTGCCGACTCGCCAGGGATCATCGGCCAGCGCGCCGCTGATCAGCTCCCACGCCGCGGTGGCGACACCCGCTGGCAGGTGTTCGGCGAGGGCTCTCTTCGCGGGCGGTGTGAGCAAGATGGCATATCGTCCGCTCACCGCCCGTCCCGGCGGCCCAGACGGACATCGAGGATCGCCTGCATATCTTCCTCGGTGGTGAAGTCGCCACGCTCAGCCGCCTCGGCTGATTCCGCCAGGTCGGCTCGAGTTTGCGGATCGGACAGGATCGCGATGGTCTCCTGCAGTTCATCCCACTCCGCCACGGAGACCACCATGACGTGCGGATGTCCGTTGCGAGTCACGGTGAAATGATCGTGCTCGGCGGCCGCCCGGTCCGCGAGCTCAGTAAACCTGTTCTTCGCGTCGGTGATCGGGAGCGTCTCCATAGCCATAATTCTAGCTAAAATCTCTAGTGTTGGCGAGATCCCGGCTCCGCGCGTCCGCCAGAGATCCTTTCGCGCAGCATCGCGCATCCGCCGTGCGAGTAAACTGCGCGCAATCGTGCAGATCGCTGCATCAAATGACCCGTAGGGGGAGGTCCGCCGCGTGTCCAGGTATGAGCGCTGGAATGCGCTGCTTGACCTGCTACCCGGCGACGGGCAGCTCACCGTGACCCAGGCCGCCAAGCAGCTCGGCGTGTCGCAGGCCACCATCCGCCGGGACCTGGATCAGCTGGCCCGGCAGCAGCTGGTGACCAGGACCCGTGGCGGCGCCACGGCCGGTCACGTCTCCTACGACCTGCCGCTGCGGTACAAGACCGGCCGGCACGCGGCGGAAAAACAGCGCATCGGCCGCGCCGCGGCCGCGCTGGTGGCCCCGGGCGCGGCGGTGGCGCTGAACGGCGGTACCACCGCCAGCGAGGTCGCGCGGGCCCTGGCCACCCGGCCCGACCTGCAAGATGGCACCGGCGCGCCCGCCGTCACCGTGGTGACGAACGCGATGAACATCGCCAACGAGCTCGCCGTCAGGCAGCACATCAAGATCGTGGTGACCGGCGGGGTCACCCGCGGCCAGTCCTATGAGCTGATCGGACCGTTCGCCACCCTGGTCCTGGCCGAGCTGACGCTGGACTGGGCCATCCTCGGCGTCGACGGGCTTGACGTGCGAGCCGGGGCGACCGCCCACCACGAGGGCGAGGCCAGCATCAACAACCTCATGGCCACCCGGGCGGAGCAGGTCATGGTCGTCGCCGACAGCTCCAAGCTTGGCCAGCGCGCGTTCGCGCGGATGTGCGGGGTGGCCGAGATCGACGTCATCGTCACCGACCGCGATGCCTCTCCCGCCGCGCTGGCCGCCTTCACCGAGCGCGGCATCCGCGTCATCACCGCCTGACGCAACGCAACGCGACCGGACACGACGGAACACGACGGGGCGCGACGCGACGGGCCTGACCGACGGCGGAACCCACCGCCGTTCCTCAGTAAACGAGCTGTCATGATCACTGCGCTGCATCTTGGTGATCTATACTGATCAGATATGGCATATTTCGATCATGAGAATGCAATATTTGTGATCGCAGGAGCAGGAGCAGCGATGAGTTACCTGACCGAGGAGATCGCCAGCCAGCCCGGATGCTGGACGAAGGCGATCGAGATGGCGGCCTCGGCCGAATCCGCGCTGCCCCGGCCGGGCGAGCGGGTCGCCGCGATCGGCTGCGGTTCGTCGCTCAACGTCGCCCGGTGCTACGCGACCCTGCGCGAGGCCGCGGGTCAGGGTGAAACCGACGCCTTCCCGGCCTCTGAGGTGCCGCTGACCCGGCGGTACGACCGCCTGGTCTTCATTTCCCGCACCGGCACCACCACCGAGGTCCTCGACGCCCTCCGAAACGCTCCCCGCGACCGCGGCGTGCGGACGGTAGCCGTCACCGCCGACCCGGAGGCGCCGCTCGCCCGGGAAGCCGATCAGGTGATATGGCTCGATTTCAGCACCGAACGTTCGGTGGTCTCGAGCCGTTTCATCACCAGCTCGCTGGTCCTGCTCCGCGCGCATCTCGGTGAGGATGTCGGCGAACTGCCTGGCCAGGCGGCCCGCGAGCTGGCCCGCCCGCTGCCGCCCGGACTCGCCGAGCGCAGCGAGTTCACCTTCCTCGGCCACGGCTGGGCGGCCGCGGTGGCCGACGAGGCGGCGCTGAAGCTGCGCGAGGCCTCACGCACCTGGGCCGAGTCCTACCCGGCGATGGAGTACCGGCACGGCCCGATCAGCGTCAGCGACGAGAACACCGTGGTCTGGGCCCTCGGCGAGGTTCCCTCCGACCTGCTGGCGGACGCCGGGCGTACCGGGGCCACCGTGATCGCCGCCGCCTGCGACCCGCTCGCCGGGCTGATCGGAGCGCAGCGGCTCAGCGTGCTCCTCGCCGAGCGCAAGGGCATCGACCCGGACCAGCCGCGCGCCCTGGCACGCTCTGTCATCCTGGCTTAATGCCAGAGGTCCCGGCCACCGCCCGGACGCCGCCCCATGACACTCGTTCCCGCCGTTCGCAGCTGCTGGCCGGCGGCCGCGTGGTGACGCCCGCTGGCGTGCTCAGCCCAGGCTGGATCCAGCTGGCCTCCGGCGTGATCGAAGCGGTCGGATCCGGCCCCCCGCCACGGCCTTCACCAGAACGTCCCGTCACTGACCTGCGCGGGTCCTGGGTTCTGCCCGGGTTCGTCGACATGCACGTCCACGGCGGCGGCGGTACGTCCTTCACCGAGGGATCGGAGGAGGACGCCAGGCGCGCCGCGGCGTTTCACCGTGGCCACGGCACCACGACCATCGTGGCCAGCCTGGTGACCGCGCCGCTGGCCGAGCTGGAGACCCGGGCCGCCATGCTGGCCGGGCTGGCCGCCGACGGCGTCCTGGCCGGCCTGCACCTGGAGGGACCGTTCCTGTCCGCGGCCCGGTGCGGCGCCCAGGATCCGCGGCACATGGTCGCTCCCGACGTCGCCGCGTTCGAGCGCCTGCGGGCGGCCAGCGCGGGACACCTGCGGGTCATCACGATCGCCCCCGAACGGCCCGGCGCGACCGCGCTGATCGGCGCCGCGGCGCGAGCCGGGGTGACCGTCGCGGTCGGGCACACCGACGCCACCGCCGAGGTCGCCTCGGCCGCGGTGGACGCGGGCGCGACTCACGCGACCCACCTGTTCAACGGCATGCGGCCGCTGCATCACCGGGAGCCGGGCGCCGCCGGTGCCCTGCTCGACCGGGATGAGGTGACCTGCGAGGTGATTGCCGATGGCGTCCACCTGCACGACATCACGATCCGCCTGGTGGCGCGCGCCGCCGGCCCGGGCCGGCTGGTCCTGATCACCGATGCCATGGCGGCCGCGGGCATGCCCGACGGCGGCTACCGGCTGGGCTCGATGCGGGTGAACGTGTCCGGGGGAGTGGCGCGCCTGGCCGGTCAGGGCGGTTCGGCCGGCCAGGGCGGTTCGGCGGGCCCGATCGCCGGTTCCACCGCCACCATGGACGACATCGTCCGGCGGGCGGTGGCCGCGGGCCTGCCGGTGCCCGAGGTGGCCGCCGCGGCGAGCACCACCCCGGCTCGCGTGCTTGGCCTCGACGACCGGGTCGGGGCCCTGCGCCCTGGCCTGCAAGCCGACCTGGTCGTCTGCGACGATGACTTCCGGCTGAGCGCGGTGATGGCGGGCGGGCGGTGGCTGACTCAAGCTCCGCCAACCCGGTACGGTCAGCTCACCTTACGCACCGATCCGGTTAGCTTCCCGGTCGCCGAGCTGACCTCGCACACGACGGTACGCTCACCGGCCTGCCAGGCGGTCTGGTTCGGGTACACGAACTCCTGGGCCAGGCCGGCGTTGGCCAGATCCGGGTTCAGGTAAGCACCGAGCCTGCTCGCGCAGCCGTCGCCCGCGTCCTGCTCGACGGCTGTGTTTCCTGGCCAGGGCGATGCCGGCAAGCTGAACGTGGCGAACACTTCCGCCTCGTGCGGCGTCCCGCAGGACAGGACCGTGACGACGAGCCCGTTCGGCGCCGAATTGATGCACTCGCCCGGCCGCAGCTTGAATACGGCGGCGGGACGGTACGTCACCAGTGTCTTCTTGTGGAAGCCGTGGGTCGCCACCGCCAGCACGCCGGCCGCGACCCCGACAAGCACGATGACGATCAAGATAATCGCGGCGACGGCCCAAGGACTCACGTCCCGGCCCGCCCGCACCCCCGCCTGTCCCGCTTCTGCCTGTTCCGCTTCTGCCAGTTCCGCTTCTGCCAGTTCCGCCTCTGCGAGCTCCACCTCCGCCGCCTCCGGATCCGGGCCCGCCCCAGCCTCCTCGGTCCCGCCCTCCGGCAGCCCCGCTCCCTGCGCCCCTTCCTCAACGAGTTCGGCCGGCGCCGTCTCGGAACTCACCGGTTCATGATGGATCTCCCCGCTAACCCCCGTCGGCGCGACCATCCGCCCTCCATCATGCGCATTGCCCGCCATGGCCGTCCCGCTTACCGGCGCTCTGATCGGGCGGCGCAGACCAAGATCGCGATCTGTGCCGTTGTCCCTGTACTTCCCACGTATTTAATAACGACACATCAGAAAAAAATGTCCCCGGGGGTCTTTCGCCGGGTTTCGTGTCGTCACAGGTGGCGGGCTCCTCCGCAGGCCCGGTCCGGCCGCGCAGGTACCCTGGCCGGGTGCGGCAGACGGAATTCTGGTACCTGATGCGGAAACAGTTCGGTGACGTCTATGCGCAGAGCGTGGCCAAGGACTACGTGTTCGGCAATCTCGGTGAGCGCACGGTCGAACGCGCCCTCGCCGATGGGGTGGACGCCAAGGTGGTCTGGCGGACGGTCTGCGACGTGTTTAACGTGCCGGAAAACATGCGCTAGATCCATCAAAATCAAAATCAATTATCTGAACGGCACTGGTACCTGTCCCAGGCCATGCTCCCCCGGACCCGGTACCCGCGCTGCCGCCGCGAGGATCGCTCATGAGCAGGGCTGGCTGCCGCTAGCGGCCAAGCAGCCGCGGGGTGTTGACCTTGTCCGGGACGACCTTGAGGATCACCCGGCCCTCCGGGCCGATGGGCGCGGCGTAATCCTGGCCGGTGTACTTGCGCGCCAGCTCGTCGATGTGCTTCCTGGCCTCGTCGCCGGTGACGGTTTCTACCACGTGGCCGCGAACCTCGGCCCAGTCGTAGCCGTTCTCGCTGCTGTGGATCAGCACGGTGATGCGCGGGTCGCGGCGGAGGTTCCTGGCCCGCTGCCGCTGCGGTTCGGTATTGATCAGGACGTGCTCGTCGTCGGCGTCGACCCAGGTGAGCAGGGCCTGCGGCTGCCCGCTTGGCATCAGGGTCACCACCGTGGCCAGGTTCTTGCCCTTAGCCAGCCGGGCCACGTCCTCATCGAGCGGCATCTGAATCTCCTCGCCAGTAGGTCTGAACTCCTGCCGATGCTAGCCCGTGGCGAGGAGCCGGTCAGGCGCGGGGCCAGGCCGCGAACCGCTCCCTTATCTGGGCGACGTCCTGCGGGCTGAGGCGGTAGCGGGCGAAGGCCTCATCGTCCAGGTGGTCCAGCCGGCTCCCGGCGTCCGCGAAGTCCTCGGCGGTCAAGCCCGGGTCCAGGGCCCGGGCCAACCCGATCAGCTGCTCGACGCTGTAGCCACGTCCGAGCGCGGCGGCCGTGTCCACGTAATCGCGCTCGACGGCCCGGCTGGCCAGCGCGCACACCTTGCCGCCGACCACGTCGTCAAGGTCGAGCACGGGGCCGATGTCCATGATCACTGGCTGGTGACCGCGGTCGAAATAAGACATCTGCAGCATCATCTGGCGGCCGCCAGGCCCGGTGATGATCCACTCGGCCAGCCCTTCGCCCATCCCCTCGAAGACACCGGCCAGGCCGGCGGTATTGTCCTGCCGTTCCGCCTCGAAGCCCGCGGCGCGCAGGCTGGCCTCCACCTCGCCGGCGGCGGCCTGCACGCCGCGGGAGTCGTCGGTGAACAGGTCGACGTCCTCGGTGGGACGGGCGATGAGACCGTACGCGATCAGTGCGCACCCGCCGGCCAGCGCGAACCCGTGCCGGGCCGCCGCGTTCAGCGCGATGACGGCCACCTCGCGGTGCAGCTCGTCCAGCGGCATCAGGCCAGCGCCGCCGCCCGGGCGGCGCGCAGGTCCAGGTGCTGGTCTTCCCAGGCCTGCCGGACGCCCTTGGGCAGGTACAGGTCTGCCCAGATCGCGATCAGCACCTCACCGTTCAGGTAAGTGGTGAGGTCTTCCGGCCGGCTTGCTTCCCGGAGCACGGTCTCGTACAGCGATCGCAGCATGAACGGCTTGCCCAGATCGAAGGTGCGGTCATCCGAACTCCAGAACAGCCGCAGCGGAAGCTCGACCGTACCCTGGGCGGGTCCGCGCAGGTCGGCCAGGCTGGCGACGACCAGCGCCCGGCGCCCGGGACGGGACTGATACCGCGGCCCGGGCCCGGCGGGCCGCGTCGAGGCCGGCTGCAGGTGCGGCGGCGTGAGGTAGCGGTACAGCGAGGCTTTCGGGATCTTCGTTTTGGCGCTGATCTCGCCGTAGCTCTGGCCCTCCCCGCGCAGGAGCCGGGCGTACTCGATCGTGTCGGCCGGGTGGGCGATGGGCCGGCCGATGTGGCGGTTACCGGCCTCGGCGACGGTGCGGGCGTGGGCGGCGCGCTCGGCGGTGTAGGTGCGCTCCATTCCGGCGAACAGCGTGAGCAGCCCGAACGCGATGCGGCCCATGCCCTCGTCGGTGCTGTCGACGGGCAGCGGGTCCGCCAGGGAACGGACGCCGATTCCGCGGCCTGCCAGGTCGTGGACGAGGTTGAGGACCTCGCGGAGGTTGCGGCCGATCCGGTCGAGTGTGTGGACCACGATCGTGTCCCCGGGCCGGGCGTAGCCGAGCAGCTGGTTCAGGCCCTCACGCTCGAGGCTGCTACCGGTCTTATTGTCGGTGTAGATCCGCTCGTCTGCGATGCCCTCCGCGCTCAGCGCGTCGAGCTGGCGCGCCAGCGACTCCCTGGTGGTCGAGACGCGGGCGTAGCCCAGGTCAACGCCGTGTTGCGGGTGAACGACACCGGTTCCCATAGTCAGCATCGTACCAGAATTCAATACCGTACGGTTTTTCGGAACACAATTGTGGAACGAATTCCGGAACGATCTCCAGGCTCGTCGCCGCGAGCACGTCCAGGGTTCACTCCGGTCCGTGCCTGGCCCGCATAACGGGATCATTGCCACCGGGCATACCAAGGCATTAGCTTCGGAAGGTGGCACGACGATGGAGCTTGCTGGAGTGGCCGGTCGTACGGCAGGTGCGCTCCGGCGACCTGCTCGGCCGCGGCCCGGCCGTGACCTCCCAGCACACCCGCGACCTCACACCGCGGACGTCGACCGCCGATCGTGTCGTGCAGAGCGTGTGCCCCTACTGCGCCGTGGGCTGTGGCCAGCGCGTCTACGTCTCCGGCGAGAAGGTCGTCCAGATCGAGGGCGACCCGGACTCCCCGATCTCGCGCGGTCGGCTGTGCCCGAAGGGGGCGGCGAGCGAGCAACTCGTCAACTCCCCCGGTCGGCAAACTCACGTGCTCTACCGTGCCCCCCGCGCGACCGAGTGGCAGCGCCTCGACCTCGACACCGCCCTCGACATGGTGGCCGACCGGTTCCTGGAGTCGCGCCGCAACGGCTGGCAGCAGTGCGACGAGAAGGGCCGGCTGCTGCGCCGCACGATGGGCATCGCCTCGCTGGGCGGCGCGACGCTGGACAACGAAGAGAACTATCTCATCAAGAAACTCTTCACGGCGGCCGGCGCGATCCAGATCGAGAACCAGGCCCGCATTTGACACTCCGCCACCGTTCCCAGTTTGGGAGCCTCGTTCGGGCGCGGCGGCGCCACCCAATCCCTGCAGGACATGGCCAACGCCGACTGCATCGTCATCCAGGGCTCCAACATGGCCGAGTGCCATCCCGTTGGCTTCCAATGGGTGGCGGAGGCCAAGGCCCGCGGGGCGAAGATCATCCACGTCGACCCGCGCTTCACCCGGACCTCGGCGATCGCCGACAAGCACATCCCGATCCGGGCCGGTTCCGACGTGGTGCTGCTCGGCGCGCTGATCAACCACGTGCTCACCAACGACCTGTGGTTCAAGGAGTACGTCGTCGCCTACACCAACGCCGCGACCCTGGTGAACGAGGACTTCCGCGACACCGAGGACCTCGGCGGGCTGTTCTCCGGCTTCGACCCCGAGACCGGGCAGTACGACCCGGCCACATGGGCGTACGCCGAGCCAGGCGGCGACGGCGTGGAGTCACCCGGCGGTGGCCACGAGCACGGCGCCAGCGCCGCGGCCCGCGCGGCCGGCGACGAGCACGGCAGCGGAGGCCCGCCGCTGCAGCACGCCCAGCCGCAGCGCGACGAGACCCTGCAGCACCCGCACACGGTGTTCCAGATCCTCAAGCGGCACTTCGCGCGCTACACCCCCGAGATGGTCCGCGACGTCTGCGGCATCGGCATCGATGACTTCGCCTACCTCGCCCGCGCGATCACGGAGAACTCCGGGCGCGAGCGCACCACCTGCTTCGCCTACGCCGTCGGCTGGACCCAGCACACCTTGGGCGCGCAGTTCATCCGCACCGCGGCGATACTGCAGCTGCTGCTGGGCAACGTGGGCCGCCCGGGCAGCGGCATCATGGCCCTGCGGGGCCACGCCAGCATCCAGGGCTCCACCGACATCCCGACGCTGTTCAACCTCCTCGCGGGTTACCTGCCGATGCCCCGGGCCGGCCGGCACGACTCCCTTCAGGAGTACCTGGAGTCGATTGCGTCGAAGAAACAAAAGGGGTTCTGGACCGACGCCGATGCCTACACCGTGAGCCTGCTCAAAGCCTGGTGGGGGGACGCCGCCCGCGAGGACAACGACTGGGCCTATGACTACCTGCCCCGGCTGACCGGTCCGCACGGTACCTACCAGACCGTCACCGCCATGCTGGCCGGCCAGGTGGAGGGCTACTTCCTCCTCGGCCAGAATCCAGCCGTCGGCTCGGCGAACGGCCGGCAGCAACGACTGGGCATGTCACACCTGAAGTGGCTGGTGGTCCGCGACCTCAACCTCATCGAGTCGGCCACCTGGTGGAAAGACGGCCCCGAGATCGCCTCCGGCGAGCTGCGCGCGGAGGACATCGAGACCGAGGTGTTCTTCCTACCCGCGGCCAGCCACGTGGAGAAGGCCGGCTCGTTTCACCCAGACGCAGCGGCTGTTGCAGTGGCGTCACAAGGCGGTCGAGCCGCCCGGCGACTGCCAAAGCGAGCTGCAGTTCTTCTTCTCCCTTGGCCAGCGGATCAGGCAGCGGCTGGCCGGTTCGACAGACGAGCGGGACCGGCCATTGCTCGACCTGACCTGGGACTATCGCACCGACTCCCGCGGTGACCCCGATTCGGAGTCGGTGCTGGCCGAGATCAACGGCCGATACCTGGCTGGACCGGACGCCGGCCAGCCGCTCTCGTCGTACACCCAGATGCGGGCCGACGGCTCCACCGCCGGCGGCTGCTGGATCTATGCCGGGGTGTACGCCGGCGGCGTCAACCGGGCGGCCAGCCGGGTGCCGCACGGCGGCCCGTCGCCGAGTCAGTCCGAGTGGGGCTGGGCCTGGCCTGCCAACCGCCGGATCTTGTATAACCGGGCGTCGGCCGACCCGGACGGCAACCCGTGGAGCGAGCGCAAGAAGTACGTCTGGTGGGATGCGGAACAGGGCCGCTGGGTCGGCAACGACGTCCCCGACTTCGTGGCCGATCGCGCCCCGGGCAGCCGGCCCGACCCGGATCTGGGCGGCTCGGCCGCGCTGGCCGGTGACGACCCGTTCATCATGCAGGCCGACGGCAAGGGCTGGCTGTTCGCGCCCAAGGGCATGGTCGACGGGCCGCTGCCCGCGCACTACGAGCCGCAGGAGTCGCCGGTGGCCAACGCGCTCTACCCCCAGCAGCAAAGCCCGGCCCGGATCACGTTCGCGCGCACCGACAACCTCAGCGCGCCGAGCGCCGGCACGCCCGGCGCGGACGTCTACCCGTATGTGTTCACCACCTACCGGCTCACCGAGCACCACACCGCGGGCGGGATGAGCCGCTGGCTGCCCTACCTGTCCGAATTGCAGCCGGAGATGTTCTGCGAGGTCTCGCCCGAGCTGGCGGCCGAGCGCGGCCTGGAGAACTACGGCTGGGCCACCATCATCTCGCCCCGGGCGGCGATCGAGGCGAAGGTACTGGTCACCGAGCGGATGACCCCGCTGGTCATCGGCGGCCGCATCGTGCATCAGGTCGGGCTGCCTTACCACTGGGGGGTGGGGACGGACGCGATCGTCAGCGGTGATGCCGCCAACGACCTGCTCGGCGTGACCCTCGATCCCAACGTGCAGATCCAGGAATCCAAGGCCGGATCTTGCGACATCCGGGTGGGGCGCAGGCCGACGGGTGCGGAACTGCTCCGCCTGATCGCCGGTTACCAGGCCCGTTCCGGCGCCACGATCGAGACCGATAACGTGCGGATCACCGATCCCGCCCGCGAGCTCGCCGATCCGAAGAGGGAGGACTGATGGGTCAGCTGACCGGTCCGACCGACCCGGCCGCCGATGCGCGGTGGAAAGATCCCGGGCCGCGCAAGGGTTTCTTCACCGACACCTCGATCTGCATCGGATGCAAGGCCTGCGAGGTGGCCTGCAAGGAGTGGAACCACAACCCTCGCGACGGCGACCTCGAGCTGCTCGGGTCGTCCTACGACAACACCGGCGCGCTGGGCGCCAGCACCTGGCGGCATGTCGCCTTCATCGAGCAGGGCCAGGACCGCGTCGAGGAGGCACGAGCATCTGGCCGGGCGCTGGTCAGCCTCGGCATGCCGGGCCTGGGCGCGCCGGCCACCGCGGACCCGGCCGCGGTCAGTACGGCTCCGCCGGACACGCCGGAGTTCCGCTGGCTGATGTCGTCCGACGTGTGCAAGCACTGCACCCACGCCGGATGCCTGGACGTGTGCCCCACCGGTGCGCTGTTCCGCACCGAGTTCGGCACC
>Ga0302324_100014876_pt1 | contig 15647 bp, 14 predicted proteins | sample Palsa_T0_1_FD_201949 | JGI IMG/M metagenome (GOLD analysis project Ga0302324, IMG submission 201949) | Peat permafrost microbial communities from Stordalen Mire near Abisko, Sweden - Palsa_T0_1 | ecosystem: Environmental > Terrestrial > Soil > Palsa > Peat permafrost | place: Sweden: Abisko...
GGCCACGCCCGACCCACAGAGCAACGCGATCGCGGTCTATCGAGACCAGAAGCAGGCGCTCGATGCCGAATGTGCCGACGGCGTCATTAGCGCGGACGAGCGCGATGCGGCGGTGGCTGAGCTCTCTCGCCGCTTAAGTGATGAGCTCGCGGTCCCGGCGGCGGTTGCGGGCGAGCGCGGCGAGCGCAGGGCGTGGGTTGTCGCACTCGCGCTGCTGGTGCTCGTACCGGCCGCCGCGCTCGTCCTCTACGCACGGCTCGGTAACCCTGGCGCGACGAGCGCCGTGGCTGCGAACGACAACCGCAACGCACACGAAATGTCAGAAGGCCAGATCACGGCGATGGTCGACAAGCTCGCCGAGCGAATGAAAGCGCATCCGGACGAAACCGAGGGTTGGGTGCTGCTTGCGCGCTCGTATGCGGCGCTCGGTCGCTTTCCCGAGGCCGCAGATGCGTACGCACACGCCGACGCCCTCATCCCCGACAACGCCGACCTGCTCGCCGACTACGCCGACGCGCTCGCCATGGCGCAGGGCAAGCAGCTCAGCGGCAAGCCTGTCGAACTCGCGCGCCGTGCGCTCGCCATCGACCCGCAGCAGAAGAAGGCTTTGGCGCTCGTCGCGACCGCAGCGCTGGAGGCGGGCGACATCGACGGGTCGTTGTCGTCCTGGCGCCGCCTGCAGGCGCTGTTCCCGGAAGGCTCCGATGATGCGCGGCAGATCAGCGCGATCGTTGCCGAGATCGAATCCGAGCGACACGACCGCAAGGGTCTCGCCGCCGCGACCGGCAAGACGCCGCAGCACGCCGAGCAGGCTGCCCTTAACGCGGCGCCGACGCCGACGGCTGGCATCGCCGGCCGCGTCGACATCACGCCGGCTCTGGCGGCAAAGGTCGCGCTCAGCGACACCGTATTCATCTTCGCCCGGGCTGTCGACGGGCCGCGCATGCCACTGGCGGTGCTGCGGGTGCCGGCACGGGAGCTGCCCAAGCAGTTCCGCCTCGACGACAGCATGGGCATGGCGCCCGGTGTGAAACTGTCGAATGCGGCGGCGGTGATTGTCGAGGCGCGCATCTCCAAGAGCGGCAATGCCCTGCCTCAGCCCGGCGACCTGAGCGGCAGAAGTGCGCCGGTCAAGCCGGGCGCGAGCGATGTCAAGGTGACCATCGACCAGGTCGTGCCCTAATCTCGGGCTCAGGGCGCCCCGAGCTCAGGCCGCACCGAGCCGGCCGAACCCCGTGCTATTATCGCCTCGCCGCGAGCGCTGCCCCCTTCCGAAAGCGACAACGATGCCGCAATCGAACGCCGCCTGCATGCGCCACTACCGACGCATCGGCATGCTTACCATCGCAGTCGGGGTTGTCGTTGCCGCGAGCGCGCATGCCGCGCCGGTCGACGACCTGCGCGGCATGGTCGAATCGGGTCGCTCGGCCGAGGCTTACGTCACCTATTGCGCGACCTCCGATATCATCACGCGGCCGGAGGCATTTGATCTGTGGTGCGGCGCTGCCGCGGTCGATCTCGGCCGCGCCGGCGAAGGCGTACTCGCGCTCGAGCGCTATGTCTTGCGCTATCCAGACGACGCCCGCGCGCGTCTCGAGCTGGCCCGGGCCTATTTCTACGCCGGCGACGACGTCCGCGCGCGCGAGGAATTCGAAGCCGTCGCCAAGGACCATCCACCGCCGAATGTGCAGGCAGGGATTGACCGCTACCTCAACGCGCTGCAAAGCCGCGAAGCCCGGTATCAGACGCGCACGCAGGCCTATGTCGAGCTGGGCGGCGGTTATGACAGCAATGCCAACGCCGGCGTCGCGGGTTCCGAAATCGGCTTGCCGGTGATCGGCCCGGTGACCGTCGCCAGCGTGGGTGTGCAAAAAGGCTCCGCCTTTGGCTGGCTCGACGCAGGCGGCCGCATCAATCATCCGTTTGCGCCGGGCTGGAGCATCTTCGGCGCGGTCGACGCGAACGGCATGTTCTATACCGATGCGTCGGAATTCAATCTCGCCAATGGTTTTCTTTCCGTAGGCGGGAGCTACCAGGAGAACAACAACGCCTTCTCCCTTTCGTACGCCAACGGCGAGACCATGCTTGGCGGTTCGCGCTATCGTTGGACCAATGGCGTCGGGTTCGAATGGCGGAGCCAGACTTCGGAACAGGCATCCTTCGCCCTCTCGCCGCTCTATGCGCTGATCGACTACAGCGGCGAGAACGCGGCGCGCAACGCCGATCTGGGGGGGATCACGGCGAGCTATCGCAAGATCTGGCTGCAACAGTCCTGGCAGCCGGTCCTCAACGCGAGCCTCGTCTATGGCGACGAGCACGACCGCGAGGGGCGGCCTGATCTCGGCTACTGGATCTATGGCGCCGCTGCCGACCTCACCGTCGCGCCGTCCTCGTCGTGGGCGCTCAATGCCGGCGTCGGATACGTGATTAACGATTATCAGGGACAGATCCCATTGATCGACGTGACCCGGCGCGACCGCACCTTCAGCGCCAGCGCCAGCGCACTCTATTTCATCGACCGTCGCTGGAGTGTTCGTGCCGAGTATCAATACACGCACAACGCGTCGAACCTGGCGCTGTACCAATATAATCGCAACCTCGTCGCATTGAAGCTCCGCTATGAATTCAATGGGTTCTAGCGGTCAACCAAGGAGCGAGGCGATGGATCTGTTCAGACGTTCCATCCTCATCGTCGGTGCGCTCGTCGGCTTGCTCGCCGGCGGCGCCGCACTCGGCGAGGCGGGGAAGGTCGTCTTCGCGGTGGGCGATGTCGCGGCATTGCGCGGGACCGCACGCGTGCCGCTTGCCGCGGGTGCGACATTCGACGCCGGCGACACGATCGTGACCGCAGCACAGAGTCACGCCCAACTGCGCTTCACCGACGACGCGCTCGTCGCGCTCAAGCCCGATTCCGAGTTCCGTATCGAGCGCTACAACTTCAACGGCAGCCAGGACGGCACCGAGATCGCGGTGTTCCGGCTGGTGAAAGGCGGCTTTCGCACGCTGACCGGCCAGATCGGCAAGATTTCCAGCGATCACTATCAGGTGCTGACGACGCAGGCAACGATCGGCATTCGCGGGACGCACTACCAGGTCCAAGTGTGCGCGCCGGAGCAATGTCGCGAAGGCGAAGCAGCGGTGCGCGCGGGCATGTACGGCGGCGTCTACGAGGGTCGGATTGCGATCGCCAACGTGTTCGGTAGCAGCGAATACGGTACCGACGAATTCTTCTTTGTCCCCGACGGCGAAGCCCCGCAACGGTTCCTCGCGCCGCCGACCTTTCTTTCCGACAAGCTGAAACTCAAGCCCACGACGGGGCAGGTCGCACCCGGCGACATGCGCATCGCCAATCCCCAGGGGTATCCCCCCATTGACCTGCCTCTGGTGCCGTTCACCTATCAGTCGACCGAGGATCTCAACCTGATTCCGTTCCCCAGCACGAACGTGACCGGTCCGTTCGTCATCGTCGTAGGCTCCGATGTCAATACGCTGGAGCTTGACACGACCACCGATCCGGCGCTGCACCTCACTTTCAACGGCGCGCGGCAGCTGACCGGTTTTCTCAACGGGTCGCTGTCTGCCCAACTGGGCACGGCGACCCTCCTCGACACCGGCAGTGACAATACGCCCGACGGATTGCACTGGGGCCGCTGGCAGGGTGCCGGGTCGAGCATTGCGCAGACGCTGGGTAGCGTCGTCGTCGACAACGATGGCGGCAACCTGCACTATATCTACGGTGTCGTGGCAACGGCGTTGCCCGGCTCGGGCCAAGTGCAATACGCAGCGATTGGCGGCACGCGGCCCACCGACTCCGGAACCGGACAGGTCGGAACGTTGATCTCAGGTGGCACCATCAGCGTCAATTTCACCACGGCGCAGCTCGCGCTCGCCGGCCTCGAGGCAGGCTTCGGCACTGCCGTGTACACGCTGGCCGGCACGGCGAACCTTATCAACGGCACGTTTTCCACCGGCCTGGGCGGCGCAAACGGCTCGTGCAGTGGGGCGGCCTGCCAGGCGCTTGTCGCGGGCAACTTTGCCGGATTTCTTGCCGGACCCGGTGGGACGGGTATTGGTCTCGACTATTACTTCAACACGCGAACTGGCAGTGTGATCGAAGGCGTGGCCGGCTACCGGAGATGTCCAGGCGGCAAATGCTGAGGCGCGCGGCAACCTCTGCCTAGCCTCGACTACTTGGTGGCGAACGCCGTTGTGCCGTCCCAGTCGACCGGCGGCGCGCTCTGGCGGAAAGCCGCGCAGCGGGCACAGAAGAACGCATAGAGCGGCGTCGTTGGATGCGTCGCGGCCAACGTCGAGAACGCCTCCAGCGCCTCGTCAAAATTCCGCGCGCGATAGAGCGCAAGCGCGCGGTGGTGGCGCTCCAACTCGGCAGTAAGCTGCTCGTCACGCGCCGACCCAACTGGCTCATAAATCGTCACCGTCTTTGCCTTGCCCAGCACGCGCACGCGGTCGATTTCGCGCCACGCGACACTGCGCACCGCAGCGACCGTGTTTTCGCCGGCGATGATGCCCACACCGTATTCCTTGGTCAGCGATTCCAGGCGCGAGGCGAGGTTGACGGCATCGCCGAGAACGGTATACGCCTTCCGGAACTTCGAGCCCATGTCGCCGATGCTCATGGTGCCGGTATTGATACCGATGCCAATGCTGAACGCGGGCCAGCCGTGCGCGGCGAATTCCTTCACCAGCGTAGGCATGTGCTGCTGCATCGCCATTGCGGCCTCGACGGCGCCACGGGCATGTTCGGGATTTGCCTCTGGCGCCCCCCAGAACGCCATGATCGCGTCGCCCACGTACTTGTCGATCGTCCCGTGACGATGATCGTGGATAATCTGGGTCATCGTAGTCAGGTACGCGTTGAGCATCGCGGAGAGCTCGCGCGGCGGCAGCTTCTCTGACAGCGTCGTAAAGTTGCGCACATCGCAGAACAGCACCGTCAACTTGCGACTCACGCCCTCCATACTGAAAGGCTGGCCCGATTCGCGCATCTCCGCGACGCGCGCCGGCGGAACGTACTCGCCGAACATGCTGGAGAGCTTGCGGATCGCCACGCCTTCGCGCAGAAAGCCGGCGAGCATGTTCCACGCGAAGAGCACTGCCAGCATGAGCAGCGTGGCCGCGATCGGGATCACATAGTCCCAGCGCACCCAGAGGGCCAGGTTGAGCGCGAGCACGGCAGCGGCAATTGCGACCATACCGAGCGCGTTGAGCAATGGCCGACGGTATGGCACCACAAACAACGAAAGCAGGCCCGCCGCTACCATCACCAGCGCCTCGATCGCGTTGGCGCGGGGAGGAATCGACCGGATATCGCCATTGAGCATGCCCGCAATCAGGTTGGCGTGGATTTCGACTCCGGCAAAGTCCGGGTCAAGCGGCGTCGGACGCAAATCCTTGAGCGCCTTCGCCGAGGTGCCGACGAGCGCAATCGCCCCGCGCAAGGCGCCACCCTCGATGTCGGTCATCGTGCCTTCGAGCACGTCGGCGGCCGGGACGAAGAGAAACGTCTTCGACTTGCCGCGGAACGGGATCAGCGCAGTACCTGAGGAGTCGACCGGAACCACCAAGCCGCCGACATCGAGTGCGTCGAGCGCGCCCTGGCTGTCGAAGTGAGGCGTGACCTTTTTCGCCTCGACCACCGTCTGCACGATCGCGAGCGACATCGCGGGAAAGAACCCGCTTCCGTAGCGCTTGAGCATCGGCACCCGACGCACCAGGCTGTCGGCATCGAAAATGGGATCGATATGGCCGCTGGCCGCGGCGGCCTGGGCGAGCTCGGGCAGGCTCGCGACGTAGCCGTTCTCCGGCTCGATGGGGATCGGCGTGCTGGCGATATCGGCCACGGTGAAAAGCGGCGGTGGAAGTTGTCCCTGCGTCTCTACTTCGCGCGGAAAGGCGATGGGCAGCACCACGTCTCGCCCGCGCATCGCAGCGGCAAAGCGGGCATCGAAATCGAGCTCGGGCCGCAGGCGTTCGAGAGCGGCGGCAAATCGCGCATCGGATTTCAGGTCGTGTTCGGCCAGTCGATCGAGCACCGTGATGCCGGAAGAAAGATCGCGTTCTACGAACAGGACGTCATAGCCGACGGCACGCACGCCGTAGCGCTCGAAGAGTTGCGTCGTCAGTCGCGCCAGCTTGTCACGCGACCAAGGCCAGCGGCCCTCGCGCTGCAGGCTAGCCTCGTCGATGTCGACGATGACGACCTGCGGGTCACCGCTTTCGGGTAAGGTCAGCTTCAGCCGCAGGTCGTAGGCCAGTCCCTCGAGCTTGGGCAGCAGCGGGAACGCGTTCTCGCCAAAGTGCGTTAGCGGGTGGAGCAGGAAAACGACGATGATGAGCAGGCCCGCGAGCGCCCGCGGCGCAGCGGCGAGCCACGTCAACAGCCTCGCCGGCCGCAGCGCCACCTGCCGCCGTCAGCGCCCGTGCGTGCGCCGGCGCAGTTGCGCGGCGACGACCCCGGCAAGCGCAAGCGCGAGCAATGCGAGCAGGCTCACCGACAGGGTCGGGACGGGCGTCGGCGTCGGGTCCTTGCCGGCATGTTTGGAGCGGCGTGCCGCCGCGTCCGCAGCGCCGGAGGCGGCCGGCGGCAACAGCACGCCCTTGATGACGAACTGGTCGATCGGCCCGGCGCTCGCAGGCGTGTGGCCCGTATCTCCGCCGTAATAGGCCTCCAGGACAAAGGTGTCGATCAACAGGCCGTTGAGCGTGAAGGTGGCATTGCCGCTCGCATCGAGCGGCGCGCTCAACAGCGGCGGGATTTCGCCCGGTGGGGTACCCGCCGGCGGCGCGCCCACCGGCGGCGCGCAGAATTGCCCCGTTCCGGCCACACACAGCAGCACGCTGCCGGTCGGCACGACCGCGCCGCCACTCGCCTGCGCCACCACGATGACAGGCTGCGTGAAGACGGCGGGATTGGGCTGGCTCGACAACGTGAGCGAGGTGGGTGCCGGCGGTGCCGGCTTGACCACGAGGGTGAAGTTCTGCATCGCGCTTCGCCCGCAACCACCGCTGACGATAATCGCCACGGGATAGCTGCCGGCGGCACTGGTCGTCCCGCTGATGACGCCGGTTGTCGGATTGAGCGTCAACCCTGCGGGGAGACCCATCGCGGCAAAGCTAAACGGTGTCTTGCCGGTGGCGGTGATCGTAAAGCTGTACGGAACGCCGGCCGCAATCGCCGGCGGCTCGCCGCTCGTGATCTGAGTCGGCGTGCATGGCTTAACCACGTCAATGGTGTAGGTCTTTTGAGCGGACGAGCACCCGGAATTGCAATAGGTCGCGGTCACGGTGCAGGTGTAGGTACCCGTCGCGGTCGGGACGCCTTGGACGCTGGAAGTCGGGGAGTCTTCCGGCGCATTGAAGACCAGACCCGAGCCAGAAAAACAGGCTTCCCCTGATTCCACCGAGCCACTCCAAAAGACAGCAAGTCCCGGCGGCAACGTGATTGCCGTCAGCGTGAAGTTATATTGCTTGCCGAGAACGGCGTTGGGCAGCGTGGGTGACGCGGGGCTGATTTTCTGGACCACTTGAGCGCCAGCCGCGGTCGCGCAAAATGCCAAGGCGCAGGCGCCAAAGCGCAGCCAACGCGCAACGTCCGCAAAAGCGGATGCTGCTGGCGGTAATGGGCGCGCGCGGTACGTGTCCATCGACGAGGGCGGTCTGCAAGCCTTTTTTAGCGCGGCCTACATTAGCACATTCCTCAACGCCTGCGGGGTCCGAAGGTCGCCGGTTGTCCGCGTGTACCCCATCGGGGCCTCCGGAGAGGGGGCCGGACCCTCGGGCTATAATTCGCGCGGTCGTCGTCCCCGCGGAAGGGGTACCCATGCTGGAAGCGCAGGACCTGGCCGCGCGGCGCGGTGACGCAGAGTTGTTCGCCGGCCTCGACTTCGCGCTCGAACCCGGTAGCGCGCTGTTTGTCCGCGGTCCCAACGGCAGTGGCAAGACGACCCTGCTACGCATTCTCGCCGGCATAGCCCAGGCGGAGGCGGGCGAGGTGCGCTGGTGCGGCCGACCGGTCCGCCCCTTCGATCCTCAGCTGCGCGCCAATGTGCTTTTCATCGGACATGCGCCGGCGTTGAAGGATGAGCTCACGACGGAAGAAAATCTGGCCTCATTGGCGAGCCTGCACGAAGCGGGAGTGAATGGCGACGCGGTGCTCGAAGCGCTGGGGGTATGGGCGCTGACTCGGCAACGCGCGCTACCCGCGCGCGTGCTGTCGCAGGGGCAGCGGCGCCGGACGAGCCTGGCGCGCCTGCAGCTCGCGTCGCGGCCGTTGTGGCTGCTCGATGAGCCGGCAACCGCGCTCGATGATACCGGCGCGGCGACGCTTGGTGGTGCCTTGGCGGCGCATCTTGGCGGCGGCGGTATCGCCGTGATCGCGACCCATCAGGACCTGCCGCTCACCGCCGGCGTGAGCCGGTCGTTACGACTCGAATGACCGCAGTGGCGCTAGGCAATGGCGCAGTCTGGCCCGGCATCGCCTGGGCCCTGCGCCGCGACTTGCGGCTTGCCCTTCGTTCCAAGTCCGAACTCGGCGTCCAGCTTCTGTTCTACGCCATCGTAGTCACCCTGTTCCCGCTCGGCGTCGGCACCGAGCCGGCGCTGCTGCGGGCACTGGCGCCAGGTATCCTCTGGGTGGCCGCCCTGCTCGCCTCGTTGCTGTCGTTGCCGAGACTGTTTGCCGCAGACTTCGCCGACGGCACGTTGGAACAGATCGCGCTCTCGCCGCACCCGCTGCCCGCACTCATTTCGGGTAAGATAGCCGCCCATTGGCTCACTTCGGGCGCGCCGCTCACGTTGGTCTCGCCGTTACTGGCCCTGCAGTTCGGGCTAAGCGGTACGGAGCTCGGATTTTTGGCGCTGGGGTTGTTGCTCGGTACGCCGACGCTGTCGCTGCTCGGCGCGGTCGGCGCCGCGCTGACGCTGGGATTGCGTGCCGGTGGCGCGCTGCTCGCGCTGCTGATCCTGCCGCTGTATGTGCCCATCCTGATCTTCGGCGCGGGCGCCGTCGAAGCCGTGCACTCCGGTCTTGGCGCAGGGGCGGAGTTGTCGCTGCTGAGTGCGGCGTTGCTCGCGGCGATCGTCGGCGCGCCGTTCGCGGCTGCTGCCGCGGTTCGCATTGCACTCGATTGACATGAGTTCGCATTTGATCAACTGGTTCAGGTTCGCGTCACCCGCTTCGTTCTTCCCGCTTGCCGGGCGGATCGCGCGGTGGTTTGCCGTACCCGCCGGCCTGCTCGGCGCCGCGGGCCTGTGGCTGGGTCTCGTCGTCGCGCCGACCGACGCGCAACAAGGCGATGCTTATCGCATCATTTTCATCCACGTTCCGGCGGCCTGGATGTCGATGTTCATCTACCTGGTGATGGCGGGCTGGTGCGCCATGTCGCTTACCTTCAACGCGCGTCTGTCGGCCATGATGGCGCAGGCACTGGCGCCGACCGGCGCGCTGTTTACGCTCATCGCCTTGTGCACCGGCGCGCTGTGGGGTCGGCCGGCGTGGGGCACGTACTGGGCCTGGGACGCCCGCATGACGTCCGAATTGATCCTGTTGTTTCTGTACCTCGGATTCCTGGCACTGCGCCAGGCGATAGAAGATCCGCGCCGCGCCGATCGCGCCAGCGCGGTGCTGGCGCTGGTCGGCGCCGTCAACGTGCCGATCATCTATTTCTCGGTGCGCTGGTGGAACACGCTGCATCAGGGCGCGTCGGTGAGCTTGACCGCGGCGCCCAAGATGGCGGCGATCATGCTCATGGCGATGTTGCTTATGACTTTCGCCGCCTGGTTTTACGCCATCGCCGTGACCATGGTCCGGGCGCGCGCGATCATCCTCGAGCGCGAGCGACGCACGGCATGGGCGGGCACGTTGGCCGGCGTGGTGCAATGAGCATGGCCGAATTCTTCGCCATGGGCGGCTACGGCTTCTATGTCTGGGGCGCGTACGGTGTCACCGCCGTACTGCTGGCGCTGGAGATCGTCGCGGTGCGCGCGCGTTATCGCGCCGCACGTCGGGCAGCGCAGTTGCGGGAGACGACGGGATGAAACCGCGCACGCGGCGGCTGGCTTGGATTGTGAGCGGTCTGGCCGTGCTCGGCATAGCGGCGGCGCTGGTGCTCAACGCCTTTCGGTCGAACCTGGTGTTCTTCTTCACCCCGACGCAGGTCGCTGCGCACGAGGCGCCCCGGGGACGTCCGTTTCGCATCGGCGGCCTGGTCGAAAGCGGGAGCCTTGCGCGCGAGCCCAACAGCCTCACCGTCCATTTTCGCGTCACCGATACGGCGCAAACCATTGCGGTCAGCTACACCGGTCTGCTGCCCGATTTGTTCAAAGAGGGCAAAGGCGTCGTGGCCCAGGGAACACTCGCCGCCGACGGTACGTTCCATGCCAGCGAAGTTCTGGCCAAGCACGACGAGAATTACATGCCACCTGCGGCCGCCGATGCGGTCAAGCAGGCGCATGAGGCGATGGTGACGAAGACACTCGTGAAGTCCGGCGGAGGTGGCCAATGATTCCGGAACTCGGACACTTTGCGCTCATCCTCGCGCTCCTGGTGGCCATCGTGCAGAGCACGCTGCCGCTTGCCGGCGCGGCGCTTGGGGCGCCACGCCTGATGGCGCTGGCACGTCCTGCGGCGCGGGCGCAATTCTTCCTGGTGGTGGTGGCCTTTGCCTGCTTGGCCATTGCATTTGCCAGCAACGACTTTTCGGTGCAGAACGTGGCGGCGAATTCGAACTCCCAGCTGCCATTGCATTACCGCATCGCAGCGACCTGGGGTTCGCATGAGGGCTCGCTCCTGCTATGGACGCTGATGCTCGCCGGCTGGACGTGTGCGGTGACGCTGTTCTCGCGTCATCTGCCGCCGGCGTTCCTCGCCCGCGTCATTTCGGTCATGGGACTCGTCAGCGTCGGCTTTCTGCTCTTCCTGCTCTTCACCTCCGATCCGTTCGATCGCCTGGTGCCGCCGGCGCCGGAAGGTCGCGATCTCAATCCGCTGCTGCAGGATCCGGGCATGGTGATTCATCCGCCGATGCTCTACATGGGCTACGTCGGCTTCTCGGTAGCCTTTGCCTTCGCCATTGCGGCGTTGCTCGGCGGCCGGCTCGATGCAACCTGGGCGCGCTGGTCACGGCCATGGACAACCGTGGCGTGGTCGTTCCTGACCATCGGCATCGCGCTGGGCAGCGGTTGGGCGTACTACACACTGGGCTGGGGCGGCTGGTGGTTCTGGGATCCCGTCGAGAACGCCTCCTTCATGCCGTGGCTCACCGGGACCGCGCTCATCCATTCGCTTGCCGTAACCGAAAAGCGCGGCGCATTCAAGAGCTGGACCGTGCTGCTCGCAATCGTGGCCTTCTCGCTCTCGCTGCTCGGTACGTTCCTGGTCCGCTCCGGCGTGCTGACCTCGGTCCACGCCTTCGCCACCGACCCGGCGCGCGGCGTATTCATACTGACCTTTCTCGCGCTCGTTGTCGGCGGCTCACTCGCCCTGTTCGCGTACCGCGCAAGCAAGGTGGGGCTGGGCGGCGTATTTGGCGTTGTCTCGCGCGAGTCGGCGTTGCTCGCCAACAACATCCTGCTCATTGTCGCCATGGCAAGCGTGCTGCTTGGCACGCTCTACCCGCTGTTTCTCGATGCATTGAATCTCGGCAAGATCTCGGTCGGGCCGCCGTATTTCGACGCGGTGTTCTATCCGTTGCTGGCACCGGCGGTGTTTCTCATGGGCATCGGCCCGATGGCGCGTTGGAGCCACGCCTCGTTGCCGAGCCTCTGGACACGGCTGCGCTGGGCGTTCGCGGTCGCCGTCGTCGCGGCCTTGGTATTGCCATTTACGCTCGGTCACTGGTCGCCGTTGATCGCCGCCGGCTTGTTCCTCGCCCTGTGGATCGCAACGAGCAGCATCGTCAATCTGCGTGACCGCCTGGCGAACTCGCACCGGACGGGTCCGCTCGACAAGCTTGCCGCCAACTCGCCTTCGTACTACGGCATGCTCCTCGCTCATCTCGGCGTCGCCGTGTTCATCGTCGGCGTCACGCTGGTCAAGGGCTATGAAATCGAGCAGGATGTGGTGCTCGAGACCGGACAAAATGTGACCGTCGGCGGCTACGAGTTCCGATTCCTCGGCGTGCGTCCCGGACCGGGTCCGAACTATCGCGCCGTGACCGGCACCGTTGAAGTGAGGCGTGACGGCCGGCTGCTCGAAACCCTGCATCCGGAAAAGCGCATCTTCAACGCGTCAGGCCAGGCGATGACGATTGCGGCGATTGACGTCGGCGTGCTCGGCGACCGTTACGTCTCGCTCGGCGAGCCGCTTGTCAACGACGACCTCAACGGCGCCTGGGCCGTGCGCGTCTATCTGAAGCCGTTCATTGACTGGATCTGGGGAGGCGCATTCCTGATGGCGCTCGGAGGCCTGGTCGCGGTCAGTGACCGCCGCTACCGACTCGCGGTGCGGCGCAAGGCCGCCCCGATGTTGGCCGCATCCGGTGCTGCGGCGTCGGCCGATTGAGGCGGGGCGACGATGAGAGTGCTGCGCTGGACAATCCCTTTCGGCATCTTCGTCGTCCTCGTTGCCTTCCTCTGGGTCGGGCTAAGCCGTGACCCGCGCGAGGTCCCTTCGCCGCTGATCGGTAAGCCGGCGCCGACGTTTCGTCTGTCCAAGCTGCAGGCCCCCGGCGAGACACTCTCGCCTGCCGATCTCAAGGGCAGCGTCTGGCTACTTAACGTCTGGGCGTCGTGGTGCGTTTCCTGCCGCGTTGAGCATCCGCTCCTGGTGCAACTCGCGCAGGAGAACGTCGTTCCGGTTTACGGCCTCGACTACAAGGACAAACCTGATGACGGCCGTGCGTGGCTTGCACAGCACGGCAATCCGTACACGGCGTCGATTGTCGATCGCGACGGGCGCGTTGGCATCGACTATGGCGTGTATGGTGTGCCGGAAACTTTCGTCATCGACAAGATGGGTGTCATTCGTTACAAGCAGATTGGCCCGCTGACCGACGAAGCGTTGCAGGATAAAATCCTGCCATTGGTGAGGCAACTGCAGCAATGATGGCGGTGATGGCGCGTGCCGTATTGGCGGCACTGTTGCTCGCCTGCACTGCGGCGGCCACCACGATGGATCCTGTGCCGCAGGGCGGCAATGCCCCTGGAATGAGTGCGCTCGACGTGCGGCTCAAGCGTCTTGAAAGTGAACTGCGCTGTCTCGTGTGCCAGAATCAAACGCTCGCCGATTCCAACGCTGACCTGGCGGACGATCTTCGGCGCGAGGTGCGCACGCTTGCGCTCTCCGGTAAAAGCGACGAGGACATCAAGGCATACCTGGTGGCGCGATACGGCGATTTCGTACTTTACAACCCGCCCGTAAAACCGGTCACCTGGGCGCTCTGGTTCGGACCATTCTCGCTGCTCGTCGCCGGGGTGGTCGTCTGGTGGGTCGTGCTGCAACGGCGCCTACGCGCAGCCGCCGGCGAAACAACCGATGCAGGCACAACGAACGACGAGAAGGCGCGAAAGCTCCTCGACGACAACAGCGACGACTAGAGACTCCCGCCGCAGCGCCAGCACAGTTCGAAATTTGCCGGATTGTCCTCGCCGCAAGCCGCGCAATGCGCGGTGCCGGTTTGCCTGCATTCTGATTGCAGCTCGGCGAGGATAGTTTCCGCGCGCGGGCGGTCCCTGGGACGCTCGAGCCACACTTGCGGCTGCACTACGTCGCTACATGGTACATAGCCGGCGATGCTCTGCGCATGATCGTTGAAGACGTGCGCCGTAATGCCTGCATGCTGCAGCTTGTGCAGCAGCAGGTAGGCGTCGAAGCGGTTGAAGGCGGTGTAAAAGCGCTCCATGTCGCGTTGCGGCGGCGGCCACTGCACGTCGCTGACGACAATGTGTCAGCCGCTAAGGTCCACGTCAAGACCAGCGGACGACGCGGCCCTCGCGCACGATGCCGGAGCAGGGATTGGCACCGACCGCATAGGCGAGCTCCGCCGGATCGTCGATATCCCACAGTGCCAGGTCGGCGCGGGCTCCGGCCTCGAGCCGGCCGCGATCGACAAGGCCGAGCGCGCGGGCCGCGTGCTCGGTCACTCCGGCCAGCGCCTCGTCCGGTGTAAGCCGGTACAGGGTGCAGGCCATGTTGAGCATGAGCAGCAACGAAGTGACAGGCGAAGTGCCCGGGTTGCAGTCGGTCGCTATCGCCATCGGAATGCCGTGCGCCCGTAAGCGCGCTATCGGCGGCAGCCGCGTCTCGCGCAGGCAGTAGAACGCGCCGGGAAGCAAGACCGCGACCGTCCCGGCGCGCGCCATCGCGGTCAGACCGATATCGTTGGCGTGCTCCAGATGATCGGCCGAAAGTGCCCCGAACTCCGCCGCCAAGGCGGCCCCGCCGCTGTCCGATAGCTGATCGGCGTGTAGCTTGACCGGTAGGCCTGCGGCCCGTGCCGCAGCGAAGACGCGGCGCGTCTCTGCCTGCGTAAACCCGATGTGTTCGCAAAAGGCATCGACGGCGTCGGCGAGCCGTTCGCGCGCCGCAGCAGGAATGATCTGCTCGCAAATCAGCGCGACGTAGTCAGCGACGCGGCCGGCATACTCGGGCGGTAGGACGTGCGCCGCGAGTAGCGTGGTGCGCACGTCGACCCCGCTGGCCGCACCGAGCCGGCGTGCTGCACGCAACATTTTGAGTTCGCCGGCCAGGTCTAGCCCATAGCCCGATTTGATTTCGATGCTGGTAACGCCTTCTTCAAGCAGTTGTTCGAGACGCGGCGTGGCGGCGCGGATCAGCATCTCCTCGGATGCTGCGCGCGTCGCCCGCACCGTCGCCAGGATGCCGCCACCCTTGCGCGCAATGTCTTCGTAGCTCGCGCCGTGAAGTCGCTCTTCGAATTCGCGCGCGCGATTGCCGGCGTAAACCAGATGCGTGTGACAGTCGATGAGGCCTGGGGTCACCCACCTGCCCTTGGCGTCAAGCTCCGTCCGTGCCCGAAGTCCGGGTGGAAGGTCCCTGCGCGCGCCGACCCAGTCGATGCCGTCAGCGCTTGCCGCGAGCGCGCCGTCGCGAATCGCGCCGCAATCGGCACCCCCGGTCATGGTGGCGAGATCGGCGTTGACGATGAGGAGATCGCTCTCGCTCATGCGAGCAGACGCTTGAGCGATTGGCGATAGCGCGCGAGGATCGTCTCCTCGTCGGCGTGATGTCCCTCACCGATGACCCATCGTCCGGCAACCATGACATCGCGGACGATCTGGCGCCCAGGGCCGAAGATCGCCGCATCGAGCACGTTCTGCGCCGGTTGCTCGACGAGTGCCGGATCGTCGCCATTGAGCACGACCAGATCAGCGCGCCGCCCGACGGCGATGGCCCCGACCGGCTGCGCGAGCGCCTGGGCTCCGCCGGCGACCGCCCGCTGATAGAGCATGCAGCCACTTGATTCGCCGTCACGCGCGAGGACGTTGCGCTGCTGCAACGCAAGGCGTTGCGCAGTCTCCACCAAGCGCAACTCAAGGTAGGGGTCGACGCCGACGTGGCTGTCCCCGCCGATGGCCAATCGCCCGCCGCCGGCCAAAAAAGTACCGGTAGGGAACAGGCCGTCGCCAAGATCTGCCTCCGCGCTCGGGCACAGGCCAACGACCGCGCC
>Ga0302324_100014877_pt1 | contig 15646 bp, 12 predicted proteins | sample Palsa_T0_1_FD_201949 | JGI IMG/M metagenome (GOLD analysis project Ga0302324, IMG submission 201949) | Peat permafrost microbial communities from Stordalen Mire near Abisko, Sweden - Palsa_T0_1 | ecosystem: Environmental > Terrestrial > Soil > Palsa > Peat permafrost | place: Sweden: Abisko...
ATCGCCCGCTCGGTGGATTCGGTGGGCGGCAATCTGGACGCCTTCACCGCCAAGGAGCTGGTCTGCTTCAACACCAAGGTGCTCGACCAACACCTGCCGCTGGCCTTCGAGGTGCTCGCCGACCTGGTGCTGCATCCGCTGTTTCGCGACGAAGACATCGACAAGGAGAAGGGCGTCATCCTGGAAGAGATCAAGATGGAAGCGGACAGCCCGGACTACCTGGTCCACGAAATCTTCTCCTCCAACTTCTGGAGGGACCATCCGCTGGGCAAGCCCATCCTGGGCACTCGCGAAACCGTCAAGCGCTTCGACCAGCAGATGATCGGCGATTATTACCGGGCCGTCTATGCGCCCTCCAACCTGCTGATTACGGCGGCAGGGAACCTGACGCACGAGGCGACGGTGAAGCTGGTGAGCCAGCATTTCGAGTCGCTGCCGCCCAACGGCGCGCCGCCCGCGGACCAGATTCCCGCCACGCATGCGCGCATCGCCTTGCGCAACAAGAAATCGCTGGAGCAGGTGCACCTGTGCCTGGGCGTGCCTTCGTACCCGCTGCCGCACGAGGAGCGCTTCGCCTGTTACGTGCTGAACACGCTGCTGGGCGGCGGCATGAGCTCGCGCCTCTTTCAGAACATCCGCGAGCGGCAGGGCCTGGCCTATGCGGTCTTCTCGGAGTTGAGCCCTTACCGCGACACCGGCTGCCTGTCGATCTACGCGGGCACATCCATCGAATCCGCCGGCAAAGTGGTGGAGTCGATCATCAAGGAGTTCCGGCAGCTGAAGCAGGATGGCGTCAGCGCCGAGGAACTGCGGCGAGCCAAGGATCACCTGAAGGGTTCGCTGATGCTCAGCCTGGAATCCACATCCAGCCGCATGTCCAACCTGGCACGGCAGGAAATGTATTTCGGCCGCTTCTTCACCCTCGACGAGTTGGTTGAAAGCATTGAGCAGGTCAGCGCGGGCGACGTCCAGCGCATCGCGCAGGCGTTTTTCGATCCGAAACAGATCGCCCTCACGATTCTCGGCAATCTGGACGGGTTCAAGATCGGCCGCGAAGACCTGGTGTGCTGAGTGATGAAGTTCCTGGTTCTGGCGGTGGTGGCCGTGGCCCTGGTTTTTGGCGTCCGGTGCATGACCATCCGCAAGGATCTGGTTGCCGAGCGCCAAACGATCGACGACAATTGGGCGCAGGTGGAGGCGGCCTTGGAACATCGCGCCGGCATCGTGCCGGAGTTGACCAGTTTAATTCAAGCGGGCGCGCCGGCCGAAGCCAACGCCGTGCGTGCGGTCAATGACGCGTGCAACGTGCTGGGCGCCGGCCGTAATCGGGAGGAAAAGATCGAGGCCAACGCGCGGCTGTATGAGGCGCTGGCGCGCCTGATGCTGAAGGTGGAGAGCTACCCCAAGCTCGAAGGCAGCCGGAAGTACGGCGATCTGCTGGAGGCGCTGAAGGGCGCCGAATATCAGATTGCGGTCGCGCGCCGCAAGTACAATGAAGCGGTGGAGCATTACAACGCGGGCATCGACTTGTTTCCGAACAACATCGTGGCGTCGGTAGCGCGCCTGGGCAAGATCGACGCCTACTTCCAAACACCTACAATCTGACCCCGACACCATAATGCCATTATCATGACCGACACACCGATTTTTCTCAACTACATCGATGGCCAGTGGATCGATAGCGCTGCGCATTTCGAAGACCGCAATCCGGCCAACACGGACGAAATTGTGGGCCTTTTCGTAAAGGGCGCGGCCAGCGACATTGCGGATGCCGCCGCGGCCGCCGCCAGAGCGCTGCCCGGGTGGGCGAATCTGAATGCCCCGGCGCGCGGCGCCATTCTCTTTAAAGCAGCCGAAATTCTGGATCGCCGATTCGAGACGATCGCCGCGGACCTGACCCGCGAGGAAGGCAAGACCCTGCCGGAGGCCAAGGGCGAGGTTCGGCGCTCGATCAATATTTTCCGCTATTTCGGAGGTGAGGGTACCCGTCTGGAAGGGATTCTGGTGCCTTCCGAGCGCGATCGCGTACACATGTTCGCGATTCGCAAGCCGATCGGCGTGGTGGGTCTGGTCACGCCTTGGAATTTTCCCAGCGTCATCCCGGCGTGGAAACTGGCCCCCGCGTTGATCTGCGGCAACACCGTGGTGCTGAAACCGGCCAGTGCCGCGCCACTCAGCGCCTGGCGGCTGGTGGAAGCGCTGCACGAGGCCGGCCTGCCGAAGGGCGTGGTCAATTTTGTGGCCGGCTCCGGCGGCGAGCTCGGCCGGGCGCTGGTGGAAGCCCCTCCGCTCAAAGCTGTCTCGTTCACGGGATCGTGCCAGATCGGGAACTGGCTGCACGCCGAGGCCTCCAAACGCCGCTTGCGCATTCAGCTGGAAATGGGTGGCAAGAATCCCACCATTGTGCTGGCCGATGCCGACTTCAACCTCGCTGTCGAGAATACCGTGAATGCCGCGTTCTTTTCCACCGGCCAGAAATGCACCGCCACCAGCCGGGTTATCGTGGAAGATGCGATTTACGACCGCTTCCTGGATGCCGTCGTGGAACGTACGCGCAAACTCAAGATAGGCGACGGCATGCAACGGGGCATCGAGATCGGTCCCTGCATCGATGAGGCTCAACTGGAGACCGTGTTGCGCTATATCGAAATCGGCCGGGGCGAGGCGGGCGCGCCAAGAATCGGCGGCCGGCAGCTTACCGGCAGCGATTTCGACAAGGGCTTCTTTGTCGAGCCCACCGTTTTCGCCGACGTGACGCCGGACATGACCATCGCGCGCGAAGAGATCTTCGGACCCGTCCTGGCCGTCATGCGCGCCCGCGATTTCGAGGACGCCATGCGTATCGCCAACGATATACCGTTCGGACTTTCAGCGTCTCTCCAGACCACCAACGTCTCGCGCGTCTTCGAGTTTGTCTACAGGATGGAGGCGGGCCTGCTTACCGTGAACCTTCCCAGCGCGGGCATCGAGTATCACCTGCCCTTTGGAGGGACCAAAGATTCCAGCTTCGGGCCCAAGGAACAGGGACCCGCCGCGCTCGACTTTTACAGCGACTACAAAACTGTCTATCTGAAATACTAATGCGCCTCGGACAAATTAAAGCCGAAGGCGGCTACCTGGCCGCCGTATTCGAACAAGACCTGGCCCGCGCGGTTCCAGGCTACACCGTCGCCGACCTGATTCGCCGGTCGGAAGCCCAGGGTGTCTCGCTGGCCAAGACCGCCGCGCGTCTCGCCAGCCACCATCCGGCGCCGCACCCGCCGGCGCTGCCCATCGTGCCCGTGGAGGTGTGGGCCTGCGGCTGTACCTATGAAATGAGCGCTTCATTCCGCGACCTGGAGCATGGCACGCGCGACGGCATGTACGCTTACGTCTATAATCAGCCGCGTCCCGAGGTGTTTTTCAAAGGGACGGCGCGGGTCTGCGTGGGCCCCGGCCAAGCCATCGGCATCCGCGCGGATTCGCGCTTCACGGCGCCCGAGCCGGAGCTGGCCCTGGTGCTGGGCAGCAAGGGCAACATCGTGGGGTACACGCTGGCCAACGACGTCTCGGCCTGGGATATCGAGCGCGAGAACGCGCTGTACCTGCCGCAGTCGAAGTGCTACACGGCATGCTGCGCGCTGGGCCCGGTGATCGTGACCGCGGAGGATCTGCCCGACCCTTACAACCTGGAAATGACCTGCACCATCACGCGCGAGGGCCAGCCGCGCTTCCGGGGCAGCGTATCCACCGCGAAACTGCACCGCAAATTCGAGACTTTGATCGAGTATCTGCGGCGCGCCAACCCAACGCCCGCCGGAACCGTGCTGCTCACCGGCACCGGCATTATCGTGCCGGAAGACGGCGCGCTGGCTCCCGGCGATGTGGTGACTATCAGCGTCCCTGAGATCGGCGAGTTGACTAACCATGCCCAAACCGTCGGCGCTCTTTGACCTGAAGCGTTCACTCCTGGAATCGTACGCGGTCAACGAGCGCATCAACCAATACCTGCTCGAAAATCTGAGTGACGCTGCCTGGAACGCCGAACCGCCCGGCGGCAAGGGGCGCACCATCGCCGCCATCGCCGCGCACATGCACAACGTGCGCCACATGTGGCTGGTGGCCGCGGCCAAGGGCAAGCCGCTGCCCGATAAACTCGACCGCGCGACAGTCACGAGAAAGGAAGCCATGCAGGCTCTGGCGGAGAGCGCGAAGTGCTGTGCGCAGCTGCTGGCCGAAGCGCTAGACCACCCCGAAGGCAAGGTGAAAAACTTCCGGCCCGACGTGGTGGGGATGTTCGCCTACCTGGTCTCGCACGACGCGCACCACCGCGGACAGATCTGCGCGTTGGCGCGGCAGCTGGGTCATCCACTGCCGAAGCAAGCCACGTTCGGGATGTGGGAGTGGGGCACGCGCTGGAAGGAGTGCGGTTAGACCTTGTGCGTAGCACCCGAAACAGGTGGCGACCAATAGGGGTGGTGGCTGCGTTAGTGTTTTGGCTCGCCATTCGCGCTCCCGGCCAGGTGCAGGAACGGGTGCATGGCCTGATTCAGGACGCCGGCGGATCGCCGGTCGCGGGCGCTCAAGTCGTCGCCCACAGCTCTCGGGAAAACACCGATCGGGCATCCGTGAGCGCCGCGGACGGATCTTTCACGATGGATGGCATCAGTCCAGGCCATTACCGGTTCAAAGCAACGAAGCGCGGGTTCGCCGATTCGCCGGTGGCGGAAGCGGACCTGACCGCCGGCGAGGATCTGAACCTGAATCTCACGCTGGGCGCGAACCAGACATTTTTGAAAAGATTTGCGCAAGCCTATGCCAAGGACTGGCAAGGCGCGGGCGACAGCGGCCCTGAACCTCCGCGCCGTACTTTGCCCTCGCCCTTGAATTCGCCGCCTTTTCCAAACTCCGACTGGTCTTACGGCGGATCTCCCGAAATCGGTGCGCCGGATACCAATGTGCCCCCGCTCATGGAAGCTCTCTACGGCGGCTCGAATGGCCAAGCCTGGGAGCAAAGCAGAGTCAAGGTCTACGGCTGGCTGGAGGGCAGCTTCAACCTGAGCACCTCACACGATTCGAATTATCCGGCCACCTATGACATCTATGCGAATCGCGCCGAACTCGACCAGGCGGTGCTCTATGTGGAACGCCTTCCCGACACGGTTCAAACCGATCACATCGATTGGGGATTCCACCTCAGCGGATTGTTCGGCACCAGTTACCGGTTCACCACCAGCCTGGGCTATTTCAGCGGGCAATTGCTCGACGACCACCACGAGTACGGGTTTGATCCGGTGCTCGAATACGCTGACCTGTATATCCCCCAGGTTGCCGAGGGACTTAACATCCGCGTCGGCCGCTTCATCTCGATTCCGGGTATCGAAGCGCAATTGGCTCCCAATAACTACGTCTACACCCACTCGCTGTTGTATTCGGTTGATCCGTTTACCGACACGGGGATCCTGGGTACAGTCAAACTCAACGACCACTGGCTGGTTCAGTTGGGGCTCACCGCGAGCCATGACGTGGCTCCCTGGACGCCAGATGCGAGGCCGTCCGCAACGGCCTGTGTCAGCTATACGTTCAATAACGGCAACGACAATGTGTACTCCTGTGTGAACGGTCTTAACGGCGGTCAGTACGCCTACAACAATCTGCAGATGTTCGACAACACGTGGTATCACAAGTTCAGTAAGTCGTGGCACATGGCGACCGAGGCCTGGTATATGTATGAAAGGGATGTGCCCAGCGTTTTCGGCCCGATAGAACCCGAGAAAGGCACGAACGGTGCGTTCTGTTCCGCGGGACAGATTCGCTGCCTTGCGCCGGAGTGGGCGATGGTGAACTACGTTGAAAAACAGTTCTCGGCGAAAAACTACCTTTCGATCCGCACCGATTTCTTGGACGACATGAAGGGCCAGCGAACCGGCTACAAGACACGGTACGCGGAGGAGACTCTCATGTGGGGACATTGGGTGGGAACCACCGTTATCCTCCGCCCCGAGCTCAGATTCGACCACTCTTTCGACGTCGCGGCGTATAACAACGGGAGCAGGAAGAGCCAGTTTCAGTTGGCGATGGACGTAATCCTGAAGTACTAAGAGTGAGTCGGAGCTACTTGCCCGTCCAGCAGGGCGCGCGCTTTTCCAGAAAGGCCGAAATTCCTTCTTGCGCGTCCGCGGCCAGCGAGTTCATCGACATTACTTCCTTGGCATAGGCGTAGGCTTTGGGCTGGTCCAGGTCGATCTGTGTGTAATATGCATGCTTGCCTAGCGACACCGTCAGAGTACTGGCATCCGCGATGCGCGCGGCCAGTTTCCGGGTTTGCTCCTGCAGGCCGGCCGCCGGGACAACCAGGTTGACGAGGCCCCAGTCCGCCGCGGTCGCTGCGTCGACCATCTCGCCGGTCAGCAACATCTGGAGCGCGCGCTTGCGCCCCACCGCGCGGCTCAAGGCCACCATGGGGGTGGTGCAGAACAGGCCGATGCGCACGCCGGGTGTAGCGAAGGCGGCCTGGTCGGACGCGACGGCCAGGTCGCAGGTGGCCACCAACTGGCAGCCCGCCGCGGTGGCGATGCCTTGCACCTCCGCGATCACGGGCTGCGGGATGGCCTGGATCTTCATCATCAGCTCGCTGCACACGTCGAACAGCCGCCGGTACTCGTTGATATCGCGACCTACCATCTCGGAGAGATCGTGGCCGGAACAAAAGACCTTGCCCGCGGCCGCCAGAATGATCGCACGAATGGCGCGGTCGCGCCGGATGGCATCCAGGAAATCGATCAGTTCCAGCATTAAATCGAGCGACAGCGCATTGCGGCGTAGCGGACGGTTCAGCGTGACGACGGTTACCGGCCCTTCGTGTTGCACGCAGATATTCGTATAGCTCATGATGGCTTCCCTATCTCTCAGTAAAGCATGGGAGCCAGGATCGGTACACTGGAAGGGACGGCACAGCGCGCCACCGCATGAATAACGCCAAAACGCAGCAGGCAGCTCACGGGGCCGGGCCGCTTCCGGACGAGACGGCGCGGGATCCGGTCTGCGGGATGACGGTGGATCCGAAGTCCGCCACGCATACCGATTCGTTCGCCGGCGAGCCTTATTTCTTCTGCGGTGAAAGCTGTCTGGCGAAGTTCCGGAACGAGCCGGCGCGGTATGCGAGGCTGCGGCCGGCGCCATCGGACCCCGTGCGCGCGGGTGACGCGGCCGACGCGGCCAAGGTTAGGGAGTACACCTGCCCGATGCATCCCGAAGTGCGGCGGCCAGGTCCCGGCGCGTGTCCGATTTGCGGTATGGCTCTCGAACCCACGGCTGTCTCGCCGGGCGCCGAGCAGAATCCGGAACTCGTAGATATGAAGCGGCGGTTCTATATCAGCCTGGTCCTGACCATCCCGGTATTCGCCGCTGCCATGGGGGAGATGATCCCCGGCCAACCGCTGCAGCACCTGGCGCCGCAGCGGATCTGGACATGGCTCGAACTCAGCCTCGGCAGCATTGTGATTCTGTGGGGAGGCTGGCCTTTCCTTGTGCGGGGCTGGCATTCCATCGTGAATCGCAGCCTGAATATGTTCACCCTGATCAGCCTGGGTGTGTCGGTGACGTACCTGTACAGTCTCATCGCAGTGCTGGCACCTGGAGTTTTTCCGGCGGCCTTCCGGGACCATGCGGGCAACGTCGCGGTTTATTTCGAAGCCGCCGCCGTTATTGTCACACTGGTCCTTCTGGGACAGGTGCTGGAACTGACGGCACGCAGCCAGACCGGATCGGCCATCAAAGCCCTGCTAGGCCTGGCGCCGAAGACGGCACGCCTGGTGCGCGAGGATGGCTCCGAAGGGGATGTGGCATTGGAACAGGTGCAGGTGGGCGCGCAACTGCGGGTCCGGCCGGGCGAGAAGGTGCCGGTGGACGGTATCGTGTTAAGCGGCGCCAGTACGGTCGATGAATCGATGATCACGGGCGAAGCGATCCCAGTCGAAAAAGGAGCCGGCGATCGAGTCACAGGCGCAACGGTGAACGGCGCCGGCACCCTGGTGATGCGCGCCGAACGCGTCGGGTCGGAGACTCTGCTGGCCCGGATTGTACGGATGGTGTCCGCAGCCCAGCGGAGCCGTGCGCCAATTCAGAAGCTGGCCGACACTGTGGCCGGCTACTTTGTGCCTATAGTAGTCGGCGCTGCGATTCTGACTTTCATCGTCTGGGCGTTGGGCGGCCCTCAGCCGCGCATGGCGCACGCTTTGATCGCGGCGGTTTCGGTGCTGATTATCGCCTGCCCGTGCGCGCTGGGGCTGGCTACGCCTATGTCCATCATGGTGGCGACGGGCAAAGGGGCAAGCATGGGTGTGTTGTTCAATAATGCCGAGGCGATCGAGTTCATGCGCAAAGTGGACACACTGGTGGTCGACAAAACCGGGACGCTCACCGAGGGCAAGCCGCAACTGGCCGCGGTGAAACCCGTGCCTGGCTTCGACGAGGCACGATTGCTGCAATTGGCGGCGAGCCTGGAACGCGCCAGCGAACACCCGCTGGCCGCTGCGATCATGGCCGGGGCAGAAGCGCGAGGCGAGCCGCTTCTGGCTGCCGAAAGCTTCGAAGCGGTTACCGGCAAGGGCGTCAAAGGCACAGTCGAACGGTTGAACGTGTGGCTCGGCAATCGCAGACTGATGGAAGATGCGAGCGTCGATCCGGGAGCCTTGACGGCGGAGGCCGAGGCGATGCGGGTGGACGGCCAGACAGTTATGTTCGTAGCAGTAGACGGCAAACTTGCCGGACTGATCGGTGTCGCCGATCCTGTCAAGGCGACTACGCCGGAAGCGATCCGGCAGTTGCACGCGGAAAACATCCGGATCGTCATGCTGACCGGAGATAGCCGAACAACAGCGCAGGCGGTGGCCAGGAAACTGGGAATCGATGAGGTGATCGCCGAGGTGCTGCCGGAGGACAAGAGCAGCGTGGTGAAGCGACTGCAGGACGAAGGGCGGTTCGTGGCGATGGCCGGCGATGGCATCAATGACGCGCCGGCGCTCGCGAAGGCCCAGATTGGCATTGCCATGGGGACCGGCACCGACGTTGCGATGGAGAGCGCCTCGGTGACCTTAGTCAAAGGCGATCTGGGGGGAATCGTGCGCGCGCGCCGGCTGAGCCGCGCCACGATGCGAAACATCCAGGAGAACCTGTTCTTCGCGTTTATCTACAACGCGGTGGGCGTGCCTGTTGCGGCCGGTGTGCTTTATCCTTTCTTCGGTCTGCTGCTGAGTCCGATGATCGCGGCCGCGGCGATGAGCGTCAGCTCGGTGTCGGTGGTGGGCAATGCCCTGCGGCTGCGGCGCGTGAAGGCATAATAGATGAAATACCCCACGGCCTGCCCTAACTCCAGCGCTTTCAATGATCTACCGGCGGGGACCGGTCAATTGGCGAAAATCCTCCGTTCAACAGCCGAACTTGCCATACAACCAAGGAAATCAACAGTTTGATGACCGCGCGTGGTATTGGTTAACCGTCATTAACTATACTGGAAAAATCGAGCACGCGGCGACGCCGTGCTGCGCGAGCGCGTTTATCTTAAACCGGTGGTTGCAGGGATGTGCTCGCAACCTGATGAGGAGTTCAAAACGGATGCACAAGCCAATCAAGTACGTAGAAAAAGCCCTGACATACGCTGCGCAAGCGGCCTGGACCGTTTTCGATAAAGCCAATCAAATCAAGCAGAATCCGTCGTTCACCCCCAACTGGTCTGAAAAGCCGCTGTTGAAGTCGTATCAGAAGACCAAGCCGCCGCTGGGGTGGCCGCGCGAGACCGACTCGCTGTGTCCGCGCTGCGTTCCCGAGGCCCGCGAGGAGATTCTGAGCGGCAAGAAGCCGTTGTCCATCCTGCTGAACGAAAAAGTGGGCGAGATCAAGGCTAAAGTAATCGAGCGCGACGGCAAGATCCTGATGGTGAAGGATTGCCCCATTCACGGCCACTTTGAGGACGTGATGTCGATCGATACCGCTTTTTTTAAGCACCTGGAAGAGTGCTTCCCGGGCCGCGACATCCGCGCGCACAACGATTCGCACCTGCACCATCACGGCACCAGCACCATCACGCATGGCCGCGGTTCGGTGTTGACGATCGACCTGACCAACCGCTGCAACATGATGTGCGATCCATGTTTCATGGATGCCAACCAGGTCGGCTTCGTGCATGAACTGACCTGGGAAGATATTCAGACGCTGCTCGACAACGCCATCTCGATCAAGCCCAAGCGGCAGATGTCGGTGCAGTTCTCCGGCGGGGAGCCGACCATTTCGCCGTATTTCCTGGATGCGGTGTCGTACGCGCGTAAAGTCGGCTATACGAGCGTGCAGGCCGCCACCAACGGCATCGAGTTCGCGAAGAGCCCCGAGTTCTGCCGCAAATCCGCCGATGCTGGTCTGCGTTATGCGTACCTGCAGTTCGACGGCATCGGCAACGCCGCCAACTCTCACCGCAAGGTCGGCAACCTGTTCGACGTGAAGCTGCGCGCGATTGAAAACCTGTACACGAATGGCGTGGATATTGTGCCCGTGATCACTCTGATCAACGGCATCAATAACGAGCAGGTGGGCCGCGTGATCCAGTTTGCGCTAGACAACCCCAAGCGCATTCCGTTCCTATCGTTCCAGCCGGTTTCGTTTACCGGCCGCGACGAGGCGGTTACCGACGAGCGGCGCATGGCCCAGCGCTACACGCTGGCGCACCTGGCGCACGACGTAAAGAACCAGACCGGATTGGGCGAACCCGCCCGCGACTGGTTCCCGCTGTCCTTCATCAGCACATTCTCGGATTGGTCCGACCTGGTACACGGGCCGGAGCACCAATGGGGCCAGTTGAGTTGCGGATGCCATCCGAACTGCGGCGTAGGCATGGCCGTGATGGTGGATAAGCAGACCGGGGAATCGGCGCCCGTCACCTCGTTTTGGAACGCCGATCAGCTAGCCAAGGACGTAGCACGCGTGAACGACGCGGCGCGCGGCAAATGGCTGTCGATTATCGGCATGGCGCTGGCTACGGCGCGCAACTACGATCCTTTCAAATCGCCCACGCACTTCAAGCTGTCCGACCTGATGAAGAAGCTGGACAAGACCTTCGGCGCCACCGGCAAGAATTACGGCAAAGTGGGTTCGGACCGGACGATGGAGGATATCGAAAAGCGCCGCCAGGACCGCTGGAATTTCCTGTTGATCGCGGGCATGTGGTTCCAGGATCTGTTCAACTACGATTTCCGCCGCACCGAGCAGTGCATCATTCCGTACGCCACGCAGGAAGGCGAAATCTCCTTCTGCGCATACAACACCGGTATTGGCTGGCGCAACATCATCGAGAAGATGCACATGACCGCGACGCTGACCAAGTGGTACGACGAGCACGGCCGGCACGAGATTTTCGCGGGCGGCAAGAAGGTGGCGATGCAGAGCTCGGATCACTCGATGGTGCTGCGGGACGGCATCATCACCAACGAAGTGCAGCACGACCTGGATAAGTTGGGCATCGCCAAGAACTCCGGCGAAGAGAAGCTGCGGGCGCGGGCCGCTAAGATCAAGCAGGATGAAGAGAATGCGCGGATGGCGAAGTTGTACCGGCAGCATGTGCTGAAGGAGCAGCCTACGCCCGACCTGGTGCCGCTGGGGTCGATTCAGCTTGTACCGAAGGCCGTTTCAAAGCCGGCGCCCGTCGAGCAGGTGGAAGAGCGGGAAGAAGTCGGATCGTTCGGGGATTAGAGTCCATCAAGCGGACAAGATCGGGCGGATGCGATCGCACAGACGCGCGAGTTCGACTGCGTTATGGCGAAGAAGTTCGTGTCCCCAAGCCGTGTTGGTGTTATCGCGGCAATCCTGCGCCAGAGACCTGCCAACGGTTTCGAAGGAGCCGAGACCCGCTCTCGTGAGATCTTCGGGCTCGGTCAGGGCGCCGAGGATAAAGACTCTATCCCGCAGATGTTCGGGCATAAACTCCTTCACCTGGTCTAGCCGACTGTTCTTGCCGTCGAAATCGATTAACAGAACCATCAGCCGGCTAGGATATTTGTTCATTCCGCTGAGGTGATCCGACTCGAAGCAGCTGAGCACCTCACGCCAGCCGCCCGCCACAGGTAGTCGCTAGATCTGCCTGGTCGGGAACTCCAGTACGAAACCGGTCGCAAGTTGGAGGTTGGCGTCGTCTTCGGGGAGCACGAAGACGTGGGGCCGGTTCCTGTTTACGCTCATGGCTCGACGTCGCCGCGGATCAGTGCCGACACAAGATCCCCGTTGACCTTCAGATCCTCAACGCGCCGGACAATCGTGGGTTCGAGGTGGCTCTTTCGATATAGAAGCAGCGTGTTCTCGCGGGAAAAGCTCCGGATGGCTTCTGGGTTGTGTGAGGTCGCGATGAACTGACTGCCGTGCCTGAAGGCTCGGCGGAGAGCCAAGACAAACTGCCCCACTTCGTTCAGCGCAAGATAGTTATCCGGCTCATCCCAGAAACAGACCAGTGGGCCATAGCTTTCAGTCGCAGCAAGCACTAGGGCGCATATCATGAAACATTTCTCGCCGAACGGACACGTCCTCGAAAGGAATTGTGAGGCTTCCCAGGTCGTTCGAGAATTGCACCTCGAGGCTCCGGGAGTCCTTACCGATTAGCGGATTCTTGATATCTTTCAAGTCCGGCATTACTCCCTTGAGATACTTGTCGATGCTGGCATAGGCGGCGGGCGCATCACACAGGAGGCCGGAAAACCATGCCGCAAAGTTGGTCACAGAGGTTTTAGGCACTCGCGTCTCATGATCTGAGTCTCCTTTGATCAGGCCGGGGATCGGTCGTAGTATGAGCATGCGAGCAAGCCACCGCTTGAAAACGGATATGGGGTCCTTTTGAGTCTGTTCCTGAATGATCGGCAAAGCCACCAGGTGCCAATCTATAAGGAACTTGGCCTCCTTCTCCCGGCCGGCTCTCGCAAGATGGACCTGCGCCATTTCCCGGGTATAAACGGGGTTACCGTCGACCATCAGCCTTTCCTCGAGGACGCGCGGCTCCTTAAAGTCCGGGGGAAAACCGAAGGCGACGATATACCCGTAGATCCTGCCATCTAGCTCGACCTCGATTTCAAATCGCACAGGTACGTCTGTCCGTCCTTGAGCGAAGTCCTTTGGCTTGACCAGATCGTCTACGCGGTTTACACTGCGCGCAAGCTTCCGCAGCATCCAGAACGCCAGCCCGACGGTCGTCTTGCCCGAGCCGTTCCTTCCAATGAGCAGGACCGACGGCTGGCCCGAAAGCGGCAACTCGAAGTTTTGCAGGCAGCGGAAATTATGGACGTAAAAGCGGCGGATCACAAGAGAATGATACCGCGGCTCACTCCCAGCGCAGCGCCTGCATCGGATCGATACGCGTAGCCCGCCGCGCGGGAAGATAGCCCGCCAGAAGCGAGACCGACAGCACTACGGCCATCGCGCCGATGGTGACAGCCGCATCGTTGGCGCGCATCTGAAAGAGTTGGCTCTCGATCAGCCTGCCTAGAGCGAGACTCGCCGTCACGCCGACGGTCAGTCCGGCCGCGGCAAGGATCAGCACCTCTCGCATAACCAGCCCTAACACGTTGCCGCGCGCCGCCCCCAGAGCCATGCGGATGCCGATTTCCTGCGTGCGGCGAGTCACACTGAACGCGGTGATGCCGTAGAGTCCGATGGAAGCCAGCAGCGTGGCGAGCAACCCGAATGCCACCGACAGCCACGCCAGCAGGCGATCCAGGAAATGGGTCTCACCGATCTGCGTGTCGACAGTCTTCAGATCGTATACGGGCAGCGCGGCATCCATGCGGCGCACGACCTGGCGGGCCGCCTGCGCCACGGTGAGTGGGTCGCGGGCCGTGCGGACGTAAAATGTGACCGCTCCCGGCGCGGTGTTCTGCAGGACCGGAGTGAACGTCCAGGGCTTGGGCTTCTCCTTCAAATCAGCCACCTTCATGTCTTTGACCACACCCACGATTTCCATGGGGGCGGGTCCGCCATCGCCCCACCCGATGCGGTGCCCGAGAGGGCTTTCATGCGGGAAGAAGCGCCGCTGGAAGGTCTGGTTCACGATCACTACTTCGGGCGCGCCGGCAGTGTCCCGCTCGTTGAAATCCCGTCCGGCGATCAGCGCCACGCCCGCGGTGGAAAAGAACCCAGGCAGCATCTCGTTATAGCCGGGGTTCATGTCTTCTCCGCTCGACGGCCGGTACCCTTCGATATGCACGGTGTTCTGCCAGCTGTTGTTCGCCAGCACGGCGTACGATACGCCGCCGGCCGCCTGCGCGCCGGGGATGCGGGCGAGCGCGGCCTGCACATCCAGCATCAGCCGCCGGGCCCGGTCCGGTTTGTAATTGTGCATCGACGGGTCGATGGAGAATGCCAGCAGCCGGCCGGTTTCGATGCCGGAATCAACGGTCATCAGCTTATACAGACTGCGCGCAAACAGTCCGGCGGCGGCCAGTAACAGGAACGACAATGCTACTTGCCCGGAGATCAGAACCTGGCGGAAGCGGGTCTGGCCCAGGCCGAGCGACAATGTCCGGGAGACGTTCTTCAGTGCCGGCGCCAGGCTGGGCCGGGTGGTCTGGAAAGCCGGGGCTACTCCAGCCAGTAGCGCGGTCAGCAGGCTGAGTGCGGCGGTGAAAGCCAGTATCCGCCCGTCAGGCGCCGTGGGGATGGCGGCGGCGATGTTGCTGAACGGCAGCACGCCCACCAGCAGAGAGGCAATCCAATCGGAAAGCAGCAACCCGAGCAAGCCGCTGACAGCCGCGATAAGCAGGCTCTCCGTCATGATGAGGCGCATCAGCGATCGGCGCGAGGCCCCCAACGCCAGCCGGATGGAAATCTCCTTCTGGCGTCCCTGTGTGCGAGTGATGAGCAGGCTGGCCACGTTGGCGCAGGCGATCAGCAGAAGAGTTCCCACCATGGCCAACAAGACGTAGAGAGGCTTCGAGAAGAATTCCCGCATGCCGCCAAACCCCTGGGATAGGTCGACCAGCCGCGGTTGATTCTTGACGTACCGCGCGGAGAATTTTGCGTCGCGCGGGTTCGCCGCCAGATCGCGTTCCAAACCGGCGCGGTAGGCGCTAGCCAGGGAACTCTGCGCCGCGCGCGGGTCCGTACCCGGCCGGAGCCGTGCAAAGACGTGGAGCCAGATGCTGTCCCGCCGGCTCATATCGTCCCAGGTGGGCGTCACGAGTGTCTTCATCATCAGCGGTACGAACAGATCCGCCGGGCTCATGAGCGACAGGCCCTGAAACCCGCGCTGCGCGACGCCCACGATGGTCATGGGATGCCCGTTCACGTCGATGGAGCGGTTCAGCGCGGATGGATCGCCCCCAAAGCGGCGCTGCCAGTAGTCGTAGCTCAGCACCACATACGGTTCGCCGCCTTTGAGCTTGTCTTCATCGGGCGTGAGCAAACGGCCGACGGCCGGCGTCACCCCCAGAACGTCGAAATAGTTGCCCGAGACCAGTTCGGCCGCGGCCCGCTCGGCTGGTCCTTTGCCGGAGACATCGACGGAATCCTGATACCGCGCCGCGATCCCCGTGAAGGCATCGGACGCCCCCTGCAGATCGGCATACATGGGATATGAGAACGAGTCCTCGTATCCGCGGGTGCTTCCCCCGATGAACTGGCCGGCCCAATGGAATGCGAC
>Ga0302324_100014879_pt1 | contig 15646 bp, 18 predicted proteins | sample Palsa_T0_1_FD_201949 | JGI IMG/M metagenome (GOLD analysis project Ga0302324, IMG submission 201949) | Peat permafrost microbial communities from Stordalen Mire near Abisko, Sweden - Palsa_T0_1 | ecosystem: Environmental > Terrestrial > Soil > Palsa > Peat permafrost | place: Sweden: Abisko...
CTGAACTCTTCCGCTGTCTTCCATGCCCCAGCAATACGCCTGGACAGGTATGCTGACAAGTATCTAACTGTGTTACTATCTATGCGGTCATAGTACTAGTAATCTCGCTCGTGACCAGTGAGCTCAAGCACCAGGCGGATGGACAAGCAGAAATAATCGTCGCGGGGCAGTCTTTTCCGATCACGGGCGAGCCTCCGCAAGCAGTGATTCCGAATCAGCTCCTGAAAAATGTACACCTCTCTGAGTTTCACGACCAGATCGCGGTGAAACCATCGGGAGTGTTAATGTAGTCGAGATGTCCCAAGCGATCAGAGTCGACAGCCGCTTCGTCACGGCGCACGATACTGCCAGGATCCTCGGTGTATCCAAGTCTCGAACCGAGGCGTTAATCAAGATCGCAAGGCGGTACACCGACCGGATTCTCAGGGATCCGGCCTCTCGGAACGGTCAGTCCGTGGACAAAGTCCATGCCAAGAAAAAATCCGCAACTACTGTCGTAACAAATAGCAGTGGGCGCGATGCCAGCACAAAAACTTCCGCCACAAAATCGAAGAGGGCCAAGGCCCGGCGCTGAGAAAATTGCTGTCTTTCTGAACGTTCCCTATGCCCAGCGCTTTGAGAACCTTCTCCTGGCCTACATCGCGGGCATCAGCGCGTTCGGATTCGCTCCCCGGGCTACGCTTGTAATTCCATTCAGCCAGAGGCGTTTGGAACGAATCATCTCGTTAATCGCCTCTTCTCACTACTCGATTCATGACATGTCGCGAGTTGAGTTGGACAGAACCGCTCCCCGCACGCCTCGATTCAACATGCCATTCGAACTTGGGTTGACCGTGGGCCTGGGCAATTCCAAACATTCCTGGGTCGTCTGCGAAGCCGTGCGCCGCCGCATCAACAAATCGCTCAGCGACCTTGATGGCACCGATGTGTATATCCACGACGGGACGGTGCGCGGTGTTTTTCGCGAACTCTCGAACGCCTTCGTCAGGACTCATCGTCAACCTAGCGTTGTGCAGATGATGCAAATCTACCGGATCCTCCGCTCCAATTTTGCGGGCATTCTGCGAAAGGCGGGCGCCAAAAACCCTTTCAACGCCCGCGTGTTTCTGGATCTTTGCGTGCTTGCGAGCGCTGCGGCTGAGAAACTGGTCAGCCCTTGATGCGGTCGGAATCGCCTGCCGACAACTCGGAACCGCCCGAATTGCTGTGGCGGAGCCCATCCCTGCTAATCTTGGTGGACCATGCAACCGAAGACCTGGCTTCGTCCAATCAAACTCTTTCTGGCCTTTGCAATCCTGAGCTTCGGCCTCGAACGGATCTCCGCGCAGCAGAAACCAGAGGATTGGAGCGCGGACGAGAAGCCGATTGCGGACCAGATCCGCGGATTGCGCGGGCTCGCCGATGATGTCCGCTCGGGAGCTACGAAGGAGCTTGCGCTGAAGATACGAAAGCTGCCGGCGTCCGAGAACAAGCTGCGCCTGGCGGTTGGGTTGGCGGAACGCTCGACCGAAGGCGATCTTGGACACTCCACTTTGCAGGAAGTGGCCACTACGCTCTCGGACACTTTGCGCGCCCGGCCGGTGCCTTGGGCGGAGCCTGGGGATTCGCACGCTGGCGAAGCTGCCCGCGCCCCACGTCGACCGGCTTATCCTTATGTTGAACTGGCCTTGCTGGTGCGCTATGAGCATGTCCATGCTTCGCTCGATGACGAGCAGTTTCGCGCGGCGATCGAGCGACTGGAGGCGGACGACCGGAAGCGCGAGCATCCGGAGTTTCGGCTGAAGGATCTGTCCGGCAGGATCTGGACGTTTTCGGAACTGCGCGGCAAAGTGGTGCTGGTGAATTTCTGGGCGACCTGGTGTCCGCCCTGCCGCAAGGAGATGCCCGATCTGGAGACGCTTTACGGGCGCTTCGGCGCGAAGGGGTTGGTGGTGCTCGGAATTTCCGATGAGGAGGCGGCTAAGGTCGAGCCGTTTATCCGCGAGCGCAAGCTTTCGTTTCCGGTGTTGCTCGATCCCGGGCGCAAGGTGAATGAGATGTTTGTGGTCGAGGGGATTCCGCGGAGTTTTGTCTACGACCGGGAAGGAAAGCTGGTGGCGCAGTCGATCGATATGCGCACCGAGAAACAGTTTCTCGAGATGCTGGGGAAAGCCGGACTGGAGTAAAGACGCGTGGGTGGGTTCGCGCGTTGCCGGATTGGCGCGCCCGAATCGCGGCCAAAGAAACTGATCGCGGCGCTGATACCATAGCCTTCGTGGGCCCGCTGCTTGACGTTCGCGATCTGACCATCGAATTCCGGCAATCCCGTGCTGGGCGGGCACTTTCCCCGACGGATCGGCCGGCGCCGGATCGGGCGCAGAGCGCCGCGCCGGTGGCCGCCGTCCGCCGTCTTTCGTTCTCCGTCGCGGCGGGCGAAGTGCTTGGCTTGGTCGGCGAATCGGGCTCGGGAAAATCCATTACCTCACTCGCCATCATGGGCCTGCTTCCCCCGGCCGCCATGGTCACCGGGGAAATCACTTTCGAGAATGGCGACGGCACCCCCACGCATCTCGCCGCCCTGCCTCCCGATCAGCTGCGTCAACTTCGCGGCTCGCGCATGGCCATGATTTTCCAGGAACCGATGACCGCGCTCAATCCGGTCATGCGCGTCGGCGAGCAGATCGCGGAAGCTGTGCTTGCTCATCACCGCGTCTCGAAAGCCGAAGCCTGGCGGCGAGCGGTCGAAGGCATGCGCGAGGTTTCGATCGCCGAACCCGAGCAGCGCGCCCGCAGTTATCCGCACCAGCTCTCGGGAGGCATGCGGCAGCGCGTCATGATCGCCATGGCGATCGTCAACCGTCCGCAACTGCTCATCGCCGACGAGCCCACCACCGCGCTCGACGTCACCATCCAGCAGCAAATTCTCGACCTGCTGAACGACCTCCGGCGCAAGTTTCGATTGGCGATGCTGTTCATCTCGCACGACCTTGCGGTGGTGTCGCACGTTGCCGATCGCGTTGCCGTCATGTACGCCGGGAACCTGGTCGAACTGGGCACGAAGGCCGATATCTTTCATGCGCCCGCTCATCCTTATACGCAGGGGCTGCTGCACGCGATTCCTACGCTTGCGACCGACCGCACGCTTCCGCTCTCAACCATCGAAGGCGCCGTTCCGACGATCGCTCAGCTTTCTGCCGGATGCCCCTTTGAGCCGCGTTGCGCGTACCGGGTTGCGGCTTGCGCGTCCGAGTTCCCTCGGCTGGTCGAAGTCAGCGCCGGACATTGGGCGCGCTGCCCGGTCGTGAATCCGCCCCGAATTTGATTCCCCTGGCCTTGCCGGCCAATCGGGCAAATCACTCTGTTAACGTAATGTCATCAATATGAGCGGCATCGGCACCAACCGCCTGGAAGCTTTCAGTGACGGCGTCATCGCGGTGATTATCACGATCATGGTGCTCGAACTGAAGCCTCCGCTCGGCACCTCGCTTGCGTCCCTGCGCAACCTCGCCCCGCAGTTTCTCAGCTACCTCCTGAGCTTTCTGGTGGTTGCAATCATGTGGGTGAATCATCATCATGTGCTGCACTCCGCCCGCCGCGCCGATGCCCGGCTGCTCTGGTCGAATAACCTTCTGCTGTTCTGGATGTCGCTCGTACCCTTCGTCACCGCCTCCATGGGCAACAATTTTCGCGATCCCCGCGCCGTCGCCCTCTACGGTGTGGTGCTGTCGCTGTGCTCAGTATCTTTTGCTGTGCTGCGTTCGGCGATCGTTCAGCACCATCGCGACAATCCGGATATGGTCCGGTACCATCGGCGCATACAGTCCAAGAATCTGTACTCGATGGTTCTCTACGTCGCTTCCGCGCCGCTCGCCTTCGTTGACGTTCGCGTCTCGTTTTTTATTTTTGTTTTTGTCGCGCTTTCCTATTTTTTCCCGGAACCGAAGCTGGCGGAAGTGGGAACCCCGGCCACGCCACATTCGTAAGGCCGGAGTTTCGCTCGGCGCCTGGAGGCGCGGCGAGCCGCGTCTCGACCGGAAATCCCATCGACTGCGCTCGTCGTTTTCCCTCCCGAGAAGCTATAATCCTCCCTTTGTGCGCATCCTTGTTCTCAGCGACATTCACAGCAACCTCGAAGCGCTGGACTCCTGTCTGGCAGCCGCGCCCGCGCATGACCTCGTCATCAATCTCGGAGACACGGTCGGCTATGGCGGCAATCCGAACGAGGTAATTTCCAAGGTGCAATCGCTCGGAAAGGTTTTCGTCCGCGGCAATCACGACAAGGCCGTGAGCGGCCTCATGAACCTCGAGGAGTTCAATCCCATCGCCGGCCTGGCCACGCTTTGGACGCGCGACCAGCTCACCCCTGAGAATCTCGAATGGCTGCGCGCGCTTCCCCACGGTCCCATCCATGTCGACGAGCTTCCCGACATGCAATTCGTGCATGGCTCTGCGCTCGATGAAGATGAATACATGGTCAGCGCCCGCGACGCCATCGAGCCGCTCATCACCGATCCTGTCCCGGTCACCTTCTTTGGACACACCCATCTGCAGGGCGGCTTCGTGCTCACGGGCGAGATCAGCGAAGGCTATCGTCCGGGATATCGCACCGTAGGGCAGCCCGAGTCCTCCGACTGGCCGCTGCGCAAGGATTGCCGCTATCTCATCAATCCCGGCTCGGTCGGGCAGCCGCGCGATGGCGACTGGCGGGCGGCGTTTGCCATGTTTGATTCTGAAGAATGGGTGGTTACTTTCTATCGCGTGCCTTACAACCTGCGCGTGGCGCAAGAGAAAATTCTTGCCGCCAATTTGCCGCAGCGGCTGGCTACGCGGCTGGCTACGGGAAGATAAACTGGCGTGGTTCGACTCAATTTCAAATTTCAGCGCGGGAAAGGCATGCGGGGCACGGATCCCGCTCGCATCCTAATATAATAAGGGCCTCAAAACAAGAGCCCTTCGAGAGCCATCCGCCGCACCTGCCAGAATTCCCGCTCTTGCTCGTTCGCGTGTAGCTTGCACTCGCCTTTGTCATTAAAGGTCAGAGTCACCTGGAACATCGGATTCCCCTTATCGTCGCGCACTGAAATCGCCTGCTCGACGATTTTGAAGGTAATTGACCGCTGTACATCTTTGGCCTTGAGCAGAACCGTGAACTCGTCGATGTCCTCGGCGAGCGAAAACTCATAGGGGGCGTTGTTGGGGCGAAGGCCGTTGCGAGTCTTGACGTCCTGTTCCACTTGTTGCCGGAGCGCCGCAAAAACTTTCGGCAGTGTGCATGCAGACCGCTCGACCACCCAGTCGAATTTCGACTTATTGTCTTCTTGCCCTTTCGCGTTCACCTTATCGTTCATGTCTCCGCCTCCAAAATGTCCGTCAGCACAAAATATCGGCTCCGCTTTGCTGAAGTTATCGATGTGCAAAAGCCATGCGACGGCCGCCTGCGAGCGCTGCGGTCGGGTAAGCCAGAGTGCGGACCTTTTCCATAAACCCAGGACCTAGATACGGCATCCTATAATCCAGAAGTTGACACTCAAGGAGGACATCCTAACAGATGAATGGCCGATCTCAGTTTGTCGGTTCGCTTTGTCTGGCCGCTGCGCTGGTGTCTTCGGTGTTGGGCACGGCTTGCGCCGGACATCATTACTACCGGGTCTATAGACCCTACTATTGTTCGCTGGCTGTCAAAGTACTCTTGTCCCATGGAGGGCGACGAGGATCCCTGTCCACCCATCCTTTTCGAGCTGGTTTTTCCTCTACGATTTTCTGAGGCGCTCCGTCAGGAAGAAGGACGTAAAGAAGAAGAACGTAAAGAAAGTCGAAAGGGCGGTCTCCTCTCGCAGAAAGGCAATCTCGCCAGCAATCTGGCAGGTTGTAAACTCCATCCATGCCTTTGTCTTCGCGTTCTTCCGGATCCGACAATCTTTTTGCTGCCCCGAAGTCTGGTCAGAAATCCGCGCCTAGCGCCCACACGGCGCACGTCGATGGCGGAGCTCGCGGCAATCCCGGCCCCGCGGGTTACGGCGTTGCCATTCAGGATGCCTCCGGGCATGCGGTTGCCGAGCTCAGCGAATATCTTGGACACCAGACCAACAACTATGCCGAGTATCAGGGCCTGCTGGCCGCTCTGCGCTACGCCACCGAAAACCACATCCCCGCGCTCAAAGTCATTAGCGATTCAGAACTGATGGTGCGGCAGATGAAGGGCATCTACAAGGTGCGCCATCCCGAACTGCGCAAGCTGTATGAGCAGGCGCAACAACTGGTCCGGCGGCTCGAGCACTTTGAAATCCGGCATGCGCTGCGCGAACACAACCAGATTGCTGATCGGCTGGCCAATGAGGCCATGGATCGCGGGCGATAGGGATTTCGATTTTTCATCCTCATTCTGCCGCTGAATGATCGTGGATAATCTTCCATCCCTCAGGGAATTTGCGGAAGACCAGCGTGAACAACCCGTGCGGGGTCTTGCCATCCGACATGGTGAGATGAAACTCTCCCCGCACAAATGCCGCGTCGGATCCGAGCGTTTCGATGCGCAGGTTTCTAAATTCGAGCTTTCCCATTTCGTGTCCCGCGCCTTGATAGTTCTTCTGGTAGCGATCGAGCGCTGCTTGCCAGCCCTTCGACTCGTGCGCGCCCGAAAAAAACGTCAGCTCGGGCGAGTTCCAGTATCCGGCCATGAAGGCTTCCAGATCCTGCCGGTTCCAGGCCGCCTGCTGGTCTTCGATCACTTTGCGAATCGCCTCGCGCGCGGCGTCGGTTGAGCCTTGCGCCAAGCCAGAGATGGCGAGCATCGCAACCAGGCCAAGCAACAAAACCAAAGATCGCATGAGCCCTCCGTGAGCGTTCGTTTCGCATCATAGCGTTTTCGAATTGTGAAACGGAGCGAAAAAGAAGTGAGGAGGGAAAAGAAGAAGGAGAGAAAAAGAAGGAGAAAGAAGGAAGTAGGAAGAAGGAAGTAAAGACGCGCAGGATTGATTTGCCCGATCTCGAGCCGAACGCGTGTCGATTTCGAAGGGTTAGGGAATCGCCAAAGCGCCGTGATACCAAGGCCAAGGCTTTCCGCGGGGCTGCCGGGGGCCCGACAAAAGCTCAGTGAGGTTTCGTTCGCTGGCGCAAGACAAGAGCGAACCGCCCGAGACCCGAGCGCTGAGAGCCGCGCTCTTACGCTCGGCCCTTTTTCGCGGTCGTTACCACTTTCACCTTCACCGTTTCCCAAGGCCGCTTCGGCCGCTCTACCTCGGGCTCGTCCCGGTCTTTGACGCGATCGTAGTGGTACGACTCGCTCACGGTTCCGAGGGACTCGTTGTAGAGGCTGGGGATTCCGAGCGCTTCTTTCAGTTCTTCGGAGAACTGCTGCAGCGCCTTCAGATGGTCGGCGGTGGCCGGAACTTCGGTCTTCGTGGTTTTCAGAAACTGCTGGTAGCCGCGATTGACCAGCTTTGAAATTTCGCTGCCGATCAGGTACCCCGGATAGGCGAAGATTTTCACGCCGCCGTCTTCGGTTTTCTGGATCGCGGCCGAGCAGTTGTATTTCTTCAGGAACACGCGGATCTGCGCTCCCGGAGCTTCAATCAGTTCAAAGCCATGATCGCGCAGCCACGCGAGGGCGTCTTCGTAGGTTCGCTGTTCGACTTTCGCTGCCATTTTATAAACTCAATTCCCGTTCCATCAGGTTAGATGCGTCTTCCACCGATCCGATGGAACCAAAGTTGTCCACCGCTAATCTAATGACGTTGTGGTGCGGTGACGCTAGTATAGATATACCTTTTCCAGATTGCGGGCACGTTACCGTAGTCACAAGTGCATTGCGCGCAATGAAACCAACGGCCTCCGACTCCGCGCCAGCGCAGTTGCCTGCCGAGGCGAAAGCCTTTCCGGGTCGAGGCGAAGCCGTGCTCACTCAAATCGGCAACACGCCGCTGCTCGCCCTCCACGCGCTGACTGGCGATCTTCCCGGCGTCGAACTCCTGGGCAAGGCCGAATGGCATAACCCCGGCGGATCGGTTAAGGATCGCGCCGCCGCCGGCATTGTGGCCGAAGCGCTCGGCTCGGGCAAACTTGCTCCGGGAAAAATTCTGCTCGATTCGACCAGCGGCAACACCGGCATCGCCTACGCGATGCTCGGCGCCGCCCTCGGATTCCCGGTCACGCTCTGCGTGCCGGAGAATGTTTCGCCGGAGCGAAAACGCATTCTACAGGCATACGGCGCAAATATCATCTATACCGACCCGGCGGAAGGCTCCGACGGCGCCCTCAAGATTGCGCGCCAGTATGCCGAGCGCCAGCCCGATCTTTACTTCTATGCCGACCAATATTCGAACGATGCAAATTGGCGCGCCCATTATGAAACCACGGCGAACGAAATCTGGCAACAAACCCAGGGACGGATCACTCACTTTGTCGCCATGCTTGGCACCACCGGAACCTTCGTCGGCACCACCCGCCGTTTGAAAGAGTTGAACCCGCGCATCCGGTGCATCTCGCTGCAACCGGACTCGGCTTTCCACGGCATCGAGGGCGCCAAGCACATGCCCTCGGCGATCGTGCCGCGCATTTACGATGCATTGCTAGCCGACCAGAATCTGGAGATTGTGACCGAGGACGCGTACGCCATGGCCCGCAAACTGGCGCGCGAGCAAGGATTGCTGGTCGGGGTCTCGTCGGCTGCGGCCGTGGTTGGCAGCCTGCAAGTCATCGAGCGTCTGAAAATCGATCAGCGCGCTACCGTGGTCACGGTCCTCTGCGACTCGGGTGAAAAATATCTGAGCGAGAAGTTTTGGCACGAAGGCTGATTGCTCAAGCTCTCTCAATCCGACTACCTCTCCCTTCGTCAACACGGAGAACAGACCTATCCCCATGAGTGCTGCGGCGTGCTGCTCGGGCGCTTCGACGACGACGGCACGAAGACGGTCTCTCGCGTTGCCCGCTGTGGCAACACGCGCGCGGACTCGCTTCACAACCGCTATAGCATCGATCCCAGGGAACTCATACGTATCCAGCGCGAAGGCCGCGAACGCGGCGAGGATATCGTCGGTTTCTATCACTCCCATCCCGATCATCCCGCGCGCTGGTCGTCCACCGATTTTGCGGAAGCCCACTGGTTCGGGTGCTCCTACGTGATCACAAGCGTGGAGAAGGGAACGGCAACGATGACGAATTCGTTCGAACTTCAAGGCAGCGACGAGGCTGACAAGAAATTCGTGGACGAACCCACTGCAATGGTCTAATCCCGAATGGTCGAACCCTGGGGCGCGGGCGAGCCGCCCCCGAACAATCAAGGCGATGCGGGAGTTTTTCGGCGCTCCCTCGGTCAGTTCTACGGCAGCACTTTCAACACCACCGCGGTAATGTCATCATGCGGGGCGCTGCCGTCAGAAAATGCCGCCTGGCGCTCGAAGATGAAATCCGCCGATTCGGTCGCCGATCTGGGCTGGCATTGTCCCCAAACCTCTTCCATTTGCGTGGTGCAGAATTCGACTCCCTCGCGGTTGCGCGATTCATGAAGACCGTCGGTTGCGAACAGAACGCAGTCTCCCGGCCGCAGTTGCACAACGTGCTGTCCGTAAGTGGCGCCCTGGAACAATCCCGAAGGCAAACCTCCTTCGCCCAGCTGCCGGCACGTGGCTCCGGAGACCAGCAGCGGCAGTGGCATTCCGGCATTGGAGAAAATGAGTTCGCGCGTAGCCGGGTTGAAAACAGCGTATAAAGTGGAGCAGAAGCTTCCCATGATGGGTCGCTGTAGGATGCGCTCGTTCAATAGAGTCAGAACGCGTGCCGTGTCCGTCCCGGTCTTGTGAATCCCGCGCAGGGTTCCCATCACCAAGGCGGCGAACATGGCCGCCGACAATCCCTTTCCGACCACGTCTCCCAGGTAAATCCCGATGAGACCGTCCGGCAAGTGGAAGAAGTCGACAAAGTCGCCTCCCACCTCGGAGAAAGGGATGAAGCGGAACACGATCTCGACCGACTCGTGGCGGAGCGCGGTAATGGGCAGTAGCGCGGACTGGATGAGTTTCGCTTTCTGGGCATGCTCGTTGCAATACTGGCAAGCCCGTTCCGAGGCGAAATCCTCTTCCACGGACGGTGAATTCACCGCGCCAGCCAGTTCCGCCATGCGCTGCCTCCCTACCGGTCATATCGGCAGAATGCCGGTTTGGAATTAGGGCTCGCATCCGACCTGCCTCAACCAAGGCGAAAATGCCCGCCAATCGCAAGAAAGCCGCGCGGCCGGCCCTGTTCGCGAATGTCCATTTCCCTTATCTTGATTCTTCAGGTGTGCCTTGCATCTTTCACCGCTGCCGTGGCATCTTCTTTACATGCCCCACATCCAGATTCCGTCTCCGCTTCGTCAGTACTCGGGGAAGCAGGCCTCCGTCAATGTAGAGGGTAAGACCGTGGGCGAGGCCCTGGCTGGCCTGGTGTCGCAGCATCCCGATCTGAAACGGCATCTTTATACCGACGACGGCAGGCTGCGCTCGTTCGTGAACGTCTACGTCAATGACGAAGACATGCGCTACCTCGAGAAAGAAGCCACCGCGCTGAAAGAGGGGGATACCATTTCGATTGTGCCCTCGATTGCCGGCGGCCGCTGATGACGAGTTGCGAGCCGATCCATGGCCGTAGGTCCTGCCCCGCGCGCTGTCGCCGCTGTCTTCATTGCGCAATCGAGTTCGCCTTCGTCCTGATTACAATTGAGAAGAGGAACCTATGGCCACGCTTTCCGATATCAAACCCGCCGAAATCAAGCCGGACGCCGTTTTAAGCAACGACGAAATCCTGCGCTACTCGCGCCATCTGATCATGCCCGAGGTGGGCATGGAGGGGCAACAGAAGTTGAAGGCGGCGAAAGTCTTGTGCATCGGCGCGGGCGGACTTGGATCGCCGCTCGCGCTCTATCTGACGGCCGCGGGCATCGGCACCCTCGGCATTGTGGACTTCGACGTCGTGGATTATACGAACCTGCAGCGCCAGATTATTCACACCACCGCCGACGTCGGCCGCAAGAAACTCGACTCCGCTGCCGACAAGCTGAAGGCGATCAATCCGTACCTCAACCTGCGGACATTCGACACGAAACTGACCAGCGCCAACGCGCTCGAGTTGTTTCGCGAGTTCGACATCGTGGCCGACGGCACTGACAATTTTCCCACGCGCTATCTGGTCAACGACGCCTGCGTATTGACGGGCAAGCCCAATGTGTATGGCTCGATCTTTCGTTTTGAGGGGCAAGCCAGCGTGTTCGCGACCGAAGACGGCCCATGCTATCGCTGTCTCTATCCCGAGCCGCCGCCGCCGGGCCTGGTGCCTTCCTGTGCCGAAGGCGGAGTGCTCGGCATCCTGCCGGGGCTGGTCGGCGTGATTCAGGCGACCGAGACCATCAAGTTGATTCTGGGGCAAGGCGATTCGCTCGTCGGACGATTGCTGCTGGTCGATGCGCTCGGCATGAAGTTCCGCGAACTGAAATTAAGAAAGAATCCCGATTGCCCGGCTTGCGGCAAACATCGGACCATTACCGAACTGATCGACTACGATCAGTTCTGCGGCATCCGCGGCGAAGAAGCTGCGCCCGCACTCGGAGGCGGCGTGTCAGAAATTTCAGTCGAAGAATTGAAAAGGAAGCTCGACAAGAAAGAGGACGTTTTTGTTCTCGATGTGCGCGAGCCACACGAATACCAGATCTGTAATCTGAACGGATATCTCATTCCGCTCGGCGACTTGCCGAAGCGCGTCAGCGAACTCGATTCGAGCCGGGAGATCGTGGCCCATTGTAAGATGGGCGGACGCAGCGCGAAGGCTGTGGCATTTCTGAAGCAGGCCGGCTTCACTAAGGTCTATAACCTTAACGGCGGAATTACGGCTTGGGCGGAACGGATCGATCCTAAGATGCCTAAGTACTGAAGTACGACCGGAATCAGATTCGCGTTGACATAGTGAGTGGAAGTCCACGGCTGGGACTAAAGTCAGCAAAAAGCAAGGGAGCACCGAGGCGCTCCCCTCTTTTCTTTGCCTTTCTCTTCCAGGAGTTAGTAAACTTACTTACTGGTGCCTGTGGTCATTTCGGCTTTTTCGGTGGCGCCGAGGGCTAGTGCGTACTTCTTGCCGGCGAAGCGTACTTCGGAAACCGTCGCCCTACCGCTTGCGTGGTCGAGCACTGCGGAGTCGTAGCCGTAGGCTTTGTCGAGGGTAACGACTTTCGCCGAAGTTTTCGCGATTTCTTTCTTCCCTTGCATGAAGCTTACTTCGACGTTCGATCCCGTGCCATCCCAGCGCAGTTGATACTCACCAGGGGCGAGTTGCTGGCCGTTGACTTCGAATGGCTCCTGCACACGCAGTGTAACCCGATTACTTGCGAAAGCACTCGTTGCGAGCAGCACGGCCAGCCCGAGCACCACAGTCTTTGTTACATGCGTCAGTTTCATTTGCTCCTTCACTTTCTGTCCGGTTTCTGGCCGAGACGTTAGGGGCGGCTGGTGATGTTCGGGGGCGCCCGACCGAGGGCTTGCCTTTTCTGTGCAAAGTCCTACAATGCGCGTATCAGGGTGACACAAAAAGACGCGGGCCTCAAACTCGTTCTTTTTACCGGACCCGGCGCATCCAGGGCCGCCAAACCATGCGTGCGCCAGTCCTGTCACCCTGCAATTTCTCTCAAGCGGTCGAAGTTTATTTGGTCGACCTCGTTGGTTCGCTACAGGATACGAATCTCGGTTTGAGTAAGTTCCCGCTTTCTTTTCGAACCATATTTCTTGCTAACTGCACTTTTGCTGCCAGAGCCGACCCCTCGCAACCCGTGCACTGCCAAGGCGATTCGTGCCGAATGAGGGCTACCCTTTGTACGCTTCCATGCATTGCTGTCCAAAAATGAACGGGAAGCAGATGTTAGAGCGCTTGCGACCGGGCTGTACCGACCGCAGGATTGAGTGTGGAGGCAGCTCCTCGCGAAAGACTCTCGTCCAGCATCTTGGCCAACATGTCGATTGGACGTGGGGAGACGTAGTGCGTTAGCAGGAATGTAGTGCAGGTTGTGGAGTAACACAGTGTCGATGTTTTGTTTGGGGACGAGCGCACGAGCAGCAGGTCCTTCGCTTTGCTCAGGATGACAACTCGATCGAGAGTTTCGACATTGGTTAACCAATCTTCAAGACAATCTTGCCGTAATTCTTGCCTTCCTGGAGCAGTGTGTAGGCTTCGCGCGCCCGCTCGAGCGGAAACACTTTTCCGATCACGGGATGAAGTTTGCCGGCCGCCACCCATTCGGAAAGCTGCTTCCAGGCAGATTCCATGAGCGGGCGATTCGTACTCAGGTAGGACAGCCAGAGCCCGTGGACGCTCGCGCCCTTCGCGTAGAGAACACGGGTGTCGAGTTGCGGAGTTTCGCCGGTGGCAGCGCCGTAAACCACGACGCGTCCGAAATCACGCACGCACTTGACGCTTTTCGCGACGTGCTCGCCGCCGAGCATTTCGAAGACCGCGTCGACCCCTTCGCCGTGGGTCAGTTCCTTGATCGCTTCGACATAATCGCGCTGCTTGTAGTTAATGCCGTGTTCGAGGCCGAGTTCGCGCACTCGCGCCAGCTTGTCTTCGGAGGAGGAAGTGCCGTACATTTCGATGCCCAAAATCTTTCCGATTTCGACCGCGGCGGTGCCGACGCCGCCCGCCACCGCGTGAATCAGGACGCGGGCCCCCGCGCTATCGAGCAAACCGGCTTTCCAGTAGGCGAAGTACGCGGTGAAGAAATTTACCGGGAAAGCCGAACCCTGTTCGGCGGTCCAATTTTCCGGGATGGGCCAGACCAGGTTGCGATGGGCAACGGTTTTCTCGGCGAAGGCGGCCCACTGGGTGTAGCCCATCACGCGGCGTCCGGTCGATTCTTGAATGCCAGAGAATTCGCGTCCGGCGGTGAGCGGCGGCTTGGGAGTGCCGGCGTATCCGCCGTGCGTGGTCATCAGATCGGCAAAGTTCAAGCCGCCGGCTTCGACTTTCACCGCCACCTGCTCCGGTGCGGGATGGGCGTCGGGGACCTGCTGTAATTCAAGAACCTCGGGACCGCCGAAACGGGTGATGACGAGCGCTTTCATGCGGAGAGTTTAACAGGGCGGCGGAGAAACGGGCGTCGCGCGCGCCCGCTCTGAGCGAAGTCGATCGGCGCAGCCGCCGACGAGCTGTTCTCGAACGGCACGTCGGGTGGTTCGCGGAGTTTCGCTCCCGCATCTATAATGAGGACCGAGTTTCCGATCCCCGTGGCCTGGGAGAGTTTGGAGGCGGGGACGAGGATGGCGCGGGTTTAACCGGTGCCATCCGAGGGTACGGATGGGAACGTCTGTGCCTCCCGTGTTGGAAAGGAAACGCTAGCGGGGTTGTGCCCACCTGCCTGTTTGCTTTGGTCAACGATTAGCGCTTAGCCCTTAGCCGAACCGGTTTTTGAGGCTGAATGCTGATTGCCATTCCTAAAATGCCGCTTACTGACAATTTCGGGCGCTCGATCCACGACCTGCGGATCTCAATTACCGACCGCTGCAACTATAAGTGCGTCTATTGCCGCACGGGCACGAACGGCGCGGCCTATGCCGAGCTTCCATTCGGAGATTATCTGCGCATGGCGCGGATCCTGGTCGGGCTCGGAATCACGAAGATCCGCCTGACCGGCGGCGAGCCGCTGCTGCGGAAAGGAATTGTGGAGTTCGTGCGGGATCTCGCGAAGCTTCGTACCTCGGACGGCGGGAGGCCTGAAATTGCGCTGACCACAAACGGCCACTTGCTGGCGGAGATCGCACAGCCGCTGAAAGACGCCGGACTCAACCGCGTCACGGTGAGCATGGACGCGGTCGATGCGGTACGATTTGCGCGCATCACGCGCGTTCCGAATGGATATGAGAAGGTGTTGGCGGGGGTGCGCGCGTCGCGGCAGGCGGGCCTTGATCCGGTGAAAATCAATTGCGTGCTGCTGCGCGGATTCAATGAGGATCAGATCATTCCTTTTGGGATGTTCGCGCGGGAGGAGCGGGTGGTGGTGCGCTTCATCGAGTTCATGCCGCTCGAAGAGGATCGCGTTTGGACGCCGGAAATCGTGGTCAGGCTCGATGAGATCGTCTCCCGCATGGCGGAGTATCTGCCGCTCGAGGAGATTGCGCGTGAGCGCAGCGAAACGGCGCGACGCTACCGCTTCCGGGATGGCCTAGGCGAGATTGGAATCATCGCGCCGGTGTCGCATCCATTCTGCGGACACTGCAGCCGGATCCGCATCACTTCGGACGGCAAACTGCGTACCTGCTTATTTTCCGTGTGGGATCACGACCTTCATGAGTTGATGCGCCGCGGCGCGACCGACGAGAAACTCGCCGAGTTCATTGTGAAAGTGGTGGAGAAAAAAGAAGACCGGCATCACATCGGGGAACCGGGGTTTGTGCCAGCGTCTCGGACGATGGTGCATATCGGCGGGTAGGCGGTCGTTGCTGGTGGAGTTCGTTGGTCGTAGAATTTGGCACCCTTGCTTCAACGCCGTGACGCGGAGCGCACTGCGGGATGGCCGGACGCCGTCAGTAGAAAGAATCGTACTTAGTAACTACCCAGCCCGAATCCTTCTTCTCCTCGGTCACCGAAAACAGGTCTTTGTAAGTTGCATCTTGGCTGGGGCTGCTGTAGCGTTGGCCCTTATAGTGAAGAATCACCA
>Ga0302324_100014881_pt1 | contig 15646 bp, 10 predicted proteins | sample Palsa_T0_1_FD_201949 | JGI IMG/M metagenome (GOLD analysis project Ga0302324, IMG submission 201949) | Peat permafrost microbial communities from Stordalen Mire near Abisko, Sweden - Palsa_T0_1 | ecosystem: Environmental > Terrestrial > Soil > Palsa > Peat permafrost | place: Sweden: Abisko...
CGCGCTTATGGCACTAACCTCGCCTTCTTTGCATATCCTTTACGCAGCCTCACGTATAACCTGGGCAGAGTTCTGATTCAGTTCATCGCCAGCTCTCGCTCGGTATCGGCAAACTTTTCGTTTAATAAACGGGTACCAGTGCTACGGAGAATCACAAACGGATGGCTGACAGCCTTAAGAGGTTTCTCGTCATGGGAATTGCACTTTGCGGATTGGCAACGCAGCAACTTTGCCGGGCGCAACAACCAAGTCAAGGGATCAACAGCATCCCATCCGCATCGGCCCCGCTGGGTGCGACGAAAACAGACGCCGCATCGAAACAGCGTGCTTCAGAGGATGCGGGACAGTCAATCGACGCGCATGCCGCCGAATCGTCGTCGTCCGATGCGCTGGCTGTTCCCACCGCGCCGCAGGCGACAATCGGCGCTTTGCCAGAAGGCCCTTCCAAGTTCAAGCCTGGATTCTTTGCACGATGGGGTAAAGCTTACCTGGCCGATTGGACCGGCACCAGTCCAGTTGACCCCAACGCGCCCAAGCGCCGCGGAACCCCTGCCCCCATTCCATCTCCACCGTTCCCAGCTTCCGATTGGCCCATTGGAGGAACGCAGGAGATAGGCGCGCCTGACTACTCCACATACATGCTGCAGACAGCAATCGACGGCGACCCAATCAAGCTGAGTTCGATCAAGTGGTACGGGTGGATCGCAGTCGGCGCAAATGGATCGACCAACAATCGCGGTAACGCGAGCCTGGGAATCGCAGCCAATGCTCCGGCGGCTTACGATGAGTTCCCTAACACGGTGGTATTGGATCAACTGGCGCTCTATACCGAGAAGCTTGCCGACACTGTGCAGACCGATCACTTTGACTGGGGCTTTCGGCTCACCAACCTGTATGGCCAGGATTACCGTTACACCACGTCGCACGGAATCCTGAGCCAGCAGCTGCTGGTGAAGAATGCGCAATATGGCTACGACCCGGTCATGTGGTATGTGGATCTCTACTTCCCAAAACTGGCCCAGGGCGCCGATCTGCGCATAGGTCGCTATGTCTCGCTTCCCGACATTGAAGCTCAGCTGGCGCCCAATAACTACACTTACTCGCATTCCATTCTTTACACCTACGACTGTTACACCATGGTGGGTGCAAATCTTACTGTCAAGTTGAACAATCATTGGACGGTGCAAGGGGGAGTTTCTCCAGGATGCGACACGGCTCCCTGGACGGCGGATGCTCAACTCACCGGAAATGCCTGCCTGGTCTACACATGGAACAACGGCGGCGATGTTTCGAGCACCTGCGATAACACCATTAACAACGGAAGGTATGGCTACAACAACCTCACGGCGTTTTACGAGACCTTCTATCACAAGATCAGCGAGCACTGGCATACAGACACCGAGGGCTGGTATCAGTACATGAAAGATACTCCGAATATGTGGTGGATCGACACAGGCGTTCCGTATAACCGTCAGACTTCGCCCTGGCCGGAAAATGTCAGTAACTACCAGTTCGTCTACCCTAACGGGCCGGGCACCGTGCCCAGTACGCCGTCGACCTTGAATTTTGGGGCCGTATGCGAGAATCCCAGCTCTTCATACACCGGCACTCATGCCGCTTACTGTTATGCGCCAGAGTGGGCGATTACTAACTACGTTGAGCATAACTTCTGGAACAACACGGCGTCTCTCAATATTCGCAATGAGATAGTCGACGATATCAAAGGCCAGCGTACTGGAACTCCCGCACTCTATGACGAACACATGGTGGGCTTCGACTTCTGGGCTGGCTCAACAGTGACTTTTCGCCCCGAACTCAGCTATCTCCACTCTTCCAGCCCGTATGGATTGAAGAGCACCGATATCGCGCCGGGATCCTCGGTCTCGGCGCTTGCGAACGCACCTATCGGCCAGTCTGCAGCAGCAACCATGAAGGCTCTCGGTGCAAAGAACCAGGCGCTTATCCTCGCGGCAGACATTATTTGGCACTTTTAACCATCAATCTTCTAGGCGTCAACGGGAAGACTATCCGGTGGATGAATCGTAAACGGATTTCCAGCTACACTGCTGGGGTAGAAAGGCGATTGTTCATGGAACTGGTCCTCAATCTCGCCTGGATAGTGCTGGCCACGCTGATGTATTGGCTGTGAATTCGCTACGGTCCGCGAAATGGCGCAGATCGCGGATATTGGGCTTTTCCGTATCATCGGGCAACCGAATCTAACCTTCACCGTCGATCGACAGGCTGCCGCCCGCTTTGGCATCAACGTTGCCGATATTCAAGACGCTGTTCAGACTGCGGTTGGTGGGACAGTTCTCAGCGAAGTCCTCAAGGGTGAGGCGCAATTCGACCTTGTGCTGCGCTATCGGAGGCCCTATCGAGACACCCAGCAGGCAATTGAGCATGTGCGTCTATTGTCGCCTGCAGGCGAGCGTGTTTCGCTTGCACAGTTAACAACGATTGGCACCACGGATGGCGCGGAAGAGATTTATCGCGAGGGCGAGCAGCGGTACATTGCCGTAAAGTACGGTGTACGTGACCGCGACCTCGGCGGCGTGGTTGAAGAAGCCATAGCAACCGTAAACAGAGCAGTACCGCTGCCCAAGGGCTACCACTACGAGTGGGCAGCTGAGTATGAGGGCAAGCAGCGTGCTGACAAGCGTCTCGCGCTTATTGTCCTCTCACCGTTGCGTTGATTGCGATGATTCTCTTCACCATGTTCAAGTCCTTTAAGTGGGCTGCCTTGATTCTGGTTAATGTGGCCTTGGCGCCTGTGGGCGGCTCGCTGGCTCTGTTCGTCACGCACACCAATATCAGCGTCTCATCCAGTGTTGGAGCGCGATCACAAAGGCGAACTGCGCCTTGAAAGCGCCAAAGAAGGCACGCAGATCACCGCGTCGCAGCATCTGGACCTCGAGCACAATCTTCTCTTTAATTTGCGCTCAATGTTTGTCCAGACGCTGGAAGGCAAAGCCGTTCTCGAACTCGCCAAAGCTGACCTGGAGTGCTACGACAAGATCATCGACATCAGCCGCACCCGCCTGAAAGCAGACGATCTCGCACAGGTCGATCTCGACCGCATTGAGTTGTTGCGCGTCCAATATGAGGCGGAGATTGAAAGCGCCACGGTAACTCTCCGCACTTCTAAACTCCAGTTGCTCCAGTTGCTGAATGAGCGCGCGCCGTTAGACAAGTTCGATGTGATCGGTACTTTCGATTGGAGCGACGTTCTGCAACCCCAGGACGATTATCACCAGATCGCGCTGGATAACAGGCCCGATCTGCGTGCGGCTCTTCAAACCATTCAGCAGGCGGATACGAACCATAAACTCGCTATCTCGAATGGCTCAACAGACCCCACTTTCGCTGCCTGGTATACCTATAACCCGTCCTTCAATCATCCAAACGATCAACAGGCGCTCGGGCTCAGCGTAAGCATTCCGCTGCGCGTCTTCGATCACAATCAGGGCGAGAAGAAGCGCACTTTGCTCGGCATCGATCGCAGCCACAGCGCCGCGAACGCCGCCCAAGCCCAGGTGTTCGATGATGTCGATTCAACCTACGAGCAGCTGCGAAGCAGCGTCGCGCTCCTCAAGCCATACAGGGATAAGTATCGCGATCAAGCAAAGCGCGTACGCGACACTGTCACTTTCTCTTACGAACATGGAGGCGCATCGTTGATGGATTTCCTCAATGCGCAGAGCGACTATCGAGTCGTGCAGCTGGCGTATGTTCAGCTTGTCGCCTCGTATCTCACGTACGCGGGGCAGTTGAATCTCGCCGTGGGGCACGAAGTCATCCAGTAACCTGCCGCGCTCTTCACACTGTTAACAAATCGCTGGTATATTCGAATGTCGCCGATGTGAGGGGTTTTCGATGAAAAGAGAAGCCGTTCGCGCTCTCATTGAAGAGGTCGGTATTCTGCCGTCTGTGCGTGTCAATTCACCTGACCTGGCGCGGTTTGGCGCGGAGACAGTCTACGCGGCCGGAATTCCCATCGTCGAAATTACTCTCACCGTTCCCAATGCCCTGGACGTGATCAACGACCTCTCAACACGCTACCCGGAGATGGCCGTGGGCGCCGGCACCATCCTCGACGAAAACATGGCAAGTCAAGCCGTGCGCGCGGGAGCTCGCTTTCTGACCAGCCCCGGGTTTGTACCGGAGGTAGTGGCATATGCCCGGAAATATGACGTAGTGGTGTTCCCTGGGGCGATGACGCCAACGGAAATCATCAGCGCCTGGAGGGCCGGCTCCGATCTCGTAAAGATCTTTCCGGCTGCTCCGGTCGGCGGAGTTCAATATGTGCGCGCACTCAAGATTCCGCTTCCTCAGATAAAACTAATTGTATCCGGCGGCGTAAACCAGTTGACGGCTGTCGAGTTTATCTCCGCCGGTGCTTCCGCAATTGGCGTTGGTGGCGAACTTCTTCCGCTTGAAGCATTGACGTTTCGTCAGCACAACAGGATCCATGAGCTGGCGCGCAGGTTCATCGGAATGGTGAAGGAGGCGCGCGCCATGAAGGAGACCTTCTATTAAAGCTATCGTTACATTGACTTAGTTTTCAGAAACATGCGGAGCTATTCCTTCGTCGAATGAACGCGAGCTTTCTCTGGGTGACTCTGGTTTCAGTCGGTTCGCCAATTTGTTCAGGGTAACTCATTATTCAGGATCAAGTTGGGCTATTCGAGCCTTGAATCTTACGAAACCTTTATGTAGGTGACTTCTCTTTCTACATTTATTCCGTTCCTACTATCTTCCTCATGTGCCCCTCACGTTTCTCGCACCATACTCAAGCATTGGAGGGATATCGGGCATGACACGCAACTTGACCGCACTCTGTGTAATGTCGCTTGCACTTGCCACTGCTGGGGGCGCACAGACCACAACGGCGTCCAGCAACAACGGCACTCAATACACGCAGGCTCAACTTAAGCAATTGGTGAAAGACGCGAATACGCCCAGCCAATACCAGACTCTTGCCGGCTACTACGATACGCAAAAGAAGAGGTATCTGGCACAGGCTGCGGAAGAAAAACAGGAATGGGTAAGGCGCAGCGCAAACGTAATGCTGACGGCAGCAAAGTACCCGCGGCCGGTCGACTCTGCGCATTACCTGTATGACTACTTCACCGACAAGGCAGGCGAGTCTGGCCAGCTGGCGGCAAAGTATGTCCAGCTAGCGACGCCAACCGCGCCAACAGGAGTGAAGTAGTCGCTGCTGAACGAGCTAAATCGCCCTGGCTTGGGCTATAAGAGAGGGGCAGCTTCCTCACGGTGGAGTCGCCCCTCTTTCCATATGCGCTCAATATGTATCCCTTATGCTTTCCTCATCCATACATAGCTAGACTTTTAACTGTGGTCGTCTGACAATCGGCACGACGAGATACCGGCAAATGGCAAGTCCGACACTCTTTCAACGGCTGTATAAGTTGCGCGCGCTCCGAGTTACCGGTCAATGCTTGCTTGCCTTTCTTGTACTTGTCATCATGACTTATTTCGGATTTACCCTGCAGGTGAATCTGACTACGATCAGCTTTATTTATCTGCTGCTCGTGATCGGTATGGCGCTCTTTTGTAGCTTCTGGCAAGCTTCCCTGACCTCCCTGCTGTCTGTTGCGTGTCTCGACTATTTCTTTACCGCGCCTGTTTTTCACTTCGCAGTCACTGATCCAAAGGAGTGGGTCGCACTCGGAGTATTCCAGATTTCCGCGCTCGTCATTAGTCGTCTTTCCACGAAGGAACTCCGCAGCTCAGCCGAAGCGACCTTGAATCGCACGGGGATGGAGCAGTTGTATGAGTTGAGCAGAAACTCATTGCTGCTGGATTTAGGCCAGCCGCCCGGACCCCAGCTTGCAGTTTTGATTCAACGCATTTTTGACGCTCGCGCGGTGGCTTTGTTCGATCTCAATCTGGATCGCCAGGACAGAGCAGGAGAGTGGGATGAAGGCGAGGAAAACATCGCCCGAGAATGTTATCTCAGCGAGAGCGCGAAGGACGAGCCCCTCACCGCAACGAGGCGGCGTCTGCTGCTGGCTGGCCCCGGTCCGGTTGGCGCCCTGGTGGTTCGCGGACAGCTGAGCCCGCTGATTGTCGATGCACTTGCCTCGCTCGCCGCAATGTCGATCGATCGATATCAATCGTTTGAGAAGGAAGAGAGAGCCGAGAACGCCAGCAAGGCCGAGCAGCTGCGTGCGGCGGTCATGGATGGCTTGGCGCACGAGCTCAAAACGCCTCTTACTGCTGTACAAACTGCTAGCTCCGGCCTGCTGGAACTCGGGGCGCTGACGAATCCGCAACGCGACCTGGTTTCTCTGATCAACGAAGAAGCGATACGTCTCAACGAATTGTGCACGAAATTATTGCTGACGGCAAAGCTTGAAACAGGAAAAGTTGGCCTGGAAAAGGACGATGTAAATGTCCGGGAACTGGTGACGGAAGTGGTGAACACCCAGAGTTCGCGCACTGGAGATGAAAGAGTCCATGTTGACATCGAAGATCGTGCCTTAACGGTGCGGGTAGACCGCGCACTGCTGGCCATGATTCTTGCCCAGTACATCGAAAATGCGAAGTCATCTTCTCGGTTCATAACTTTGGATCGACGATCAGAATCGAAGATCGCGAACGAGTCTTCGATCGTTTTTTTCGTTCGACAGATTTGAAGGACTCCGTTCCCGGCACGGGGATTGGCCTCTCCGTCGCAAGGAAGGCAGCGCAAGCACATCATGGGCACGTTTGGGTTATCAGCGATGACAAGGAAGGAACCACCTTTTTTCTCTCTCTACCGATCGCCGCAAGGAGGACGCTCGAATGACGGAACCGGCAGCTAACAGTGGACAAGGCACAATTCTGGTGGTCGATGACGACAGTTCCACGCGCCGCGCCTTGCGTGTGACGCTCTCGGGGATGGGTTTCACAATCGTCGAAGCGGCGCGCGGAGAAGAAGCGCTTTCGCTGGTGCGCGTGACCTGGTTCGACGCCGTGCTGCTGGACGTGGATATGCCGGGCATGGGCGGCGTGGAAACGTGCCGCAGCATCCGGCATGCAATTGCGCGTCTGCCGATTCTGATGCTGACTGTAATGGATAGCGAGGACGACAAGGTGCTGGCGCTTGACGCCGGAGCGGATGACTACATTACCAAGCCATTCCAGCTCCGCGAATTGACGGCGCGCCTGCGTTCGGCAGTCCGCAGAAGAAGCGCGCAGGACAACAATCGCGATGCGCCGATTCGCCACGGCGAGTTGGAACTGGACCCCGTAAAATACCGGGTGTTGAAGCGCGGCCGTTCCATTCATCTAACTCCAAAGGAATTTGAGGTGCTGCATTACCTCATGATGCATGCCGGTGAACCCATTCCGCACGCGCGCCTGCTGAAGTCGGTGTGGGGGCCCGAGTATGGCAACGAGCTTGAGTACCTCAGAACCTTTGTCCGGCAACTGCGGAAGAAGATCGAAGACGATCCACGCAATCCGAAATACCTGTTGACCGACGCATATGTGGGCTACCGGTTCTCAGAACAGGTCCTCGAAGCGTAGCCTCTACGTCTGCAGATTGCTCGTGCGCCGCGCGGTAGACTAGTGTCTTGAGGGCGCGAGATGCTTCTGAAAGAACTGAGGACTGAACGCAGTAATCGAGCAACCGAGAACCTGGACAAAATGACTGCTCTCGAGTTAGTCACCGCGATGAACCGCGAAGATGCGGTTGTGCCGCGGGCGATTCGACGGGTGCTGCCGGATATTGCAAAGGCGGTGGACATTGTCGCTCGATCGCTCGCCAAGGGCGGCCGGCTTATCTATGTCGGAAGCGGCACGAGCGGGCGTATCGGTGCTCTGGATGCGTCCGAATGCCCCCCAACATTCGGAACAAAGCCGGAGATGGTGCAGTTTCTGATAGCGGGCGGCGTAGAGGCACTGTTCAAAGCTACAGAGTCAAGCGAGGATTCCGCCGAGCTTGGGCGCAGCGATATGGCCGTAAGACGCCCTGGCAAAAGCGATGTGGTGGTGGGCATTGCGGCGAGCGGACGCACTCCGTACACCATCGGCGCTATCAGCTACGCACGCAGCAAGGGAGCTGCGACGATCGCCATCGCATGCAATCGCGGATCGGCGCTGGCGAAGGCAGCCAGGACGCGCATTGAAGTTGAAGTGGGCCCCGAAGTACTGGCCGGGTCTTCAAGGCTGAAGGCAGGCACCGCGCAAAAACTGATTTGCAACATGCTCACAACAGGAGCCATGGCACAGCTCGGCTATGTTTATAGCAACCTGATGGTCAACCTTCATTTAAAGAATGAAAAGTTGTTAGAGCGCGGCATCGCGATAGTTGAATCCCTTGCAAGAGTCGACCGCGAAGTCGCATTGCGCACGCTGCAGAACGCGAGCATGAGTGTTCCGCTGGCGCTGGTGATGCTAAAGGCCGGCATCAGCAGGAGCGAAGCCAGGCGCCGGCTGCTGAAGGCAAAAGGGAATGTCCGCAAAGCGATTGCAGCTTGAATCACCTGAGCTTCGATCGCAACCGGCAAAGTGGTGAATGATATACTCCCGGCAATCTCTACCCTGCCGCTGCGTCCACGTCTGTCGCTTTGCCTGGAGACCTACGGAATGATTTTGTCGCGCAGTCGCGTTATCTGCATAGCGCTTTCTCTCATGCTGCAGCTCTGTGCAGTTCCATCGCAAGCGCAAGAATCGCGTTGGAAAGATCTCAGTGCTCAAGCGTCGGAGCTCTATCACCAGGGCAAGACCGCCGACGCTATCCCCATAGTAGCCGAAGCGCTCAAGGTTGCCGAAGCAGCTTTCGGCAGCGACGATCCACGGGTTGCCACCACTCTCAATAATCTGGCGGTACTGTACAAAGAGCTGGGCAAGTACGCTGACGCCGAGCCGCTGCAGAAGCGCGCGTTGCGCATCCACGAAAAGACGCTTGGGCCGGAAGACGACAAAGTTGCCATCGACCTGAACAATCTTGGTGCACTCTACGGCGACCAGGGCAGATACGCGGACGCGGAACCCCTATTCCAGCGGGCGCTGCGGATACGTGAAAAGGCGTTTGGGCCGGAAGACCCGAAGATCGCTACCACGCTTGGCAGTCTTGCCGGGGTCTACGATGACCAGGGCCAGTATGCAAAAGCTGAGCCTCTCTACCAGCGCGCCTTGCACATCGACGAGAAGGCGCTTGGAGCCAACGACCCCGATGTGGCTTTGGATCTCAACAATCTTGCGGGGCTCTATTACCGGCAGGGCAGATACGCCGATGCCGAGCCGCTCTTCGTACGTTCGCTGCATATCCGCGAAAAGGCGCTGGGAGCAGGCGACCCCGATGTCGCAACAGCACTCAACAATCTGGCTGCGGTCTATCGCGATCAGGGACGCTATACAGAAGCGGAGTCAAGCTGCAAGCGCGCACTCAGCAATGATGAAAGGGCATTCGGGGTAGACCACCCCAGTGTCGCAACCGATCTCAATAATCTGGCTGAGATTTACAGAAGCCAGGGCAAGTTCGACGCGGCCGAGCCTCTCTACAAGCGCGCCCTGAGCATCTATGAAAACGCGCTCGGCAGTGATCATCCTAATGTTGCAGCCGCGCTCAACAATCTTGCGGCGCTCTACGATGAGCAGAGCAAGTACAACGACGCGGAGCCTCTCTACAAGCGCGCTTTGAGCATCCACGAAAACGCGCTGGGGCCTGACCACCCCAATGTCGCCAACGATCTCAATAATCTCGCGTTTCTTTATTACCATCAGGGCCACTACGACAAGGCCGAGCCCCTTTTGAAGCATGCGTTGAATATCCACGAGAATGCGCTGGGGAGCGACCATCCTAGTATCGCCATCGATCTCAATAATCTGGCTCTGCTCTATGACGGCATGGGCGACCACAATGAAGCGGCGCCATTCTACCAGCGCGCATTCGATAATCTCTTTCACCAGTTCCAATACAACTTCGCTTACATGACAGAGAAGGAGCGGCTGGGATTTCTAGAGACGGTCAGCGCCGATTTCCCCGCATATTTCAGCTTTGTGCATCGCTTCCACGAGAAAGACCCGCGGCTCGCAGGCTCCATGTACAACGTGCTTCTCTGGGAAAAGGGATTCATCGCAGGCAGTGTCGCCGATATGCGCCGCCAGGTTGAGGCATCCGGCGATGCTGAGGCTCTGAAGCTGCTTGCTCAGCTTACTGAAAAACGCTCGCAGATCGCCGCCCTGCTGAACACGCAGCCGCCAGACCGCGACCTTTGGCGCAAACAGATTGACCAACTACGTACCGAAGCCAACGACATTGAGAAAGCCCTGGTTGCGCGCTCTTCCGCATTCGCAGAGCGCAGCAAGCTGGAGCGGGCCACCTGGCAACAAGTCCGCGACGCTCTACAACCCGGCGAAGCTGCTGTTGAATTCGCTCGCTTCCACTACTACGACAAGAAATGGGCTGACACCAGCTATTACGTCGCGCTTGTGATTACGCGCGAGAGCAAGGATCAGCCAGAGTACATTTTTCTTGGCGATAGCAAACAGATTGAAGGCGATGCGTTCACCAGTTTTGAGCACCTGGACCAAGAGCGGGGATTCATTGATGAGCCGGAAGCCAAACTTCCCGGCGAACAGGCCTATGATCTGATTTGGAAACCTCTCGAGAAGACTCTCGCGGGGAAGACTCGCGTCTATCTATCTCCGGATGGCGTTCTCAGCCAGCTTCCTCTCGGCATCATCCCTGCGCCTGGCGGAAAACTGCAAATGGAGAAATACGATCTCCGTCTGCTCTCAAGCACCAGAGACATTCTGCGCTCTGCTCCTCCGCATACAGACGCTACTTCTCTGCTGGTTGGCGACCCCATCTTTGACCTGACTGAAGAGCAGCAGCGTGCGGCTATCCGCAAACTGGCGTTGCCAACAAAAGAACTGCCCGTACAAGTGTCAGCATTGTCGCCGAACGATTATTCGCGTGACCTTGGCAGCGGCACCACACTCCGGCGGCTTCCTGGCACCGGCGCAGAGGTGACCGCAATCGCTGAGCTGATGCAGGAACGTCAATGGAAGACAAACGTCTACACGGGCGAGCTTGCTCTCAAACGCGTCGTCGAAGGGGCAAGCAGTCCGCGCGTCGTGCATCTGGCGACTCACGGATTCTTCCTCCCGGACCAACCGATCACTATCCAGCAACTAAAGGTCCAGCAACTGAAGGCCGGCCGTCTGGGCCTCGACGAAAATGAGCTGTCGGGGCTGGAAGATCCCATGCTGCGCTCCGGGCTCTACTTTGCTGGAGCCAACCGCACCCTCGCTGGAAAACCACTCACGGAGGGCCTGGACAATGGCGTGCTCACCGCCATGGAAGCCGGCAACCTGAACCTGGGTGGGACGGAACTGGTGGTGCTCAGCGCCTGCGATACCGGCCAAGGCGATGTGAAGAACGGCGAAGGCGTCTTTGGTCTCCGCCGCGCCCTGCAGGAGGCTGGAGCGCAGGAGGTGCTGATGTCTCTTTGGTCCGTGCCTGATTCGGAAACGCTTGAGCTGATGAAGCGCTTCTACACAAAGTGGCTCGCCGGTACGGAGATCCACGAAGCTCTGAAGGAAGGCCAGCTGGAAATGCGTGAGAAAGTCAAAGCAACGCATGACGGCAAGGACTTGCCCTACTACTGGGGAGCCTTCGTACTGGTTGGTCGATAATCGGAGAGCCCCGAGGCGGAATGAACATCCATTCGGAGGCCGATATGTTACCGTATTTTTACGCCCCGGCTTCCACAAGACCATTGGCGGTTTCGCGGGCTGCGTAGCCAGGTGCCGGCGGTCCCCGAAAGCGGTTCCACAATTGCTGTACCCCGGAACCACACACCGTTAAGTGGCTTTTTCATTAACCGACGTCCCCAGCGACAGGTCTTCGTCGCCGAGGTGGAAGAACAAGCCACCTTGCACAATGCCAGGCAGGGCACGTGAATTGTGGAACCGCTCTAATTCCGGGCGTGGGCGGAGGGGGCGGATGGGAATACAAGTTGCGCTGAATCACCGGACAATTTACCGGTATGAAAAGGCGATATCTCTCGGTCCCCAGGTGATCCAGCTGCGGCCCGCGCTGCACTGTCGAACGCCAATCCTCAGCTATTCGCTTGACGTCACTCCTTCCGAACACATTCTTAACTGGCAACTGGATCCCCACAACAATCGCTTGGCGCGCCTTCTGTTTTCAGAGAAGACAAGTGAGTTTCGGGTCGAGGTGAACCTGGTCGCGGATCTATCTCCATACAATCCGTTTGAATTTTTCCTCGAACCAGGAGTTGAGGAATACCCTTTCGCATACGCGCCGGGTCTGGCCAAGGATCTTGAACCCTATCGATCTGTGGAACCTGCCGGACCGCTGCTCAAGGCGCTTCTTGAGAGCTTCGTGGGACGCAAGAGCGGAACCATCAGCCTGCTGCTTGATTTGAATCGAAGAGTGCGCGACGAAGTTGGCTATGTGACGAGACTCGAGCCTGGCGTCCAAACGTGCGAGGAGACGCTCGACAAGCGCTCGGGCTCGTGCCGCGATTCTGCATGGCTGCTGGTTCAGAGTCTACGCAACCTCGGCATCGCAGCGCGGTTTGTCTCGGGATATCTGATTCAGTTGCAGTCGTCCGATCCGGCCTCGGACGGTCCGAAAGCAGATTCAGCGGATCTGCATGCCTGGGCCGAAGCGTTTCTGCCGGGCGCCGGCTGGATTGGATTGGATCCGACCTCCGGCCTGCTTGCCGCCGAGAGCCACATCCCGCTGGTTTGCACTCCGAATGCATTGCAGGCCGCACCTATCGGAGGCACCGCGGAGCCGTCCAACGTAGAGTTCAGCCACACTATCGAGATTCGCCGTTTGAACGATCCGCGACGGCCATCGAAGCCTTTTACCGACCAGGACTGGCTGCGGATAAGGCAGGTCGCGCACAGCGTAGACGAAGACCTGAAAGCGCAGGATGTGCGCCTGACCATGGGGGGCGAGCCAACTTATGTCGGCATCGACGAGCCCGAGAGCCCGCAATGGAACATCGATGCCGCCGGTCAGATGAAGAGAACTCGCGGCCTGGCGCTGATTCAAGGTCTCCGCCAGGCGATGGCTTCCGGCGGACTTCTCCACTATGGGCAGGGCAAATGGTACCCCGGCGAGGCCGTGCCACGTTGGGCGCTGAGTTGCTACTGGCGTGAGGATGGCATCCCTGTCTGGGAGGATATCGGACTCGTAGCGCGCGAAGACCGCGAATACGGTTATGGAGCTTCTGATGCTCTTAGATTCATTGAAGCGCTGACCCGACGTCTCGAGGTAAGCTCCGAAAATCTGCTGGCCGCTTTTAATCCGGATAGCGAAGCGACGGAACCGGCTGGCTACATACTGCCTCTTCGCCGCCGGCAACCGGACGTAAAACTGCGCTGGTCGAGTCAGTTGTGGTTCCCTCGGCCCGAACGTTTGCTATTGTCGTTTGGCGATTCACCCATAGGTTTTCGCATTCCCACCGAGGCGATGCCCTGGGTCGCGCCTGACGAGATTAAATACGAATTTGATGCTCCGCCTTTTGAGCAATGGGTCAAGCTCCCGGCACGCCCATCACGCCGCATGGAACTCTTCGCGATAAACCCCGCGCCCGATCCGCTACCCCCTGTCTTGCGTGCTTCCGATGCGGTGCCGGAGATGATTCGGCCATCTCTATGCGTGCAGGCTCGCGACGGCCGCCTGCATGTCTTCTTGCCCTATACGCCCAGACTTGCGGACTATCTCGACCTGGTGAGCGCGGTTGAGGATACATGCGCTTACTTGAAGATTCCCGTTTGGGTCGAGGGCTATGCCCCCGCGCCCGATCCGCGGCTGCGATCGTTCAGCGTCACACCTGACCCCGGCGTTCTGGAAGTAAATCTGCCGCCTGCGAGCAATTGGGACGAACTGGAGCGCATCAACAGTGTGCTCGACGCGGAGGCCCGTGGCAATCGGTTGACCGCCGAGAAATTCGCATACGATGGCAGCCGTATCGCTACGGGTGGTGGCAGCCACATCGTGATCGGTGGAGCGACGCTGTTGGACAGTCCACTTCTGCGCCGCCCTGACCTGCTGCGTAGTATGGTGGCGTTCTGGCAGAATCACCCATCGCTGTCGTATCTGTTTTCAGGCATGTATGTCGGTCCCACAAGTCAGTATCCGCGCGTGGACGAGGCACGCATGGATGCTTTGTATGAGCTTGAGATTGCCTTTCGCAATCTTCCTTCCGGCGATTGCCCGCCGTTCGTAATCGATGGACTGTTTCGCAATCTACTGGTCGACACCACGGGAAATTCGCATCGCGCCGAATTCTGCGTCGACAAGCTTTATCCGCCGCCAGGCCTCGGCCTGCAGCTTGGATTGCTGGAATTGCGTGCATTCGAGATGGCGCCTCATGTGCAGATGAACCTTCTGCAAATGCTGCTGGTTCGCGCCTTGGTAAGCATGTTTTGGAAAACGCCGTTCGAAGGCGGCCTGGTCCGCTGGGGCACCGCACTTCACGATCGCTTCATGTTGCCGGAGTTTATCAAACGGGATCTTCGCGAGGTACTCACCCAGTTGCGCTTGTTCGGGTTCAACTTCGAGGACGAGTGGTTTGATGCGCATCTGGACTTTCGTTTTCCGAAGATTGGATCGATCGCCGCGGACGGAGTCGAACTCGAACTGCGTCAGGCACTCGAGCCCTGGAACGTGCTTGCGGAGGAAACCTTCTCCGGCAACACGGTTCGTTCCGTGGACTCATCGATGGAGCGGATGCAGGTAAAATTGTCCGGGGTCACAATGGAATCGCGATACGTTGTTGCATGCAACGGGCGCAGCGTCCCGCTTCGGCCGATTGGCGAGCCCGGCACAGCGTTAGCAGGCGTGCGGTTTCGCGCCCGGCGGTTGTCGGCGTCGTTGCACCCGACGGTTCCGATTCATGCGCCCCTTGTCTTCGACTTGATCGACCGATTGAGAGGCTGTTCGATTGGCCAATGCACTTACCATGTTGGACCACCCGACGGCCGCACGTACGCAGCGCGTCCAACCAACGCCTCGGAAGCTGACGACCGGCGTCTTGAGCGCTTCCAGGTCGCCCCGCCCGCGCTCATCCCGATGGCGGCGCCAGAGGAAGAAATTAACCCGCACTTTCCAATGACTCTCGACCTTCGCCTGCCGAAGCCCAGGCAAAAGTTCCAGATCGAAACGCCGGAGCTGGCGCCATGACAGTGGATCTGTATCAGACTCCGCTGCGCTATGCGGGTGGCTACGATGAGTTATCGGCCGATGGAGTAACTCCCCGTCCGCACTGGGCGCGCATCATGAAGTCCTTCCGGGCGATTGGGCCCGCGGAGTTGGGGCAACGCTGGGAGCGCGCCGAACGCCGCATTCGCGAGAACGGCATCACCTACAACATATACAGCGATCCACTGGGCGCAAACCGGCCCTGGAAAACGGACATCGTCCCATTCCTGATTCCGGCCGAAGAATGGAGAGCCCTCGAAGCCGGCATCGTTCAGCGCGCCCGCCTGCTCAGCCGAATTCTGGAGGATCTTTACGGTCCGCAGCAATTGCTCGCTAACGGGCAATTCCCTGCCGCGCTTCTTTTCGCCAACCCGGCATTTCTGCGGCCGCTGGTGGGTGTGCGGGTGCCCGCGCATAGTTATCTTCATATGCTGGCGGTCGATC
>Ga0302324_100014883_pt1 | contig 15644 bp, 11 predicted proteins | sample Palsa_T0_1_FD_201949 | JGI IMG/M metagenome (GOLD analysis project Ga0302324, IMG submission 201949) | Peat permafrost microbial communities from Stordalen Mire near Abisko, Sweden - Palsa_T0_1 | ecosystem: Environmental > Terrestrial > Soil > Palsa > Peat permafrost | place: Sweden: Abisko...
GGGCAGCCTACATGGTCACCAACTTCAACAACATCATGGACGCACTCCAGCTCGTCTTCTCCATCGTCAATGCTCCTCTCTTCGCCACCTTCCTCCTCGGCATGTTCTGGAAGCGAACGACAGGCCATGGAGCATTCACCGGCCTCCTTGCCGGCACCGGAGCAGCTTTGCTCCACCACGGCCTGACCATCCCTGCCGACACCGCCGCTGGCATCCATGGCGGCTGGATTCACATCGTCCACCACTATCCCAGCGACATGGCGCAGAACTTCTGGACCGCCATCTTCGCGTTTGCCGTCAACCTCCTCGTCACCATCGTCGTCAGCCTTGCCACCAAGCCGCACCCAGAGTCCGATCTCGTCGGTCTCGTCTACTCCCTCACCCCCAAACCCATCGAAACCCACCTGAGCTGGTACCAAAAACCCGCAACCCTCGGCATCGTTGTCATAGCTATGGCCATCGTCCTCAACCTGATCTTCGCCTAATGGACCGCACCGATAAAACAGACCAGCTCCAAGCACCTATAAAATACGTCCTTTCGACTGAAGCGCAGCGATGTGGAGAAGCCCTTGTAGTCGCTTTTGTCGTTGCTCGTTCTTGCCGTTTCACGTCACTTAGCAAAGGAGCACCATGGGACTAGACATCCGCATCCCCCTCGGCCTCATCTTCCTCATCATCGGCGGTCTTATGAGCCTCTACGGCTTCTTCACCCGTCACAGCGCAGACATCTACGAAAAATCTATGGGCATCAACCTCAACCTCACCTGGGGCCTCCTTATGTTCGTCTTCGGCCTCATCATGTACCTCATAGGCCGCCGCCAGAAGTGGCAGGACGACCCCATCACCCCTCGTCCCTGGGAGCGCAAGAGCAGTCGTCGCGGCTAGAAGCCGTCCGAATATTGTTTTGCCGCGAGCAGGCGTTACTGCACAGTCGCGACTAGCACTCCGAATGGCTCCAGCGCAATGTGATCGAGCGGAAGAGCATCTCCCCCTGCGGACGGAGAGCTATACAGCGGCTTTGCCGTCGTTCCCATCACTCCCGCGCCAGTCAGCTTCACCGAGATCGCATGAGGCTTCGCGCTCATATTCAGAGCGACCAGAACCGTGGACCCAGCACTCTTGCGCAGATACGCAAACACATTCGGGTCGTCTTCGTTCACCGCCTCATAGGAGCCATCGCGCAGTGCGGGCTCAGATCGACGCAGTGCCAGTAGCCTCCGATAAGCGTTGAAGATCGAGTTCGGGTCCTGCCTCTCTCTCTCAACGTTATAGGTAGCAGCAGATGGTGGAATCGGCAGCCAAGGTGTAGCCGACGTGGTGAACCCAGCCTCTGCCGATGCGTTCCACTGCATGGGGGTGCGCTCGCCGTCCCGACCCTTCTCCTTCGGCCAGCCTAACTTTCCAATCGGATCGTGAACGTCCTCGATCCGCGCGGGATCAGTGGTCCGCATCCCGAGCTCTTCGCCGTAGTACATCTGCGGAGTGCCGCGCGACGTCAGCAGAAGCGTCGCCATCAGCTTCGCAATCTGCTCGTTGTGGACGCCATCCCCATAACGGTCCCACTGCCGGGGCTGATCGTGGTTGCTGAAAAAGTATTCGGGCTGGCCATGAGCTCTATTGCCTTCGATCTCGTTGAAGAGCCGGCGAAACTCCGTCGCCGAAAGTTTATTCACATCGGCAATCTGAAAGTCCATCGGGAGCTGCACCTCATCATCATGTCCGTACATCTTGGTCAGCTCTTCCACATTTGGTTCATCCGCCTCGGTAATCAGCACAGGATCTCCGGGATATCGGTTCACCACCCTCCGCAGCTCCTTCAAAACGTCATGCACCTCAGGGTAGTTGTCGGTGTACTTGTGCTCGATGTTGCGGTCGCCATAGACGTTGAAGCCCGGCAGATACGGATCGTCATGCAGCGCCGGATCTTCAAACAGGCGCGACACCGCATCGATTCTGAACCCCGCAACCCCATGCTTCATCCAGAACTCCAGCACCCCATCCATCGCCTTGTGCACCTCAGGATTGCGCCAGTTCAGATCCGGCTGTTGCGAATAAAAGTAGTGATAGTAGTACTGCTTCGTTTTAGGATCGAACGTCCACGCCGAGTGTCCGAACCACGACTGCCAGTTGTTCGGCGGCTCGCCCGGAGCCTTGCCATCGCGCCAGATATACCAGTCGCGCTTCGGGTTGGTCAGCGACGAGCGCGACTCTTTGAACCATGCACTCTGGTCAGAAGTGTGATTGATCACATAGTCCATGATCACGCGAATGTTGCGCTTCTTCGCCTCTGCCACCATGTGGTCGAAGTCCGCCATCGTGCCGTACACCGGGTCGATCGCAGTGTAGTCCGAGATATCGTAGCCGTAGTCGACGCCCGGCGACGGATACATAGGATTGATCCAGATCGCATCGATTCCGAGATCCTGCAGATAATCCAGCCGCGAGGTGATGCCGTTAATGTCGCCGATCCCATCGCCGTTCGAGTCCTGAAAGCTGCGCGGAGAGATCTCGTAGATCACGGCGTGCTTCCACCAGTCATCCGCCTTCCTTTGCGGAGAAGCGAGCTGTTGTGCGAAGACGGTGGCGGCGAAAACCAACGACAACAACGAATATTTGATACGCGACATAAATTCAACCTCTGGGTGCAACAGAGTATAGAGCAGCGCATCGACAACAGTCAGCCATCTTGCGATGAGTCGCCCTTTACACCTGCATTCAGTAACGCGAAGCCGAACGGCCGGCTTTGCTGAGGCACTGTTTCGAAACTATTGGCCAGCTTGTCTATAAATTACCCTCCCTAAACCATCCACACCCCCGCCCTTGCAATAATGAAATCATGAAGCGCCGCGAGATCAAGCAATACGAGTTCATCCGCAAGATCGGCACTGGCGGCAGCGGCGTCGTCTTTCTGGCTAACGACACCCTCCTCCAACGCCCCGTCGTCCTCAAGCTCCTCAAGCGTGGCAACCTCACGATCGAGCAGATGCGCGCCACCCAACTCCGCGAAGCTCGTCTCGCCTCCGCCATCGACCACCCCAACGTCTGCGCCATCTACGACGTCGGTGAAGCCCCAGCCGAGTCAGGCTCAGGTGAAGAAGAAGCCTACATCGTCATGCAGTACATCCCCGGCAAGTCGCTCGACAAGCTCATCGCCGAAGGCCCCGCCAGCCTCCAGCTCGTCCTCTCCGCCGGCATCCAGACCTCCGACGGCCTCTCTGCCGCTCACAACCTCGGCATCTTCCATCGCGACCTCAAACCCGCCAACGTCATGCTCACCGACGGCGGCCTCATCAAGATCCTCGACTTCGGCCTCGCCCGCCGCCTCACCCGCGACCAGGCCGAGTTCGATCCCGCCGGCCCCGATCGCAAGCGCACCCCACCCCCCGCCGGAGCCACCTACACCGCTCGCGGTGGCACCATCGCCTACATGGCTCCTGAGCAGTTCGTCACCGGCCAATCCAGCGTACAGTCCGACATCTTCGCCCTCGGCCTCATCCTCTACGAGCTCGCCACCGGCCGCCACCCCTTCCACCGCCCCGACGCGCCCGAGTTCCAGTCCATCCGCGCCATCCAGTACGCCGACCCACCCAAGCTCCGCGAGATAGCCCCCAATCTTCCCGTCGAGCTAGAGTCCGTCATCCTTCGCTGCCTCGAAAAGCAGCCCTCTGCCCGTTACGCCTCCGCCGCCGACGTCCGCGAGGCTCTCAAAACCATCATGATGGCCATGCAGCTCGACTCGGCCCTGATGCCGGGAGACCCTATGTCGCTGCTTCCTTCCCAGGGCCGCCTGCCGCTAGACGCCCCCGAAGAAGAGAAGCGCACCACCGGCATCCTCTCCATGCTCGCCGAGCGCTTCCGCGAGTCCGGCACTACCGCCAGCGGCAAGCAGAACAGCATCGTCGTCCTGCCGTTCATCAACTTCGGCCCCGCCGATGTCGCCCCTCTCTACGGCTACGCCCTGGCCGACGCCATCGCCGCCCGTCTCGCCCGCATGTCCACCCTGATCGTTCGCCCCTCCAGCTCCCTGATGTCCGTAGCCACTAATCAACTCGACCCCTTGAGCGTCGGCAAAAAGCTCCTCGTCAACTTCGTCCTCACCGGCAACTTCCTCCGCTCCGACAAAGGCTTCGACCTCAACTGGCAGCTCCTTGACGTCCCCGGCCAAAGCGTCCGCGCCGGAGGTTCCATCAACGTAGGCTCCTTCGACCTCGTCTCCGTCCAATCCGAGATCTGCAACGAGGTCTTCAGTACGCTGCAGGGCTTCGGCGACCTTCAGCCTGCACACGAAAACCACCGCGGCACCTCGCCCTCGGCCGTCTCTCTCAATCAAGCCCTCTCCGAAGAGTACCTGCAGGCCCGGGCCGTCCTCTCCTCCTTCATGACCCGCACTGGCAGCCGCGATGATCTCGACCGCGCCCGCGAGCTCTTCAGCTCCGTCGTCAGTCAGGACGAAAACTACGCTCCCGGCTGGTCCGGCCTCGGCATCACCCACCTCCAATACGCCCGCAACGCCCTCGGCGGCCAGATGCACGTCCTCGAGGCCCGCCGCGCCTTTGACAAAGCCCTCCAGCTTGACCCCGGCTCAGTCGAAGCCAACCTCTACCGCGTCTACATGCTCCTCTCGCGCGGAGAAAAAGAGTCTGCCCGCCACGGCATCGAGCACCTCCTCCAGACCGCCGGCAACGACTGGAACGTTCGTCTCGTCGCCGGCCAGACCCTTCGCATCGACGGCATGTACGACGAAGCTCTCGAGCAGTTCAACGCCTCGCTGAGCATGAACCCCGCCAACGCACCCGTAATCTACAACCACCGCGCCCGCGTCTACCAGTATCAAAACCAGCTGGAGCTAGCCGCCGACGAGATCGCAAAAGGTCTCACCCTCGAACCTCGCCAGCCGCTCCTGCGCATCTCCCTCGGCTATCAGCAGATGCGAACCGGCGACCTCCCCAAGGCCATCGAAACCCTCGAAAACGTCATCCGCGACGAGAAGTCGCTTCGCATCGTCTTTCCCACCATCGCCCTCTGCTATGTCCAGCTTGGCGAGCGCGAAAAGGCTGCCACCTTTATCATCGACGAGACCCTCTCCGCTGCCGAAGCCGATAGCGAAATGGCCTATCGCCTGGCCACTTACTTCGCCCTCGAAGGTGACGAGTCCGAGGCTCTCCACTGGCTCCGCCGCGCCATCTACCTCGGCAACGAAAACTACCCCTGGTTCAGCAAAAACCCCGCCTGGCGCAACCTGAGCGGCCACGCCGACTTCGAGCGCATCCTCGAAGACCTCAAAAAAAGCTACCGCCGCAACCAGAAAAACTGGAAGCGCCTCCTCTCCCAGGTCCACGGCTAACCATATCTTTTTTGGCGCCGAAGGCGCGTCAGCCTCGATGGCAGATCGCGCCGTGCGCGCAGCACGCCGTTGTCCTTGCATCACTTTGATGCGGCGCGAAGGCAGTATTTCGCAATCATTTATGGATTATGGATACTTAAAGAACAAGGGCCGGGAATCATCCCGGCCCCAGCGCAACACCATCAAGATATTACTGAGCCGCACCCATCACAATCCCATCTCCCACATTCACGCTGCTAATCGTCGCGCCACTCAACGGAGTAAGAATCATCGGAGTCGTCAAGCTAAATATTAACTGAACATCCTTAGCCAGCGTAGCCTGCCGGTCCTGCTTCAACCAGATCACCGTACTCACACCCGCGCCAATACCCGCACCCACAATGGCCCCAACGCCGCCGCCAACCATGGCACCAGCTACAGCGCTCGCGCCGGTCACTCCGCCCGCAACCGCCAGCATCTCCTTTGGATGGTCCTTGCGCTTCAGCGTTCCTTCCTCGGTTACCTTAAACTCGCTCTTCCCGGTATCGATCAACTGCGCATGAACCACATAGTGTGTCCCATCCGGCAGCGTAATGTCGTGCGTCTCCAGGTGCAGCGCCGCCGCACCGGTAATCCGCCGCCCGCCATGCACCTCCGACACGCGTCCTTCCAGAATCGACCCGACCGGCAGAATCACGCGCCCATTGCGCTCCACCGCCTCCGTCAACTGCGCCGTAAACCGGCTGCCTTGCACAGTGGTCGCCGTCGAAAGATTCTCCTGGATCTGCGTCTTCAGCAAAGTCCCCTCGCGCAACTCGCCCTCGCGCTCCGGCACGCTTGTCACAATCATCGCATCGGCATCGTCCGCCGCCACCACGTTCGCACTCGCGCCAGTCACTGCGCCGTTGTAGGGCACATAAGCTCCATAGACCACCGGAGCCGTCGCATCAGGCACTACCGCCGGTGTACCCGCACTCGGCTTCACTCGTGGCTTCAGTACAGGAGTAGCCGCACTATCGTCGGTCGTCGAGATCACCGCCGGCTCCGGATTTGAAACACCGGTCAAGCCACTCTGAGCGCTCTGGGCAAACGTGGGAACAGCAGCAAGAACAAGAGCAGCGGTCGTAATCTGAAGCTTCATGGCAATATCCTCGTCATGACGTGGCCGGTATATTTCAGCTCACACCATCGTCATTACAAGGTTAGACGGCTGCGCTACGCTCTAGCCACAAATTCACAGCAGGGAATCGACCCTGCTAATAAGTCGCCGAGCGCGCCCGTTGGTCCTTATAGATTCACGAGCTCATGCGGCCAACCCTGCTCTCCCTTTGCTAAAATTCGACAGGTGAGCAAGTCCGACGCAGAACTCGTTCAGTCCATCTCCATCGCTGGTGGCCGCACCGTTGCTGTAGACCGCCGCCCAAAGTTAAACGAACGGTTGAACCACCGCGTCGTCTCTCAACATTCCGCACCATCAAGCCACCCAAATCACAGGAGCAACATGACCGAGATCGTCTCCATCCATGCCCGCGAAATCCTCGACTCTCGCGGCAACCCTACCGTCGAAGCCGACGTCATCCTCGATAGCGGAGCCAAAGGCCGCGCCGCCGTTCCCAGCGGAGCCTCCACCGGCGAACACGAAGCCGTCGAACTCCGCGATGGAGACAAGGATCACTACCTCGGCAAAGGTGTCCTCGGCGCAGTTGAAAACGTCGAAACCATCCTCGGCCCCGAGCTCACCGGCATGGACGCCAGCAACCAGCGCCTCATCGACGCCACCATGATCTCCATCGACGGCACCGAAAACAAATCCAAGCTCGGCGCCAACGCCATCCTCGCCGTATCCATGGCCGTCGCCCGCGCCTCCGCCGAAGCGCTCAAACTCCCCCTCTACCGTTACCTCGGCGGCATCAACGCCTGTCTTCTCCCCACGCCGATGATGAACATCCTCAACGGCGGCAGCCACGCAGACTCGAACGTCGACTTCCAGGAGTTCATGGTCATGCCCGTCGGTGCCGAGACCTTCTCCGACGCCCTCCGTTGGGGCACCGAGGTCTTCCACACCCTCAAGGGCGTCCTCAAGAAGAAGGGGTACAACACCGCCGTAGGCGACGAAGGCGGCTTCGCTCCCAGCCTCAAGTCCAATGACGAAGCCATCGAACTCATCCTCGAAGCCATCCATCTCGCCGGCTACACCGCAGGCGAAGACATCTCCATCGCCCTCGACCCCGCCGCCAGCGAGTTCTACAACAAAGAGACCGGCAAGTATGTCTTCAAAAAATCCGACAAGCGCGAACTCTCCTCCGCCGAGATGTCCGCCTTCTGGGAGAGCTGGGTCAATCAATACCCCATCGTCTCCCTCGAGGATGGCCTCGCCGAAGACGACTGGGATGGCTGGCGTCATCTCACCGAAATCCTCGGCAACAAGGTCCAGCTCGTCGGCGACGATCTCTTCGTCACCAACACCCGCCGCCTTCAGCAGGGAATCGAACAAAAAGTCGCCAACTCAATCCTCATCAAGGTCAACCAGATCGGTACTGTCACCGAGACCCTCGAAGCCATCGAACTGGCCCGCCGCTTCGGCTACACCAGCATCATCTCCCACCGCTCCGGCGAAACCGAAGACACCTTCATCGCCGACCTCGCCGTAGGCACCGGAGCCGGCCAGATCAAAACCGGCTCTGCCTCCCGCACCGACCGCATCGCCAAATACAACCAGCTCCTCCGCATCGAAGAAGAGCTGGGCCAATCCGCCGAATTCCTCGGCATCGAATCCGTCAACTTCGGAGAATAAGCATCAGACCCGCGCTCGATCCTCCGCCTCGGCTTTTCGTCGCGGCAGAGAATCGGGCGCGATGCTTTTAATCGTTCGCACTTTGTATGCAAACCGATACAAACTCTGTGCAACTTCGCAACAACTCTGCTCTAATGTGTCTGCGTTCTCATCTCCACCGGCCCCGCAGCGAAAATCCATAGCACGAAAGCGTGGTCTATGCGTACCGCACGGCTCCTCGTACCTCTTCTCACCGCCTCTCTGACGATCACCCTCCCTGCTCAACCACAGGACGCCTTCACCCCGGTGGTCGCTTCGCCGTTGCGGTCCACCACATATGCCTTCCAGGGAACAGACAACAAGCAGCACCTTGTCTACGAACTTGTGATTACCAACACGGGCACCGCGCCCGCGACGATTCAGAAGCTCGAAGTCGTGAGCGGGGACAACCCCTCAAAAGTTCTCGCCGTATTCGATGGTGACGTTCTTCTCACTCGCCTCCGCACCGCCGGACGAGGCCCCGAAACCACACCGCTGATCGAATTCAGTGGAACCCGTCTCTTTCTGGTCGACTTCACCCTGGAACAGGGCACTCATCCGCCCGCGACCCTGCTCCACCGCTTTCATCTGCTGGCCGCTGGCCCTCCGGGATCGTCCAACAATGAGGGAGTGCCGTACACCTACACCATCGCCCCGATCGCAGTAAGCACTGACATCACCGTTCTCGGACCCCCTCTCGCAGGCAAGGGCTGGGCTGTCTTGAACGGCTGCTGCGAGCCTGGAGGCGCACATCGCAGCACAGGCATGCCCATCAATGGTCAGATTCACTTTGCGCAGCGCTTCGCCATCGACTGGATGCTGCTCAATGCCAACGCGCGATTCAGTCACGGCGATGGTAAAAACGTGAAGGACTACGCAGACTACGGGGCCAAGGTCATTGCCGTGGCAGACGGGACGGTTGTCGAAACGCTCGCCAACCTGGACGACCAGTATCCCGGAACTTTACCCGATCCCAAGACCATCACTGTCGAAAACGTCGACGGCAACCACATCGTGCTGGATATTGGCCACGGCAAGTACGCCTTCTATGCCCATCTCCAGAAAGACTCTCTGCTTGTTGCCAAAGACGCTCACGTCAAGCGGGGTCAGGTTCTCGCCTTACTTGGCAACACCGGCAATTCCTCCGGTCCCCATCTGCACTTTCATCTCATGGACGGCATCTCGGTGCTCGGCTCCTCCGGTCTGCCCTATGTCATCGACCACTTCAAGCTGGCCGGTCGCCTCTCCCTGGAGCAGTTCAAAGCCACCGGAATCGACGGCGAATGGAGCAAAGACCTCTCCGCCCATCCCTCCAGCAGAGATCTGGAATTTCCTCTTGACCTCACGGTGGTCGATTTTTAGCCTGGATCTTCTGCGACTTATTGCCGAGCCACCATACCATCCCTCCACGCCACGGATGAATCTTGTATCCTGACTTTGCATGTCCACACCCATCGTCCTTACCATCCTCGACGGCTGGGGCTATCGCCCCGAGACCCACGGCAACGCCATCGCACAAGCTCGCAAGCCTATCTACGACAAGCTTCTCCGCGACTACCCCAACACCCTCCTCCGCGCCAGCGAACAATTCGTCGGCCTCCCCGGCGGCCAGATGGGCAACTCCGAGGTCGGCCATCTCAACCTCGGCGCCGGCCGCATCGTCCGCATGGACATGACCCGCATCGACACTGCCATCTTCGACGGTACCCTCTACACCGACCCCACACTCGTCCGAGCCTACGAGCTGGCCGCGCAAAAAGGTCGAGCCCTACACCTCATTGGCCTGCTCTCCGACGGCGGCGTCCACTCTCACCAGCGCCATCTCGACGCTCTCATCCGCATGGCCGCGCAACACAAACTCACCCGCGTATTCATCCACGCCTTCATGGACGGGCGCGACACCATGCCCACCAGTGGCGTCGGCTACCTCGAACAACTCCAGAAGACCCTCCGCGAAGCCGGTACCGGCGAAGTCGCATCCATCAGCGGCCGCTACTACGCCATGGACCGCGACCTCCGCTGGGAGAAGGAAAAACAAGCCTTCGACGCCCTGGTCACTGGCCATCCTGAAGGCGGCGCCTACGCCGACCCCGTCGAGCGAATCAAAGAGCTCTACAACAACGGCATCACCGACGAGTTCATCCCACCCTTCACCTGCACCAATCCCGAAGGTAACCCCGTCGGCCTCATCCGCGACGAAGACGTCGTCATCAACTTCAACTACCGCGCCGACCGTGCCCGCCAGATCACTCGCGTCCTCACCCGAGCCTCCGGCCTGACTGCCGACCCCATCGGCAGCCAGGGCCACCACCTTCCCAACGCCGCTGAGCTCGACGCCGAGATCCCCCTCAGCACCATCCCCACCAACCTCCACTACGTCTGCATGACCCAGTACGACAAAACCTACAAACTCCCCATCGTCATCCCCGCAGAGTCGATGGACAATCTCCTGGCCAACCTCATGTCACAGGCCAACCTCCGCAACCTCCGCGTAGCCGAGACCGAAAAGTACGCCCACGTCACCTACTTCTTCAACGGCGGCATCGAAAAACCCTTTCCCGGCGAAGACCGCGCCCTCGTCCCCTCGCAAAAAGTAGCCACCTACGACCTCGCCCCCGAGATGTCTGCCTCAGGCATCGCCGACGCAGTCATCAAAGCTGTTAACGACACAGCCTTCGACGTCATCATCGTCAACTTCGCCAACGCCGACATGGTCGGCCACTCCGGCAAGATGGAACCCACCATCCGCGCCGTAGAAACCGTCGACACCCAGCTAGGCCGCATCTACAGCGCAATCAAACAACGCGGCGGCAGCCTCCTCGTCACCGCCGACCACGGCAACGCCGAGATGCTCATCGACCCAGCCACCGGTGGCCCCCACACCGCGCACACCACCAACCCCGTCCCCTTCCTCTACATCACGGACGAAGGCAACACCCCCACCCTCCGCGAAGGCGGCAGCCTGCGCGACATCTCCCCAACCATTCTGTCGCTCCTCAATCTAGACCAACCCAACCAAATGACCGGCGGCAACCTCCGCAACAACTAAACCGTCGCATCTAGCTCACCTCAACAAGTCAAAAAGGCGTGAAACGCCCGCCCGAACCGGGGTCCCTGCAAACAGGTCTTCGTTTGCGGGGTGGCCGAGCGCAGTGGGCCTCCGGCAGGACATGCGTGTCAACTCGTAGCCGACCCTTCACCCAACAAGCCCACGGCCCCATCCGCCCTCTTCGTAAACGCATGGATCACCTTTCCGTTTTCGTCCAGATGCCTCAGCGTAAGCAACTCCGGTGTAACCTCTAGGTCACTGAACCCATACACCCTCTCCGCCATCGGGCCACGCTGCGCAGCATCGATCTTCAACTTGTAAAGATCAGCCCCACCCCCACCCGAAAGCACAAACGAAGTGGGATGCCCATCAAACTCAAGATGCTGCATATCGTGATCATGCCCGGCAAGGTACAAATGCACCTTATGCTTCCGCAACAGTGGCTCCCAATCGCGAATCAAAACTTTATGATCTCCATGCGGCCCATTCGAATAGATCGGATGATGCCCCATCACCACTAGAAACGGCGTCGTCCGTGGCTTCTCTAACTCCGCCGTGAACCACGCCAACTGCTCTGCCTGCTGCGTTGGGGTTAACGTAAAGTCCGTCCCGCGGTCCCACCTTCCGTCTGCGGACGGCATATTGCTATCGAGCGCAATCACCGTCACCATCGGATTCTTCACCGGAAACTCAAACCGATACCACAGCGAAGGCATCGTCCACCGCGTCACACCCACCCTCGCATACTCCAACTCCGCCGCCACCTTGCTCGCCGGCATCCTCTGATAGTCATGGTTGCCGGGGATCGCGTACGCCGGACAGTCGAACACGCTCTTCGGATACATCGTCTCGAACTGTGTCTGCCAACGCCTGTCCTTCGCTCCACCCGGCAACGGCCCATACCAGTTATCGCCCAGCATCAGCAGCGCCTCGGTCATAAAGCCACGTGCCTTGACATAATCCTGCATTGCCTTTGCCACGCGAGCCTGTGCGCCAAAATCCTCATAACCCCAGTCGCCCACCATCAACAGGCGTGAGCTGCCAGAGTCACTCTGCTTCGACTCGGCGAACAAAGGTAACCCACCCAGTCCAGCCAAAGCACTGAACGCGAAACTCTGCCGCAAAAAACGCCGCCGCGAAACCATCTCATTCAAACTCATCATCCACCTGAAGACCGAAAGACCGAAAGATCGAAATTACTTCATCACTTATGACGAAACCACACCACGGAAAGCCGCGGCCACACGAAACCTAAAACTCCCGCCGACCTTCCATCGCCCGCGTCATCGTAACCTCATCGGCATACTCAATATCGCTCCCAGCCGGAACTCCCGTAGCAATCCGAGTCACCTTCAACTCCCCCTTGGCCCTCCGCAACTCAATCGCAAGATAACCAGCCGTAGCCTCACCCTCCGTCGTCGGCGAAGTCGCAAGAATCACCTCATCCACATCCGACAGTCGGGTCAACAGATTTGCAATCCGCAACTGCTCCGGCCCAACGCCACCGATAGGAGAAAGCGTCCCATGCAACACGTGGTACACCCCGTTGTAGCTCCGCGTCTTTTCAATCGTCGCAATGTTAGTTGGCTCTTCGATCACGCAAACCAAACGCTGGTTCCGCACCGAATTCGTGCAGTACCCACAAGGATCGACATCTGTAATGTTGTTGCACACCGAGCAGAGCCGCAGATGCAGCTTCACCTCACGAATCGCCAGCGACAGAGCATCTGCATCCTCACCCGAAGACCGCAGCACATGAAACGCCAGCCGCTGCGCACTCTTGGTCCCAATCCCCGGCAGCTTCTTCAGCTCCTCGATCAGCCGCGCCATCGGCTCCGCAAAACGGCTTCCGTTCGTACCGAAAGAGCCAGTCACCTAGCCCAACCCCGGCAGATCCGGCAGCCCCAGCCCACCCATTAGCCCTGCCACGCTGGACTTCATCGCCTCATCCGCCCTGCGCCCCGCCTCGTTTATCGCGGCAGCAATTAAATCCTCCAGCAGCTCCAGATCACTCGCCGAACTTCCCATCGCGGTAGGCTCAATCTTCAACCGCAGCACCTCCTTCTTCCCATTCATCCGCACCGTCACCACCCCGCCCCCACTCGAAGCCTCCACTACCGTCGCAGCGAGCTTCTTCTCCATCTGCTCCTGCATCAGCTTCGCTTGCCCCATCATCTCTTTCATCTTTCCGAGATCAGAAAAATCCATATCAACCCCTCAGTCGTTCTCTCGCAGATCGATCACCGTTCGTACCTCAGCATTGAACAGCGTCTGCGCCCGCTGCACAATAGGATGCTCCATCGCCTTCGCCTGCGCGCTCCCGCTCTTCGCCACGCGCGGTTTCTTCGCTGCAGCTGTCTTCACCCCAGGCAGCAGCACCAGCTTCAGCGCACCCGCTCCAGCGTCTCGTAGCGCTCCCTTGACGATCTTCTCCGCCTCAGCGTTGATCACCATCGGCAGCATCGTCTTCGAGAGCTCCGTCTGCACCCGCACCTCGCCGTCCCCTACCATCCACTCTGCATCCGCCAGCGCATCGGCAGCCGTATCCTGATTCTTGCTCCCCGACAAAGCATCCGTCGCAACCCTCTGCAACGCCTCGGCTGAATGGCCCGATGAAGGTTGCAAATCAGAGCTGCTCTTGATCTCGGCAGCCTCTGCCTTCTCAAACCCACGCTCACTGCTCTCCTCCACAACAGGTCGAGCAACAAACGGTGACGCAACCACTGCAGCCTCCGCCAGATCTCCCTCCTCCAGCAGCGCTGCCCCCACCGCATCGCCGTCCGTCAGCACCATCTCCGCCGGCGTCGGCATGGACACAGGCATCGCTACTGCCACCGGCATAGGCATCGGCATCGCAATAGGTACAGGCGCTGCAACGACAGCCTTCTCATCAAACCGCCGTCTACTCTGATCTTTCTCAAACGGAGAAAACGCTGGCTTCGCACTCACCACGGCAGCGCTCGTATCCAATGCCCGCGCCGTCGCCCCCGTGCTCACCGGAGTCCTCGTAGGCGAAGCCGAACTCACAGCTCGCGCCGTCGCCACACCCGGGCCTTGCTTCGATCCACCAGCAACAGGGAACTGGCTCAACACCTCTTCAATTGGCAACAGTCTCCGCAGATGCACCAGCTTCAACAGCCCCAGCTCAAAGTGAAACCGCTGCTCCTGTCTGTACCCCAACTCATCGAAGGTCCGTAGCATCACCTGCAAAAATCGCGTCAGCTCCTCTTCGCTAAAGAGTGCAGCCGACCGTCCCGCACGCCGCTGCTCATCCGCCGAAATCTGCAGCAACTCACCCGCAACTCCATCGGCGCCGACTCCATCCACGCCAATTCCCGCAATCTTCGCAATCACGCAGTTCCGCAAATACCGTACAAACTGCCGCGCCAGCTGCGCCGGAGAGTTCCCCGCGTCCAGCAACTGATTCGCAACCGTAATCACCTCCGCGCTGCGACTCCCATCCACCGCCTCCAGGATTCGCTCGAACACCGCATTCGGAACCGTCCCCATCAGCTCGCGAATCTGGCCCGCATCCAGCCGCGCCCGCCCATCCTCCATCGGCGCACTCGCAATCGCCTGGTCCATAATCGAAAGCGCATCGCGCATCGATCCATCGCCCGCCTCCGCCAGCAAACTCAGAGCAGCCTCATCCGCATCCACACCCTCGTGCTCTGCGATCCCACGCAGTTCGCCAAGAATGTCCACCAGCTTCACCGCATGAAAGCTAAAGTGCTGGCACCGCGACCGCACCGTCTGCGGAATGTCCTCCGGCTGGGTCGTCGCCATCATAAATACGATGTGATCCGGCGGCTCCTCCAGAGTCTTCAGCAGCGCATTGAACGCCGCATCGGTAATCTGGTGCGCCTCATCCAGAATGTAAATCTTGTACTTGTCCCTGGCCGGCCTGTAGCGCGCCGCATCCCGCAGCTCACGAATCTCATCGATCCCGCGATTGGTCGCCGCATCGATCTCGATCACATCAACCGCATTTCCCGCCTTGATCTCCGTGCAACTCTCGCAAACCTCGCAGGGCTCTGCCGTCGGACGCACCGCCGACCCAATAGCATTCCGGCAGTTCAACGCCATCGCCAGAATGCGCGCAATCGTCGTCTTCCCGATGCCCCGATGTCCGCTGAAGATATACCCATGCGCAATCCGATTCTGCGTCAGCGCATTCATCAACGTCACAGTCACATGGTCCTGTCCCGCAACATCCGCGAAACGCTGTGGCCGGTATTTCCGTGCAAGAACCTGATATGCCATAAGAAAATTGTGCAGGCGAACCGGCAGAATAGGATCCTGCGACCAGCCCCGCAACCTCTATTGTATCGCCCGCAAGCAGCCCATCCGCACGCAGCCTTTCGGCGCCGTGCGCGCAGCACGCACTGAGCACTAAAAAATCAGTGCGTCGAAGCCGTCTTAGCCAAAGCCTTCGCCTTCTTCGCTCGCCGTTTCACCTC
>Ga0302324_100014884_pt1 | contig 15642 bp, 16 predicted proteins | sample Palsa_T0_1_FD_201949 | JGI IMG/M metagenome (GOLD analysis project Ga0302324, IMG submission 201949) | Peat permafrost microbial communities from Stordalen Mire near Abisko, Sweden - Palsa_T0_1 | ecosystem: Environmental > Terrestrial > Soil > Palsa > Peat permafrost | place: Sweden: Abisko...
ACACCCACAACCAATGAGCCACCCGTGGAAGGCCTGGCGCCACACAACACCCCGACCCTAACCGGACATCTGTGCTTTGTTAAGCCGGACATCTAGGTTTTGCGCTTACAGGGGGAACTTGCCCGGGCCGGTCAGCTGCGACCAATTCGGTCACAATCTTCGTTTGTCCGCACGTGCTGCAACCGATCGTCGCCGTGTCGCCCAGCGAGCTGCGGCTAAAGCGGATCCAGTATTGGCCATAAATCTCGTTCGGCGGCAACGGGTGCGCGCTGCGATGCTGCTTGAGCCAGTCGCTTGCAATGGCGTACGCTTCTTCGGAAAGCTCCATCGTCCGTGGAATTTCGATCGCATCAAAGCGCGGGTCTTCGCTTGTGCCTTCCTTGGCTTTGCGGTGCGTCTCGAGAAATTCGGCGAACGCTTCATCGTCCCACGACGGGATCCGCTCCTCAGCCGGAGCCACTTCCGCGACTGCTTCCTCGGCCGCAAGCTCGGTGGCAAAATCGGGCGCGCTGGGCACGGGGGCAGGCGCGGCCTCGGCAGCAACCGGAGCCGGCGTCGCCGGCTCGATCACGATGGCAGGTTCCGGCGGCTTGCGAGGAATCCACCACCGGTCGTCGCGTGCGCCGGGAGGCAGCGGAGCGCCGGGGCTGGGCGAGAGTAGGGCGTAGAGGCCCTCGAGGAAACGCGCGATCGCGGAAAGCACGCCTTATCATAGCAGGTCTCGCATCGGGTATATGCCCCGGCGTGACCACGGTGGACCCGGTCGACTCGGCATCCGGCGCGTCAAGCGGCGTGGCGGCTTCGGATACGTCGGCGTTGACGGGCGATCGCCGGCGAAAAGGAGGTTGCGCGCATATGCAAGCGGACGCAAGCAGTATCGCTATCATTCGCGCTGGCGTGAAGTCCGCGAGGAAACGAAGTTCGATCGCATGGTCGCATTCGCCAAAGCCTTGCCGTCGTCTCGCGCTACTTGAACAAACGATGATCGTCGCACGATGTCGCATCTCGGCGACCTAGCCGGGGACACGTCAAAACCAGGAAACCTACCCGCCAAAACCGTATCGAGGACGGTCCATCCCAAGGCAGTACGGGCGGTTAGCTCAGTGGGAGAGCACTACATTGACACTGTAGGGGTCGCAAGTTCAATCCTTGCACCGCCCACCATTTGGAACGCTTGAGCGCATCAAGCGTTTTTCTTTTGCCTCCGAGGCATCACTGCGGCGCGAGCGGAAACTCCCGCATGATGTCCAGCGCAGAACCCCGTATCGCAGAACCCAGTATCGACGCCCGGCGCCACACCGCCGCGCACGTCTTGGCCTACGCCGTCCAGGATCTCTTCCCCGACGCAAAGCCCACCATCGGACCGTCGATCGAAAACGGCTTTTATTACGATTTTGATCGGGCGACGCCATTCACGCCGGAGGATCTGACGCGGATCGAAGCGCGTATGCACGAGATCCTCAAGGCGAACTATCCGATGACGGGCGAGCGGGTGACGCGCGATCAGGCGATCGCGCGCTATGCGGGCAACGAGTACAAGGTCGAACTCGCGAAGGGGATCCCCGACGACGAACCGATCACACTGTACACGATCGGCGAGTTCACCGATTTGTGCCGCGGCGGTCACGCCGACCGTACCGGTGACATCGGGGTCATCAAGCTGATGAGCGTTGCCGGCGCGTATTGGCGCGGCGACGAGCACAACCCGATGCTGCAGCGCATCTACGGCACCGCGTTTGCGACACAACAAGAACTCGATGACTATCTCGCGTTTCTCGAAGAAGCCGCAAAGCGCGATCATCGCAAACTCGGTCCGGAACTTGGCTTGTTCTCGATCGAAGAGGACGCCGGCGGCGGTCTGGCATTCTGGCATCCCAAAGGGACCGTGATCCGCGGTATCGTTGAAGGCTTCATTCGCGAAGGACTGCGGGAGCGCGGATACTTGCCGGTAGTAACGCCGCACATCGTACACGAGAAACTCTACGAAACGTCGGGGCATCTCGAGAACTTCGCGCACGGCATGTTCGGACCGATTGAAGTTGAAGGTCAGCGTTTTCGTCTCAAGCCGATGAACTGCCCCGGACACATTCTGATCTATCGTTCGCAGGGACATTCCTACCGCGATCTGCCGCTGCGCTATTCCGAATTCGGCACGGTCTATCGCTTCGAGCGCAGCGGCACGCTGCACGGCCTTACCCGCGTCCGCGGCTTCACGCAAGACGACGCACATCTCTTCTGCACACCCGAACAACTGCAGGGCGAATACGAGCAAACCGTCGATGAAGCGTTGCGCTTGATGGAAGCGTTCAAGTTCACCAAGTTCGAATATTTTCTGTCGACCCGTGAAAAGCGCGGCGAGACCGATCCGATTGCCGAAGACGCGATTCGCAACGCGCTCGAATCGCGCAACCTGCCGTATCAGATCGATGCGGGCGGTGGCGCGTTCTACGGACCCAAGCTCGATATCAACTTGCACGATGCCATCGGCCGCAAATGGCAGCTCGGCACCGTGCAGGTCGATTTCGTTCTGCCGGAACGCTTCGATCTCAAGTATCGCGGCGCCGACGGCGCCGATCATCGTCCGGTGATGATCCACCGCGCGCTGGCTGGTTCGATGGAACGTTTCTTCGGTGTTCTCATCGAACACTTCGGCGGTAACTTTCCGGCGTGGCTTGCGCCCGTACAAGCGGTGGTCACGCCGATCTCCGAACATCAGCTCGACTATGCCTACCAGGTTCGCGATCAACTGCGCGCCGCAGGCTTCCGCGTCGACGCCGACAGCTCAAACGAAAAGCTCGGCTACAAGATCCGTCACTGGAAGACACAAAAACTGCCGTACATCCTCGTCGTCGGCAAGACCGAAGCCGCCGACGGAACGGTCAGCGTCAACGAACGCGGCAACGACGCCAAACGCGAACCGATTTCGGTCGCAGCGTTCGGCGACGAACTGCGGCTGGCGGTTGAAGAGCGGCGTTAATGTGTCGCGGCGTCGATAATCGACGTCGCTATCACATCGTTGAATGCCGTCCCGACATTGGTAGCGTTGCCCGTCAAGAGATGGAACGTGAGCGCGCGACCGTAGGCGTTTCGATCGATGACGGGCTTCGCGGGGAGCACCGGAAGGTAGGCGGCGAGCAGCTTCGTGACCGTATCGGGCATAAGCAGCTTGTCATATTGTTCGAGTAACGTGCGCGCAGCGGCATGATTTGCGCCGATGAAGGCTTCCGCGCGAGCAATCGCGCGCACAAATGCCACCGCCGCATCCTGTCGCTTCTCCAGGATGTCCGGCCGGCCGTACATGACGGCCTGAACTTCACCTTGCATCGCGGGCACATCGCCAAGGGCCGGCATGATCAGCGCTTCACCGACTTTTTCTGTGTCCGCCACCATCGAAAGCGGCCATGCAAACGAGACGGCCTCGAGCCGGCCGGTCCGTAGCTCGGCGAGAATCGCCGCCTGATCGGTGCCCACATTCACGAGAACGGCATCACGCGTCGGATTGAGCCCGGCACGCGTGAGCAAATAGACGACCAGCGCCTCCGTCCCCGAGCCCGGTCCCGTAATACCGATGCGCTTGCCGCGCAACGCTTCGACGCGATCGTGCAGCGGGCTCGAACGCGATACTTTCGCCGACTGCAGAAACGCATTCGATCCGATGATATCGACGTAGTAACCGTTGACGAGCGAACCGATGATCTTCACCGGCCGGCTCGCCTTGAGCAACGAAAACACGTCGGTAATCACCGAACACCCGATGTCGATACTGCCTGACGTCATTGCCGCGCCAACGACTGCGCCGGATTGGAAGACGTTCACCGTGACGTTGAGTCCTGCGTCGCGGAAATATCCTTCGTGCTGCGCAACAAAAATAGGAAAGAACGCAACCGAGTTATTGCCGATCTGCCCGATCGCGAGGTCAACCGGTGCAGCGGCGCGCGCAATCGACGGTAGTCCTGCCACGGTGACGGCGGCGCCGAGTGTGCGCAGAACGTGAGAGCGAGTGACCATGTCGTTAAGCTCCTCGAACGGGAACGGAGGATTCGATTTTCCACAGGGACGTGCGCCGTTCGACAAAATCGACTGCGGCGTTTAGCGCCACGGCAAGAATCGTAAGTACGAGTAATGCTGCAAAGACACCCGCAGTGTCATACTGGCTCCCCGACGAGGCGATGAGATAGCCGATTCCGCGGTTCGATGCAATAAGCTCACCGATGATCGCGCCGATGAGCGCGTATGGAATCGCGATGCGCACGCCGGTAAGTGCCCAGCCCAGGGCCGACGGAATGACGGCCCGGAAAAGAATCTGTCGCCGATTTGCTCCCATCAGCCACATGGCATCGATCAAATCGGGATCGACATTGCGCACGCCGGCGAGCGTGTTGTAAAACACGATGAAGAGCACGGTAACGGCCGCCAGGATGATCTTCATCGGTATGCCGATTCCGAACCAGACAACGAACAGCGGTGCGAGCGCAACTTTGGGGATACTGTAGAGCGCGAGAATAAACGGATCGAGTAACGCCGAAAGCCGTTTACTCTGACCGATACCGAAGCCCAGCGCAATGCCCGCGACCGAGCCGATGAGGAAGCCTGCAACGGTCTCCTCGATGGTAATTGCCGAATGGAACCACAGCGTTCCGTCGAGCGCCCAGCCCACGAGACGATGCCAAACAGCGCCCGGACTCGAAACGATTGTCGGATCGATGATATGGCGAGCCGACGCGACTTGCCAAACGGCGATCACGATGACGAGCAACACGAGTCGCGCCCCCGCGAGGCTCCAACGATTGCGCGTTCGCGCGCTCCGCGTCCGCGCGACTGCATCATGAGCAGCCGTCAAACGAGCACGTTCGCGCCCGCTCCAATCGCGTCGTGAAGGCGTTCGTGGTGTGCGATGAATGCCGGATCGACGCGGACCATGTGCGCGCTGCGCGGACGGGCGGCATCGATCGGCAAATCCAGCGCGATTTCGCCGCCGGCGCGCAGAGCGATGATCCGATCGGCCATGAAGAGCGCCTCATCGATATCATGCGTGACGAAGACGACGGTCTTGCCCGAGTCTTCCCACAGCCGAAGCAGCTCGTGCTGAAGCTCGGCGCGTAGCTGGGCGTCGAGCGCGCCGAACGGCTCATCAAGCAGCCAGATATCCGGATCGCTTGCCAACATCCGCGCAAGCGACGCTCGGCGCAGCATGCCGCCGGAGAGTTCCCGCGGGTAGCGACTCGCGGCGCGCTCGAGATCGACCAGCGCGACGAGTTCGCGCGTCCGCGCAAGCGATACGTCACGCGAAACACCGCGCACGGTTAGCGGCAGCGCCACATTGTGCGAAACATCGAGCCACGGCATGAGCGTGTCTTTTTGCGTCATATAGCCGACGTCGCTGCGGGGATACGAAGCGGGGTCGCCGGCGAACGTAATCGTTCCGGTTGTCGGTGCGGTGAGGCCGGCGACTATATTGAGCAGCGTGGACTTTCCGCAACCGCTCCGACCCAAGAGCGCGACGAAACTTCCCGCAGCGATCGTCAGGCTTACGCGATCGAGCACCTCAACTGCCACGTCGTCCCGTACGAAGATTTTGGAAACAGCGTGCAATTCAATGGCACTACTCAATGCGCATCGCCCTCGACGACCCGGCGCAGATCGTTGATGTCGTAAGAGAGTTCGCCGTTCTCGTAGCGCTCGCGCGAGCGCTGCTCGCGCGCAAAGCGTTCTTCGGAGGCGGCGAGGACGGCCGTGGCGTTCGCCGCCGGGATGACGCAAGCGCCGTCCGGATCGAGAATGACGATGTCGCCCGGCGCGATGGCTGCGCCGCCGACGTGAACGGTGACATCGAGTTTGCCCGGTATCTTCTTGTCGGCTCCGCGAACGCGCACCCAGCGCGTCCAGATCGGCAGACCCATCGTCGCAAGTTCCTCGACGTCGCGCGTCGAGGCATCGCACAACACGCCGGCCGCGCCCCGTGCGATCATCTGCGTGATGAGCAACTCACCGATCAGCGCGACCGGTCGCGCTTGCGGCATCGTCAACACGACGATCTCGCCGCGCCCGATATGTTCGATCGCCGCATGAACCATAAGATTGTCGTCCTGACCGCATAAAACCGTTCGCGCGGGACCGGCCGCCCGAGCCCCGGGTATGACCGAGACGAAGTCCGCATCGATCAGGCCCACTCGACCGGCCGCCTCGTACACGGTCGCCACGCCGAGCCGCGCAAACGCCGCATAGTCGACGAGAACAGGCCGGCTCACTTCACCACCAGCTTGCGCGTGTTCTCGACGGCCATCATCTCAATCTCGGCGGCACTAAAACCGGCGGCCAGCATACGATCCGCCATGAGCGCAAAGCCCGTTTCGACGGCCGGATTAAACGGCTGACCCAGATCGGTGGAGATGAACGAGTTGCGCGGCCCGCTCGCACGAATATTCCCGAACATCTTCTCCCAGGTGGTCTTGCCGGTGTACGCCGTGGTAAAGCAGCGCTCTAGGAACGCGCCACGTTCGGCGAGCGCACGCTGATCTTCACCGGAAAGATTCTGCGAGGGAAATTCGGGATGCGTGATGACGATGCGCTTCACGCCTTGCGCAAGCGCGGCGTCCACGACGGCGAATATCTCGTTGCGGCTCAAGTGACCCGTTGCGAGAACCAGATCGTGCTGTGCGATCACGCGCAGCACGTCGCGCACCTCCGGAAGAACGTTGTTCTCGGGGTCCACGACGAGGACGGGGTTCGAGACGAACCCGCGGGCGCGCAGGTCGCGCTGCATCTTTGCCCACATCGGGACGATCTCGCCTTCTTGCGGATGCGAACGCCCGATCGGCTCGTTGAGCGCATCGAAGGTCGGAAACCACACGACACGCGCGCCTCCGAGCGCAGCGATCTCGACGGCCATCGCGTTCATTCCGCCGACGGCGTTATTGAGCGTGATCGCCCCAATTGCACGCGCGCCGGCGACAACGCGATTCACCACCGACGCGCGTTCGGCCGTCGGCGTGTAGTGACTCTTGAGAACGAAACCGGCAAGGTCGCATTCGCCGTACTGCTCGGCGAGCGTCACGTCGTCGATGCGCCGTTCCATCACGTCGGGCGCAACGTGGACGTGCAGGTCGTAGGCGCCTTTGACGATCTTGCGCGCGCGATCCGAGGCGCTCTCCTTGGTGGTGTCAGCGTGGGCGCACATGGGCGATGTCTCCTCCGGCGGCGTTCATACGTTCGAGCGCAACGGCCGTTGCCGTCGAAATAGTTGATGGAATGTGAAGTTCGTCGAGCATTTCAGCAACGTCACGCATCTCATGCGCGCGACGGCCCGCATGCTTCTGCGTTCCGTCAAGGATACGATCGAGTGTCGATGCGTCGGCGTTGACGAACGTGCGCACGATATCCGAACGCAGCCATTCTTCAACACCGGCGGCGCGGGATGCCTCGATCGCCTCACACACAGCAGCAGACATGCCCTTATAGAAGATGGAACGCGTGAGCTTGCGCGCGGCGGCGTCACCGGGAGTCGTTCCCACGACTTCGGCGGGTGTACCGAACGAGCGATAGAAATCGGCGAGTTCTTGCGCGCGCTCCCCCGCAAGAAACATCGGCACACGCATTCCAAGTCCTGGAATCGGCGCCATCATCGCGACGTCGACGAAGGCCGCGCCCGTCGGTGCGATAACGTGCGCGATTGCAAGTTTGAGCGGCCGGCCTGCGGTGTTGTGGTCGGCGAAGATTTGTCCGGGTCGCAGAACCTGCGCAGCGTCACGCGCCGCCTGGAGTGCAGCGGTCCCCCAATTCACCGAGATGATAACATCGGCATCGCGCACGGCGTCGAGCAAGCCGCCCGTCATGGGAATACCGCTCAGATCGCCGTGCGGCTCGGGATCCCAGCCTCGTACGGTGACGCCGGCGGCCATGAGATCGCGGGCGATCAACGATCCGGCTTCGCCCAATCCAAGGACCGCGACCGTCTTGGCTCCAATATTGTTGCCAATCATGGCGCCATCCTTAGGCGAGCAGAATCCCGCTCCTCCCCGCGAACGCGGATCGGTCGACGTTATCGCGTCCGAGCTGCGTGCGAAGATGCTCCATGGCGAACTCGGACCCAACGAGCGGTTGATTGAGGAAGATCTCGCCCGCGCCCACGGCACAAACCGGGCCGTCGTGCGCGGCGCGCTGGCGCGCCTCGAACAGGAGCGGCTCATCGTGCGCGAGCCGAACCGCGGGGCACGCGTCCGCAGTTTCACCGCCGAAGAAGCCGCCGAGATTCTCGAAACCCGAGCGGTCCTCGAGGGCCTCGTCGCGCGCCGCGCCGCCGATCGCATCGATGCGGACGGCATTGCTGCACTCGGTGCGATCGTGGACGGGATGAGCGACTGCCATGAGCGTGGCGACTTACTCGCATACTCGCAACTCAACGCCCGCTTCCATCGCACCATTCTCGAAATCGCGCAGCACGAAACGGCTGCGCACATGCTCTCACAGCTCCAATCCCAAAGCGTGCGCTATCAATTCCGCACGGTGCTCGAACCAGGCCGCGCCGCTAAATCGCTGGTCGAGCATAAACGCATTTATCTCGCACTACAAGAGCGCGATGCCGACGCCGCCGAGCGCGCCGTGCGCGAGCATATCCGTAACGTCATCGACACGGTGCGCACCGTCGCCACGTCGCGAACGCTTCTTTAGCCGCTCGTCTCCTGCCGGCGAACAACGCGAGCCGGCCACGCAAGGATTGCGAGCACCCCGATCGTGCATTGCACGGCGACAATCACCGCAACGTACGTGAACGCACCGACGATCGTAAAGAGCGTACCGCCACCCATCGCGTAGGTTGCCAAAAGAATCGGATTGCGAAGGAACGATCGAACCGCCCGCAACGACGACGCTAGCGACGTCGTGCGCGTGAAATTTGCGGCGCGCGGCAATGCGACGAGTACGACCGCCGCGCCGACGAAGTTCAGGCAGCCTAAAACGAGAAAGGAGGTATGCCACCAATGATGATGCGTTTGCGCCCCAACCGGTCGGCGATTGGTCCGACGAAAAGTGCGGCGAGAGCAGTAGCGAAAATCAGCGCGGAGATCGTCGCGCTGACGGCGGCTTCCGAGGCATGGAATTGCATGCGCAATTCCGGCAAGAGCGGCTGCGTCGCGTACATATCGATGAAAGCACTCGCGCCGGCCACCGCAAGCGCAAGATACCGCACATTCACTTCGCGCACGCCTTCCGCGCGTGCGCCGGGATCGCCCCTGCAAAGTGCAACCTCGAGCGCGTCGCTGCGGTCGCAGGGCGAGATGCTGCTGCTCGGGATCGAGACCTCGTGCGATGACACTGCGACGGCCGTTGTGCGTGACGGGCGCACCGTGCTCTCGAACGTCTCGACCAATCAGGACGCGTTTCACGAAAAGTATGGCGGTATCGTGCCGGAGATCGCCAGCCGCCGGCACGTTGCACTCCTTTCCGCCGCGGTTGACGATGCGCTTGGGCGCGCGAATGTCGCACTCGATGACGTCGACGGGATCGCTGTAACCGCCGGTCCGGGATTAATCGGTAGTCTTGTCGTCGGTGTCGCGGCAGCCAAGGCCCTTGCGTTTGCCGCCGGCAAACCGTTGTACGCCGTCAATCACTTGCACGGGCACATTTTCGCGGCGTTCCTCGATACGGACCGCGAGCCGGCCTATCCGTTTCTCGCCCTGCTCGTCTCGGGTGGGCATTCACAACTCGTCGAAGTCGAAAGCCCGACGGCGATGCGCGTGATCGGCAAAACGCGCGACGATGCCGCCGGCGAGGCCTTCGACAAAACGGCGCGGCTGTTGGGGCTGCCGTTCCCCGGTGGCCCCGCGCTCGATCATCTCGCACAAGACGGCAACCCGCAAACGCTACAATTCCCGCGACACAGGCCCGATCCAGGCACGCTCGACATGTCGTTTTCAGGCGTCAAAACGTCGGTTCGCTATTTCTTAGAAAACGACGCGGGCCAAACCAAACGCGCCGATGTTGCCGCGTCGTTTCAAGCAGCGGTCGTCGACGTGCTGATCGACCGGGTCACGCGCGCGCTCGACGCTCGTGAGTACCAAGCGATCGTCCTCAGCGGCGGCGTTGCCGCAAATAGTGCCCTACAACGGGCATTCAAAGAGCTCGGCCGCCGCCGCCACATTTTGGCACTTGTTCCTCTGCGACAATATTGTACCGACAACGCCGCGATGATCGCAGCGGCGGCCGACCGCCGCGGGACTGCCGGTCTTGCGGATGCAATGACGCTTGCAGCGGATCCAAATCTACGATTCTAACGACCACCTCGGCAAATAGGTGATACGGTGACCTCGAAAGATGTTGAGTACTCCGTCGCCGGCACGCGCATGGTCGGACATTTGGCGATTCCGGACGGCAAGACAAAGCGGCCGGCGGTGCTGATCGCTCACGGAGGTCGCGGCCTTACCGATCATCCCCGAAATCGCGCGGATAGACTCGCGGAGTTAGGCTATGTTGCCTTTGCGCTCGACTACTACGGCGGTGGCCAGACGATCGCTGACGGACAAGAGGTGCAGGCTCGGATCGAGAAGTTATGGTTCGATCCCGATCGCACCCGATCCATCGCGGCGGCTGGGCTCCGGGAGATGTTAGCCGTGAACACCGCCGACCCGTCGAAGGTAGCAGCCATCGGTTACTGCTTCGGTGGCGCAATCGTGCTCGAACTCGCCCGCAGCGGCGCTGATGTCAAAGCGGTTGTCGGCTTTCATCCCTCTCTACCGACACAGAGGCCGCAAGATGCTAAGAACATCGTCGGCAAAATACTTGTCTGCGTTGGTACCGAAGATCCGTTGATTCCAATTGAAGACCGCTTGGCGTTCGAATCCGAGATGCGGGCAGCAAAAGTTGATTGGCGAATGAACCTGTACGGCGGCGCGCAGCACAACTTCACCGACCCCGCGGCCGACCGGCTCGCTGTTCCGGGCCTAAGCTACGACCAGGTAGCGGACGAACGATCGTGGCGCGCTATGCTGGACCTCTTCGACGAAGCGTTCGCCGACAATTAGTCGTTCACGAGAAAGATACCGTGGCGTGCTTTGTAGGTGAGAGCATCGAGCCGGACGGCGGCTTCGATCCCGTCACAATCAGTCACGGTGAGCCGTCTCTACCGGCATCGTTTCGTTGGCGCGAGGAAACCCTGAATATAGAAAGCGTCGTTCGGGCGTGGCGTTCCATGAAGATGGACCGCGGTGAAACGTATCTGGCTCGCCACTGGTATGAGCTCGCGCTCGCCGGCGGGCGCCGCGCCGTCGTCTACTTCGATCGTCACGCGCGCCGCGGACAGTCGCGCTGGTGGCTCTACACCATCGAGGCGTCGTAGGCCGACTCGAAGACCCAGCGCCGCACCGCTGATAAGACGGCGCCGTGTTCGAGCGGACGTATTGCGCGCACAAAACTCTCGTGATCATCGATCGCCTCTAGACGCAGCGGCGTGCGCACGAGGACCGTACCCCGATCGGTGCGCTCGGTAACACGATGAACGCTCGCACCGGACCACGTAACGCCTGCCGCAAGCGCGTCCCGTATGGCGTGCGCGCCGCGAAATGCGGGCACGCGCGAACCGTCCGGCATCGTGACGTCGTCAGCGTCGGAATCGAACGGCAGATAGGCGGGATGCACGTTTAAGACGTCGGCAAACCGCATCAGAAACTCGTTCGACAAGAGGTGCATCCAGCCAAGCAAAAGGATGAGTTCCGGCTCGGCCGCAGCCACGGTTTCGATGATGCGTACGTCGTACGCCGCGCGCGATTCCCCCTCTCTATCCCAAACGATTGCATGATGGGCGAGGTCGGCCCGGCGAGCGCGTTGCAAAACGAACGCATCATCGGAATTCGCGATAAGCGCCACGAGCTCCAACGGTAAACGTCCGGCATTGACGGCGTCGATGACATTTTGCGCGTTCGTACCGCCGCCTGACGCTAGGATCACCGTTCGGTGGCGGCGCGGCGCGTCGTAATCAAACTCGTCTACAACGCGCGCTCGTGCTCGCGTCTGATACATCAGAATCAAACGCTCCGGGCCGACTGCCGGAATCAGCGCGTGCGCGTAGCCCTTGCGCCGGAGCGACGCAAGGCCCGCCGCCAGGAGCGCGTCACCGATACCGGTCGAACGATGACCGGGGGCGACGCCGTACGGTCCGAAAATACCGACGTCGGGGCGGTCGCGATACGCGCGCAGCCACGGAAACCGCAAGCCCTGCGGATCGAACGCGGCGAAGCCCGCGATATCACCATCCGGTGCGAGCGCATACCAAACGTCGGCCACACGCGCTTCGGAGGACCACCAGCTCGGCGGAAACTGCCAGTCGATCCAAGCCGCGAGCCGATCGTCCGCGCGCTCGGCGTGAATCATACGATAACCACGCTCTTGCGCATCGCGTAGCGCAGCGTCGAGTACATCCTCGCCGAACCGGCCTTCGTCGTAGTCGACGAGTAGGTTAACCGCCAAGGTCAACCGCGCGCCGGATGCACGACGACCGGCGCATCCTCGTCGCGACGTTTCTCGATCCAACCGACGACTTTTGCGCCCGCGACCGCTTCGACGGCTTTGGCCGCGTCAGCCATCGACACGATCAGCGTGTAGCCGATGCCCATGTTGAGCGTCCGATAGCGTTCGTCGCTTGAAAGCTCGCCGCGGCTGACGAGTTCTTGCATGATCGGCGGCACGCTCCAGCGCTGTTGTTCGAAGATCGCCTTGCACGAATCAGGGAGCGTGCGGGGGACGTTGTCGAGCAAACCGCCGCCGGTGATATGCGCCATCGCTTTCACGTCGCTCACCTTCTGTATCGCGCGCACGGCGTCGTAATACGACGGATGCGGCGCGAGCAGTGCGTCCGCATAGGTGCCGTCGCCGAACGGCGCGAGCAATTCTTCGTTCGGAATCAGCGCACGGGCCAGCGTGTATCCGTTCGTATGCAGACCGATCGACGGCAAGCCAACAATCGCATCGCCCGGAATAACGCGTTCGCGATCGGGCACCGCATCAACATCGACGATGCCGACAATTGTGCCGGCGAGATCGAAATCGCCCGGTTTATAGAGACCGGGCATCTCGGCCGTTTCGCCGCCGAGCAGCGCCATCGTATGCGCTCTGCACGCCCGGTGGCAACCCGACACGATTTGCGCGGCAATCGACGGATCGAGTTTTCCAACTGCCAGATAATCGAGAAAAAAAAGCGGCGTTGCGCTCACCACCAAGATATCGTTGACGCAGTGGTTGACAAGATCGGCACCGACGCCGTCGTAGCGCTCAAGGGCGGCGGCAATCAATATCTTCGTTCCGACGCCGTCGGCGGAACCGACCAGCGCCCGCTTGTCGTCTCCCGGCAGGCGGAAAAGCCCGCTGAAGCCGCCCAGGGTGCCGAGTTGGCTGGGGTGCGTCCAGTCGCCCGTGACCGTGCGGTAGCGCGCTACTGCCTCATTTCCGGCGTCGATATCGACCCCGGCCCGTGCGTATGCGTCCTTCGCGCTCAAGACAGGGCCGCCGGACGGCGGCGCGCAAACTCGATCAGGTTGTCCATACGGTCGCTCGACCGTTTCCATTCACTGAAAGGGACCTCATGCAAGTTCGCATCTCGACAGATGCTGCGAGAAAAGTCGAAGCCGAAGCGCTCGTCGTTCCGGTGTTTGCCGACGGCAAACTCGAAGGCGCCGCAGCCGAAGCCGATTCCGCTACCGGCGGAGCGCTGGCCGACATCCTCGCGAGTGCCGAAATCAGCGGCAAACCCAATGAGGTCTCGCTCATCCACGCCAAAGATCAGCCGTTCCACCGGGTGCTGCTCGTCGGCCTGGGTGACCGCGCAAAATTCCGCCCGGGCGCGCTCGCGAAATACGCGGGCACGGCGATGCGCTATCTCGGTAAGCGCAACCTGAAATCGATGACATTCGCATTGCCTGCCGAGGCATCGGCCGATCCGGCGCGCTGCGCTTCGTTCATCGTCGAAGGGGCGATCGCCGGAACGATCGATACCACCACGTACCGCACCGAGCCCGATAAACCGATCGTCGTGGAATCGATCGCTATCCTTGCCGAAAGCTTCGATCGCGACGCCCTTGCGCGCGGGATCGAGCGTGGCCAGATCATCGGCGAGTCGGTGAATCTCGCACGCATCATGGCACTAACGCCGGCAAATGACATGACACCCACGCACTTGGCGGCGCGCGCAAAAGATCTCGCTGCGCAAGCGGGGCTGGAATATCACATGCTCGACGAAGATGCGATGCTCAAGAAGGGCATGGGGGCGCTGCTCGGCGTGTCACGCGGTTCCGACGAGCCGGCAACCTTGAGCGTCATGAGCTACAAAGGCGATCCGAGTTCCAAAGAAGTGCTTGCACTTGTCGGCAAGGGACTCACTTTCGACAGCGGCGGCATTTCGATCAAGCCGGCCGACAACATGCATGAAATGAAGTACGACATGTCCGGCGGCGCCGGCGTGATCGCAGCAATGTATGCCATCGGTAAACTCAAGCCCAAATGCAATGTGATCGGCGTCGTGCCGTCGAGCGAGAATCTTCCCGGTCATCGCGCGATGAAGCCCGGCGACGTTCTGCGCGCGATGAACGGCAAGACGATCGAAGTGATCAACACCGATGCCGAAGGCCGCTTGATTCTCGCTGACGGGCTGTGCTATGCGCGCGAACTCGGCGCGACCAAGATCATCGACTGCGCGACCTTGACGGGCGCATGCGTGATTGCGCTCGGCCATGCCGCCAGCGGCACGATGTCCAACGATGAAGCGTGGGTTACGCGCTTTCTCGAGATCGCCGCCGACTGTGGTGAACGCTACTGGCGCCTACCGCTTTTCGATGACTACCGCACGCAAATCAAAAGCGACATCGCCGATCTCAAGAATACCGGCGGGCGGCCGGGCGGCGCCGAAACCGCCGGCGTCTTTCTCGAAAATTTCGTAGATAAGACACCGTGGATTCATCTCGACATCGCGGGCACGGCGTATCTCGACGGCGAGTCTCCGTTTCAAGCGAAGGGTCCGACCGGTACACCGGTTCGCGCATTTGTCGCAATCGCGGAAGACCTCGCGTTAGGAAGTTCGTCTTCGGCAAGCAACGGTTCGGCCAAGGTGGCGACCAGCAAGTAGGCGCGATCGCCCCCGGATCACGGTCTGGATGGACGATGCTCGCGCACCGTCCATTTTCTTGGGTACACGCAGACGCACATGGACTCAACGCAACCGATACGGCCCGATCCCGACGCACCCAAGCAAGACCCGATCGATACGGTCAAGGAACCGCCCACCAATGACGGACTCGACCAATACGACGTCACCGACGCCGACTCGTTTCCGGCAAGCGACCCGCCGCAACAGCCCTAGCCCGCGCTTGTCAAGCCGCAAATAGCCAACGCTGCGATTCACGGCAACCTTGCACTGGAGGGCGGTTGCCTGTAGGCGCCGGGGAAATCGGCACGTATCACTTAGTGCCGACATCAAAGCGCCGTACAGCAGCATCATCCGCATCCTGGATGCCGCGCGAATCACCGGCCTCGACGACGTCGGCTTCGCAACGTAGCCCGCGGCTACGGTTCATCTTCTGGGCGGCGGCGCGGTAGTGCGTACCACGCGTCGTCGCACGATTTGCGGTCATTGTCGTCGAGGGTGACATCGACGCCTTTTAGTGA
>Ga0302324_100014886_pt1 | contig 15641 bp, 11 predicted proteins | sample Palsa_T0_1_FD_201949 | JGI IMG/M metagenome (GOLD analysis project Ga0302324, IMG submission 201949) | Peat permafrost microbial communities from Stordalen Mire near Abisko, Sweden - Palsa_T0_1 | ecosystem: Environmental > Terrestrial > Soil > Palsa > Peat permafrost | place: Sweden: Abisko...
CCCCAAAGTCCTCATCCTTGGCGCCATGGCGGAGCTCGGGCCCGAAAGCCTTGCCGAACACCAGGCCATCATCGACCTCATTGCGCAATACCCCTGGCAACAAGTCGTCCTCGTCGGCGGCGACTTCCGAAAACTCAGCCACCCCTGGCTCAGCTTCGCCAACAGCAAGGAAGCCGGTCACTGGCTTGCCGGCGTCGGCCTCACCGACGCCTGGCTGCTGATCAAGGGCTCGCGAAGCATGAAAATGGAGGAAGTCCTGTCCACCCCCGCCGCTGGTGACCCTTTTAGCTGTTAACGCCGTACCTTCAATCCATGGAGCAACCAGTCGAAATTCCTGTGACGATCCGGGGCGTGGAGCGCATCTTTTCTGCACAGGTGCAGGCCTGGCGATATGGCCTGCGATTCCTGGTCGATATAGATGGAAACGAAGTAGTATTGGAGCGGGACGATGCGGGCGAGTTTCGAGCCATATTACCAGAGGGGTTTACCGGCAAACTACCCGATAAGGCGGTGATCAGCGCGATCATCGAGGTGCTGCAGCAGTTGTGATGCCGGGAGTCGAATTCCAGGTTCCCCTTGGTTCATAAACAATTTGCTTGGGAAGCCTGTAATTAAGGGAACCAGGCTTACTGTTGCCTTGATTTTAAAAAAATTGTCCGAAGGCGCCTCACCCCAACAGTTAATGGTGGCCTATCCCAACCTTTCAGGGACGGCTATTAACGCTGTATTAGCTTATGCTTCGGATGTTATTTCGAATGAAACGATAATTGCTGTTGCATGATCCTCGCTGATAAAACATTCCTTTCGAAATAACAAAGTCTCTTCGAAACGAAGGTTTTGAAATGACTTCCATATACGAATCAGCAAGAGGGATTAAGGATGAGCAAATTATTGAAATTGCCGTTAAATATGATTTTCTCCTGCTCACTGAAGACAAAGATTTTGGTGAATGGGTATTCGCAATTGTAAAGCGTCTTGATCCTGCCGATGGTTTGGCTTAGTTCTTCCAGCGTCCGTGAAAAAGGCGATCAGGCTACTGAAAGCGCATCTTCCCGCCACTTCACTCCCATAATACCTGTTTTTACTCCGTTTTGATTGGAAGGCGCGATGGAGATCGGTACATTTACACTTATGAAACGAAGCTTTTTTGCCTTGCTGCTAGTCAACCTCACCTGCTTTGCCGCCGGCGCACAGCAACTCTGGCGAAATGACAATACCAACTACAAGGCTATTTATTTTAAAGAGGCCTGCGACCTGATAGCGAAAACTCCCGACCTGCTGTTGCTGGATGTCCGCTCACCAGGCGAATATGCGGATACCAGCCAGTCCATTGAATCCCGTATCGGCAGGCTGAAAGGTTCCGTCAATGTTTCTATAGATTCGGTGGAGCGGCATTATAATGAGCTCCTGCCCTATAAGGGAAAAACCATCCTGGTATATTGCTCGCATAGCTTCCGCAGCAGAAAGGTTAGCAAATTCCTGGCCGATAGCGGCTTTACAAAAGTGTATAGCCTGAATGGCGGCATGACCGAAGTAGACCGGGAGCCCGATGCAGCGTTTCCCTGTAAAGCATCGTTGTATACCACCAGCGTACCCTACAAGTTGATGGGTCCGGAAGATGCAGCCGCTTTTATAAGGAATAAGAACAATGTGGTGATAGATGTGCGACCGGCGGCCCAATTTAATGGTACTGACACCACTGAGGCAAAAAATATCGGGCGGATAAAAGGCGCGATCAATGTGCCAAAAGCCAATTTCGATCAATCGATACCCGGCCTTGAAAAGTATAAGGATAAGCCGATATTGGTGTATGATCTGAATGTCGCCGACGCCATGACGGCAGCGTCGAAACTCAAGGCCGCCGGGTTTAAAAATGTGGCGGTGCTGTTTGATGGTTTTGATACGTTTCTGCTCAATTTCCCCTCTTCTTCCAACCTGCGAAAAGAAGGGGTCATCGCCGGGCCGGCTTATCAACTGACCGGGGTGCGGGAGGCTGTAGACCTGGTAAATAACGCACCCGGATTGGTCATTGCCGATATGCGGCCAAAGGACGAGTTCGGGAACAAGTCTAAAGGCGAATTCTATAACCTGGGGCATATTAAAAACGCCATCAACTTTACGGATGGGGCACAACTGGAAGAATATCTGAAAGGCAAACCAAAAAACACGCCTGTGCTGATCTATGGCACGTTTTCGGCTGCGGATGCGGCGCAACAAATGAATAATATGCTTGACATTGACGTGGCGCCGATATGCAAAAAGCTGGCTATGGAGGGGTACAGCAATGTTCACCTGCTTTTTAATGGCCTTTTCTGGATGGTATGGGCCTCTGCCAATGTAGACGGCCAGCAGGATGCCAGGAGCATATTGACTGACCACGAGGGACTTTATTGATCAAGTGACCCGGATTATCGCTAAATTGATGTATGACCATTCCGTTTTCGACAGCGATGGAGCTGAGTAATATTTTCATTTTTTCGAGCCTGGGGATATATTTGAATTACCGGTCCGAAATATTATTCAGCGGACTCAACCTTAGTCCTTTTAACCGGAGGCGATTGGCTGTATGCTGCATATTCCTGTGCTTCTATATGGCTATCATGTCGTTTTACCCCTGCTATAACGATTTTACCACGTTCAGGGAATACCTCGTCTGTTCGGGCTTCCACCTGCTTCGATCCGCATTTTTTGTATTTCTGCCCGTGTTCGCCATCCTATACATCGAACGATGGCTCGCGGGGCAAAACATAACCTTTCTTAAAACGCACCTCATCGTTACAGGGTTCATTTTTATTTTCCTGACTTCGACCAATATCTGGATGGCCTTCCTCATCCCGCCGGAACACCGTACGGCGACTATTACCTATACCTTCCTCGTCTCATTGGTTTTCAGCGGGATCGTTTCGGCTATCTATATTAATATCGGCTATGCCAACCTTGCCGAGAAGCGGCTGCGTTTTGAAAGGGAGCTTGAAATTTCGAGGCTGAACGAACTAAAGACCAAAGCCGAACTGGAGGCCTTGCAGGCCAAGGTGAACCCGCATTTTCTGTACAATACGCTGAATTCCATAGCCGAGCTATCGTTGCATCAGGGCGCCAAAGCGAGAAAAATGACTATCGCTCTTGCCGATTTGTTCCGATACAGCCTGAATAAGAAAAATGAAACCTTGATAGCGGTCGAGGACGAGGTGGAGATGGTCGGGAACTACCTGATGATCGAAAAGATCCGGTTCGAGGATAAGCTGGAAGTTTCCATCGAGGTAGATGAAGCAGCAAGACGCATCAAAGTGCCAAAGTTTATCCTGCAGCCGCTGGTAGAGAACGCAGTCAAGCACGGCCTGAAGGAGCCGGACAAAAAAGGCGTAATCAGAATTATTATAAAAAGCAAGGACGGTAAGATCGATGTAATGATCTATGATAACGGTTCGCCGTTCCCGGAGGAATTGCAGACCGGGTATGGGTTGAGAAGCGTGATGGATAAACTGACACTATTTTACCCTGGCGAACATACCATTTATTTTGAGAACGAACCATTGAAAAAAGTGACTATTTCGATGACAGAAATACTGGCCTATGCCTAACCTATATAAAGCGATCATTGTAGAAGATGAGGCGCCATCCAGGCGCTTGCTGAACGAGCTATTGGCTGAATACCGGCATCTTATCCGCTTGTCCGGCGAGGCGGATAACGGCAGCGATGCCATCGCTCTTATCAACGAAATAAAGCCTGACGTGATTTTCCTCGATATCCAATTGCCGGACATGCTGGGACTTGATGTATTGAAAGATCTGGATTACAAGCCCTATGTGATCTTTACCACGGCCTATGACGAATATGCCATTAAAGCCTTTGATGCGCTATCGGTCGACTACCTTCTAAAGCCTTTAAAGGAAGACCGGATAGCCAGGGCGCTGGGAAAACTGCAACATTTTGCGGCTGGCTGCGGACCCCGGGCGGTATGGAATAACTTCGAATCACTATTGAAGGACATTAACCCTCAACGGGTAAAAACGCTTTCCGTTAAAAAAGGCAGCAAGTTTACACTGGTACAGCTTTCCGATATCGCGTATTTCGAGGCTTCAGACAAATACACCTTCGTGCACACAACAAACGGTCAAAGGCTTTTTTGCGATCATATGCTGGCCGTGCTGGAAGAAAAATTATCGGCTGATTTTGTCCGGGTCCAGAAGTCTTATATCGTCAACAAGCAAAAGATCGTCGAAATACACAAATACTCCAATAATCGCTATACACTTGTCCTCAGGAACCGGGACTTCACCCGGATCGTGACCGGCCCATCCTATCTCCGGGTGATCAAAGAGGCTTTTGAAGTGTAGAGCCTCGGCGGCCGCCGGCGGCCAACGGCGGGCCACAGGCGGGGCCACAGGTGCCCTCAGGCGGCCTCAGGCGGGGCCCCGACGGCCCCCGACGGGACCCCTGACCTGACCGGATATCCGTACACCGGCTGTATCGAAATCGGGCAATCCAATCCATTCAAAAATTATAATCGTCTGACCTTCAACCATTAAATTTCTGGTATCCTTCTGGCTGATAGATCCCTAATGGGCCCTCAAGCTCATCACCTCATGCTAAAAAACTATTTCCGGATCGCCTGGCGCAGTCTGCTGAAGGACCGGCAATTCAGCCTGCTGAATATCATCGGCCTTTCCTGCGGGATCGCCTGCACATTGATGATCTGGCTCTGGGTCGCCGATCAAAAAAGCGTCGACAGGTTCTTTCAAAAGGACGATCAGATCTATCAGTTGATGGAGCAAAGAAAATCCGCGGACAACGTCGTCGTTTCCGACGAGTCGTCCGGCTTGCTTGGGGAAGCGGTAAAAGCAGAGTCGCCCGAAGTGGAATATTCGGCGGCCCTTTGTCCGCCGGAATGGTTCCCGGCCTTTACGCTGTCCGTTGGACAAAAGGACATCAAGGCGCGGGGCCAGTATGCCGGCAAGGACTATTTTAATATTTTTTCATTCAAATTACTCGATGGCAAAAAGGATGAAGTCCTGAAGGACAAAAACTCCATCGTCATCTCGGACGACCTCGCGCGGCGTCTCTTTAATACAACGGAGAACCTCATCGGCCGGCCGATCAGATTACAGCAGCAACATGATTTCTTTATTTCCGGCGTTTTCGAAAAACCCGCAGCGCTTTCTTCGCAACAATTCGACTTTGTATTGTCATTCGACTATTTTTATGATCAGCAGGCCTGGGTAAAGAGCTGGGGCAATAATGGGCCGCACAACTTCATACTCGTAAAAAAAGGTACCGACATCGATGCACTCAACAGCCGGATGGCGGGCATTATTGGAAAAAACAGCAACGATACTACCCGCAACGCATTCGCCATGAAATTTTCGGATGTGTACCTGTTCAGCTCCTTTAGTCACGGCGCCTCCACCGGAGGCCGGACGGAATATATCCGGCTGTTTTCCCTGATCGCCCTTTTTATCCTGGTGATCGCCTGCATCAACTTCATGAACCTTTCGACGGCCAGGGCGGCCCGCCGGATGAAGGAAGTCGGAATAAAAAAAGTAGTGGGCGCCCGCCGTCCCCAGCTGATCGCACAATTCTTGTCGGAATCCATGCTGGTAACGGTATTTTCGACGCTGCTTGCCGTACTCATAACCTGGCTTCTGCTGCCTTCGTTCAATCGCCTGACCGGGCGGGAGATCGCCCTGAACTTTACGCCCGGCCTGATCCTGAGGCTGTTGTGCATTGCCCTTTTTACGGGTCTGCTGGCGGGCAGCTATCCTGCCCTGTATCTATCAAAATTCAATCCGCTGGCCGTGTTGAAAGGGAAGCTCCCTTCTTCTTTTACCGAAGTCATTTCCCGCAAAGGATTGGTGACCTTCCAGTTCGCGCTCTCCGCCATCCTCATCGTGTCGGTATTGGTCATTTATCAGCAGGTACAATATATCCAATCTGCAGACCCCGGCTATAACAAGGACAATATCGTGAAATTTTATTCGGAAGGAAGACTGCAGGGCAATGAAGAAACATTCATCAAAGAACTGAAGCGGATACCCGGCGTCGTTAACGCCAGCTTTACCTACAACGATATGGTTGGCCGCAGTTTTGGCAATAACGGCATGGATTGGCCAGGGAAGCCGGCCAATACCTATGTCTATTTTGAAGGTTTCGGTGCAGGCTATGATTTCATCGAAACCCTGGGCATGCATATGCAGAGCGGGCGGAGCTTTTCGCGTGACTATGGCGCCGACAGCAACAAGATCATTTTGAACGAAGCGGCAGTAACCACCATGCACCTGCAGAACCCGGTCGGCAAAACGGTCAAGCTCTTCGGGACTCCTTTGCAGATCGTAGGGATCGTAAAAGATTTTCATTACGAATCCTTGCACGAGCCCGTAAAGCCGGCTTACTACGTCTTGCAGGCGGGGGGCGGCGGTCCCTGGTGGAAGATCATGGTCAGGGTCCGACCGGGACAACAGCAGGAGACGATCGCCCGGATAAAAGATTTTTACCAGGCGTATAATCCCGGATTCCCGTTCACTTACAGCTTCCTCGATGAAGAATATCAGCGCCAGTATCAAACCGAGGTCAGGGTAGCGGCCCTCGCCAAATATTTTTCGGGTCTTGCCATTGTCATCTCCTGCCTTGGCCTTTTCGGCCTCGCAGCCTTTACCGCGCAACGGCGGAAAAAAGAGATCGGTATCCGCAAAGTAGTCGGGGCCACCGTCAACAATATCGTCTTTTTGCTCTCCGGCGAATTCCTGCGGCTGATATTCCTGGCGATCCTCTTTGCCTTCCCCCTTGCCTGGTGGGCCATGAACCACTGGTTGCAAAGCTTCGCCTATCGTATAAATATCGGCCCCCTGGTATTCCTGCTCGCCGGCGCCTCGGTTATCCTGATCACTTTTCTCACGATTGGCTTCCAGGCCATCCGCGCGGCGTTGATCAACCCGGTAAAAAGCCTGCGTTCGGAATAAACGAAAAATCGGTAAAGCATGAATTATGAGTCAATAATCCCTATATTTGTGAAAATATCACAAATATTAAACAATGATTGTCGATTTTAGTGTTCAAAACTATCGTTCAATTAAAGGACTAGAGACATTGGCCATGAATGCAGCGAGTATTGTTTCCAGGAACAAGCAATTGGAAGCGACTAATCTAATCCCCTTTTCCTCCAAGCTTTCCCTGCTAAAGACCAAGGCCCTGTATGGCGCCAATGCCAGTGGCAAAAGTACCATGCTCCGGGCGCTGGGCGTCTTCGTGAACGTAGTAGTCAACTCTGTGAAGGATGAAAAAATATTAAATAAATTTATCGATTCGTTTCGGCTGTCGGGTGAGACCTATCTTTCCCCTACTTATTTCCAATTGTCTTTTATCTGTAATAATGTCCATTACCGGTATGGGTTCGAGGCCACAAAAGATGAGATTCGGTCAGAATGGCTTTTCGGAACGCCCGGTAAAAAAGAAGTGCGTTTTTTTACCCGCGAAGGCAGCGAGATTCAAGTCAATGAGAACCAGTTCCAGGAGGGCGCGAAGGTCATCGACTTGTACAAACAATCGGATAACGATATTGGCCGGAAAAATTCTTTATTTCTTACAGTCGTCCGTTCCTTTAACCAGGGATTGGCTAAAGAGATCATTGACTATATCAGCCACTATATCATCATTTCCGGCTTGTCCGATTACCAGATGCTCCTGCGCGCAGAGCTGTCTATGGGAAATGAGATCGTTAGAAAAAAAATGGCTGAATTATTGAAACTCGCCGATACTGGCATTGAAGATATCATCCGAGAAGAGTATATCCCGGAAAATAGCAGGGAGAGCAATGAAAAGAGATATATAACTATGACACGGCGCAAAGGATTCGATAAACACGGAAAGCCTGCCGAGCCGGTCGACTTATTTATGATCACCATGGAATCGGAAGGCACCAAAAAAATGTTCGAGATCAGCCCTGCTCTTTTGGAATCCTTAGAAGGAGGGCGCGTTTTGATCCTGGATGAATTCGACGCGCGTTTTCATCCTTTGCTTAGCCGGAAGATTGTTGAATTGTATAACTCAGCAGCTAATAAGAAAGCCCAATTGATCTTCGCCACTCATGACACTAACTTGCTAACGCCGCAGCTGCTGCGACGGGACCAAGTATGCTTTGTAGAGAAAGATCAGCAGGGAGCCAGCCATTTTTACTCCCTGGCGGATTTTAAGGGCGTCCGCAACGACGCTTCATTTGAAAAAGATTATATCGCCGGCAAATACGGGGCCATCCCTTTTTTAGGCGATTTTACCACCCTCTTTGAAGAGTAATATGCCGAAACGAACCCGGTCCACAAAGACTTCTGATTAGAAAGGAAATAAGCCCTGGCTCCGCCAGCCAAAGCCCTATGCGTATGCCCTTAATTCCAGGTCAACGAACCGAGCCTTCCTGATCGTTTGTGAGGGCCAGACGGAGGAACAGTATTTCAACTCCTTTCCAGTCCTAGCGGCTACTGTCAAACCAATCCACGCAGGCAGTTCCAAAACGGCCCTTGTGGATGCCGTTACAAAATATACGCGCGGGAAATCCTATGACGAAGTATGGTGTGTATTCGATCTTGATTTCGACCCCGGGATCTCCGGACAAGCCGAAGATTTCAATCGCGCTATACGCAAGGCTAGAGAACTGGGCTACCATTGCGCCTATTCGAACGATTCATTCGAGCTCTGGTTTGTACTGCATTACCAATACATGGACCAGCAGCAGCATCGGGATTTTTATTGCGAGCTTCTTGGCAGGCACTGGAATATGAACTATACACGGGGAGGCAAAGTGCTCCGCTTCGCCAGAGGCATATATACGCTACTGCATGAAGATCGGGAAGCCAGCCAGCAAAAAGCCATTGATCACGCCAGCAAATTGCTCGCTTCTCACGATACAAAACCGTTTCACCTGCAAAATCCTGTAACGACTGTCTTTCAGTTGGTAGAACGGCTGAACGAACATTGTCGAAAATAAACGGACTTCTTAAAGATTTCAAGAGCCGCGCAGCTGCTTTAAAGCTCACCAATCCGAACATCCACTGTATTGATTCCGTACATCCCCCACCCGGCAGCCCACCTCAATCTAATTCATTTACAAGCCCTTAGATAAATGGCACCGTCTTAGCATTGGCTCACCGGGTCAAATCCCGTCTTCATGCTAAAAAATTACATCCGGGTCGCGTGGCGATCCCTGCTCAACAACAAAGCCTTCTCCTTGATCAATATTTTTGGTCTCGCCCTTGGCATGGCCTGCAGCCTGCTCATTTTTCTGTGGGTTCACGACGAGCTTGGCGTCGATAACTTTTATGCCCATGGCGACCGCCTCTATATGATGTACGAACAGGAGCATGTCGATGGCAAGCTCGTAGGCGGCTACTGGACACCCGGCCTGCTTGCCAAGGAGCTAAAAAGACGGCTGCCCGAAGTACAGTGCGCGACAGACATCATGGAACATGACGGTACGAACTTCGAGGCAAACGATAAGACCATCAAACAGGACGGCATCAACGCCGACTCCGATTATTTCAAAATGTTCAGCTACCCCCTCCTCGAAGGGACACCCGCAACGGCGCTAAACAGCCCCGCCTCCATCGCCATCTCCGATAAAATGGCGCGGAGCTTTTTCGGCAGCGCCCATACGGCCATCGGAAAAACGATCCGTTGGGAAAACCGCCGCGACTTTACCGTCACCGCCGTCTTTGCCGAACTTCCCTCCGCCAGCTCCTGGAAATTCGATTTTGTCCTGAACTGGATGGCCGAGCTGGATGCCAATCCCTGGTTAAAAGAATGGGACAACAACAGCCCCAATACCGTCATTATGCTGAAGCCAAATGCCGATCCCGCGCAGGTCGCGCCAAAGCTCACGCACTTCCTCGACGACTACAATCATTCCTTCACGCCCACTTTCCGCCTTGACGTCGCCATGCAGCCCTATAGCCAGGTCTATCTCCATGGCAATTTTGTCGACGGTAAGATCTCCGGCGGCCGGATCGAATATGTCCGGCTTTTTAGCCTCGTAGCCATATTCATCCTCTTTATCGCCTGTATCAATTTTATGAACCTGACGACAGCCCGTTCGGGTCGTCGGGCAAAAGAGATCGGCATCCGCAAAGTGGCCGGCGCCATCCGCGGATCGCTGGTACGTCAATTTCTCAGCGAAGCCGTTCTGCTAACCAGCATCGCGGCCCTTCTCGCCATCGTTCTCGTCACCTTTATATTACCCTATTTTAACCAGGTCACATCAAAGCTGATCATTGTCCCCTATAACGACATCCGCTTCTGGGCAAGCCTGGCCGGCTTCATCCTGTTCACCGGCATTCTGGCCGGCAGCTATCCAGCCGTTTTTCTATCCGGGCTGAAACCCATCCGGGTACTGAAAGGTTCGCTGAAATTCAGCGGCAGCTCCGTCCTGTTTAGAAAAGGCCTGGTCGTCTTTCAATTTGTGCTGTCCATTGTGCTGATCATCTGTACCATCGTCGTGGCCAGACAGATCAGCTATGTACAAAATGCCGACCTGGGCTTTGACCGGGATAACCTCGTCTATATCCCCATGGAAGGCGACCTGGGCGCGAAGTATGAAGTCTTCCGGCAGCAGGCCGCCCGCGTGCCGGGAGTAAGACAGGTCTCCGCGATCCAGGACCGGCCGATACATATCGGTCGCGACATTACCGGTACCATTGATTGGACCGGCAAAGACCCCAATACCAATTTGCAATTCGCCGTCACCGCCGCCGGCGACGACTTTGTCCGAACCATGCACCTGAACCTGCTAAAGGGCCGCGATTTCTACCCCAACACCCTGTCGGATACTTCCTCCTACCTCGTCAACGAAGAAGCGCTGACCCTCTTTAAGTACAAAGACCCGATCGGCCAACCGCTGAAATTGTGGAACCGGCAGGGAAAAATCGTGGGGGTGCTAAAGAATTTTCATCTGACCACGCTGCACGAACCCATAATGCCGTTGATCGTCCGGCTGCGGAATCCGACCGACGATGGTTATATCCTGGTTCGGCTGGACGCGCAACACACAAAAGAAGCGCTGGCCGGTCTCGAAAAGATCAGCAACAACCTAAATCCAAAATTCCCTTTCACTTATCACTTTACCGACGAACAGTACCGTAAGCAGTATAAGAGCGATGTGATCGTCGCCAATCTTTCCAATTGCTTCGCCGCGCTCGCCATTTTTATTTCCTGTATGGGATTGCTGGGGCTGGCCATGTTCACCGCCGAACAACGTACCAAGGAGATCGGTATCCGCAAGGTGCTGGGTGCGGGCGTCTTCTCCCTGCTGACCCTGCTCTCCGGTGAATTCCTGCTGCTCGTCCTCATCGCGCTGGTGATCGCCACACCCCTGGCCTGGTGGGCCATGTATACCTGGCTACAGGACTATGCCTACCAGATCCATATCGAGTGGTGGTTCTTTGCGCTTGCCGGAGCCGCGGCCATCCTCATCGCTCTGCTGACCGTCAGTTTCCAGGCCGTTCGGGCGGCTTCTGCGAATCCCGTCAAAAGTTTGCGGAGTGAGTAAGCCCCGGCGGAGTGAGTAAGCCCCGGCGGAGTGAGTAAGCCCCCGCCGGTCGAATTGACCGCAGTGTTACATTAATAGTGACAAATGTTACATCTTTCACAGGTGTCCTGACTGCCTTCCTCAATATTGAATAAAATGTCATAGATTACTATATGACAGTGAACAACTGGAGGAGCATGACGGAGGGGGATAAGGGCTCTTTTCTTGCCATATATCAAACTTACTACCAGGCACTTTTCTGCTACGGGTTCAGTCTGTCGGTAGACCGCGAGCTGACAAAAGACTGCATCCAGGAATTATTTGTCGAAATCTGGAACAGCAGGCCCTCCCTCAACAAAGAGGTCAAAAATGTGCGGTCCTATCTCTTTACCTGGCTGCGCAGAAAAATTAGCCGCGAATTATCCCGGCTGGCCAAGGAATCGGTTTTTAATGAAACTACCGAACAGTCCGATGGTATTCAAGCTTCCTATGAGGAATTGCTGATCGCTTTCCAACAATCCGATGAAAAGAAAGAACAACTCCGGTCGGCGCTGTCAAAACTCACAAAAAAACAACTGGAGATCATCAAGCTCAAATTCTTTGAAAACCTCTCCTATCAGGCGATTGCCACTCAAAAGTCATTGACGCCCAGAACCGTTTACAACACAATATATGAGTCCATCCGTCAATTGCGGGAATCAATGAAACTGTTATTGCTGCATCTGATGATCTAGCCCTCCAAAAAAATAGTTGAAAAAAAACCGGTAAAATCCGCCGATCCGCTGCACTAGCTAATATACATCCTATTAACCAAGCGGAAATCATTCAATTATGGCACGAACCGGGAAATCCCCTGAGCAGTACCAGGTCGAAGACTTTGTCACAGACGAATCGTTTATAAACTATTTTTTCCATCTCAATGCGGAGGATACCCGCTTCTGGGAAACATGGCTTTTGGCAAACCCCGATTTTAACAAATCGGTTGATGCCGCAAAGGATATGCTCCGGAGTTTGACCCTGACCCTTACCGACCGGGAAATAAACGATGAAACGGCAAAGATAAAGACAGCTATCGGGTACGACGCCCCCTTTCCCTTGAGAAAAAGGCCCGCCATAGTCCGTCTTTTGCCCTTTGGCAAGGCAAAACGACGCCAAAAGGTCATCTTATCCTTTTTATTGATCCTATTGGCCGGAGGATATTTCCTGTACCATATCCATCCTGACCGGCCTATCGAGAAATTCAATAATAGCAGCGACCCTATTGTCTTTTCCCTGGCCGATGGAACTACGGTAACACTGGCGCCCCAAAGCGTCCTGCGTTATGCTTCCGGTTTTGGCGATAAGGAAAGGAATGTGTTTCTGAATGGCGAGGCCCAATTCGATGTTTCCCGGGCAACGGATCATCCTTTCATGGTGCATGACGGCGATATCATAGCCACCGTGCTGGGGACGACCTTCAGTGTAAAGGCGCCATCGGGCGATTCGGTGATGGTGGTTGAATTGATCAAAGGAAAATTAAAGGTTGAAAATGTAAATAGTACCGGCGTGGTGTTGAATTCCATCGTCTTAAACCCCGATGAGCGGGTTGTTTATAACCGAAATAATCACCGGCTTTTTAAAGAAAGATGGCAGTCACAGACCGAGTTTCCGGCACAAGTCGACCATATCCTGTTTCAGCGAAATAATTTTGATGAAATAGCCGGGAAGATAAAAGCCGTTTTTGGTGTAACCGTGGTGAACAAAAGCAAAAAGATGAACTGGATGTTTAGTGGTGAATTTGAAAATGCGACCGCACAGGACATCATAAAAAATATATGTGTAGTGGAGAGACTGAATTACCAGATAACCGGAGACAGCATCACAATTAATTAGAGCCGTAACTTTCAAAACCTAACGTTGCTATGCGTATTTTTCCTTCAGGGCCTTTACCAGGGCTCTTCAAAATCGCGTGTGTCTTTTTTTGCGCGCTGATAATAATCGCTCCGGTCCGTGCGGGCGACGGTATACAGCCACATGCTGCGACACAGCTTATAAAGATCAAAACGGCCAATATCTCCCTGCAGCGGGTATTTCAGTTGATCGAGGGGCAGACGAAACTGCAGTTTGCGTACGATGAATATGATGTCGACCTATCCAGGAAGCTGGTCTTAAAGACCGGCCACGTCACGCTGGGCGAAATCCTGGACATGATCTCAAGCCAGACAGGTTACCAATTTACCCAGGTCAAAAATACGATCCTTGTAAGCCCGGCCGCCCTGGCGTTATCCAAAGTAGAAAAAACCTCCTACCCGCCTCCCGTCAGGGGCGTGGTCACGGACGCAGGCGGCAAGCCGCTGGCGGGCGCCACCGTCCTCGTTAAAGGAACAAAGATCTTCACCCAAACCGATTCGGCCGGGAGGTTCGCTATAAATGCGCCCGCTGACGCGAAGCTGGTGATCAGCTATATCGGCTATAAGACCCAGGAAGAGGCCATCAACGGCCGGCTGGAATTGACGATCAGCATTCAGGACAACAAGGCAGACCTAAATGAGGTGATCGTCGTAGGTTATCAAAGTCAAAAGCGTTCTGCCATCGCCGGCGCAGTTACCGTTGTAAACGTTGACGATGTCGCCAAAATCCCGGTTGGATTTGCCGACCAGGCCTTGCAGGGGCAGGCCTCCGGTGTCCGTATCACCCAAACAACCGGTCAACCCGGTGACGGGCTGGCGTTGCGGATCAGAGGCGTGGGATCTGTCAACAATAATGATCCGCTTTATGTGATCGATGGAGTTCCGACCCAGGATGGGATAAATTTTTTGGCGGCCGATGATATCGCTTCTATCACCGTTCTGAAAGATGCCGCTTCCGCAGCCATCTATGGCGCAAGATCATCAAATGGAGTCGTGGTGATTACAACGAAAAACGGAAAATCGGGGGGGGTCTCTATTAATTATTCCGTATATGCCGGCGTTCAAACACATGGCTATTTAACCCCCATGACTAATGCAGCCGAATACAAGACGCTTTTTAATGAGATGGTGGCCAATGACAATGCGGGTCTTGCCCCGACAAATCCATTGCTGAAAGCCCCCATCCCGGATTCCATCCCGATGGCCAATACCAATTGGCTGGGCTCGATATTCCGGACGGCGCCCGAGCAGGATCATCAGCTGTCCGTCAGTGGCGGGACCGAAAAAACGCAATACTCCGTGTCTGGCAATTATTTCAAACAGGATGGAATTATACTGAACTCCTGGTATGAGCGATATACCTTACGTACCAAGCTGACCTCGCAGGTTACCGACCATCTAAAAATCGGCACCAACCTGAGTTTCTCCTATTACAACAAAAATTCCGTCGGAAGTTCGGGCGACGGCACTGGCGGGAATGGCGGCAGTGTCATACGCTATGCACTTTTCCGCGACCCGGCCATCCCGATCTATTCTTCCCCCGGGGTATACAGCGATTTGCCGCAATATCCGGGGTTCTTTGGCGATGGCTATAATCCCGTCGGACTTGCCAATAATACAAATAATATCGAAAAACAATTCCGGGGTTTTGGCGATGTCTTCGCGGAATATCAGCTCCTCCACAACCTGTATTTCAAATCGGACTTTGGCGGCGATGTATTAATCACCCAGGATAAAACCTTCGACCTGAATTGGGGTACCAACGGCAGGATAAATAACCCGAATACCCTCACGGAGACGCAGACGACGAGCGAAAATATGATTTGGAATAACACCTTCCGGTATAACAAAACACTCAATAATGTGCATAACCTGAATTTTCTGGCCGGTACCGAAGCCATAACGAATACGACCATCTATAATTCGGAAACCCAACAAAATTTCCCGACCCAGATTCCGTCTTTGGAATTTCTTGGGAATGGGATCAATCCCGAAATAGCGACCGAGACCGAGCAGCAATGGGCGTTAATGTCCTTCCTGGCCAATGCCAATTACAATTATAACAATGAGTTTTTTGTCTCCGGCAGCGCCAGGAGGGACGGTTCCTCCCGCTTTGGCCCGGCGAACAGATGGGGGAATTTCTTTTCCGGCGCGGTTGCCTGGAGTGTAACGAATGAAAAATGGTTCGCCGATAAATTCCCCGTCGTTTCAAGACTGAAATTAAGAGCCAGCTACGGTCAGTTAG
>Ga0302324_100014887_pt1 | contig 15640 bp, 14 predicted proteins | sample Palsa_T0_1_FD_201949 | JGI IMG/M metagenome (GOLD analysis project Ga0302324, IMG submission 201949) | Peat permafrost microbial communities from Stordalen Mire near Abisko, Sweden - Palsa_T0_1 | ecosystem: Environmental > Terrestrial > Soil > Palsa > Peat permafrost | place: Sweden: Abisko...
CCAGAAATCCTGCGGTAACGGCAATCAATCCGCCGATGAAGGCCACGACGACCTTCGCCGCATGAATATCCCTACCGATCTGATCCACCTTCTCGCCCTGAGTCTTCGATTGAGCCTTAGAGAGTCTACCGCCTCAGTAAGTTTGTCCATCGTTCCTTGCATAGCCATCGCAATTTCTAGCACGTAAGTGTAGTCTCCGGGCGGAAAATAATATATGGGCTCAGGGTGCCCTAACAGGGATTAAACCGACCTTCTGCGTCGTTTTACCGTTCAGGTGCGCGGGATGTCCACAAACGACCTGCTGGCTGGTAAAAGCTATACCAAGCAAAGTGTCGGGGCAATCCGCATTTTTCCTTAGGCGCATAGCCGACCGCGCCGCCGACGTTTCGTATTCCGGCTGACCGACAGCAGGAAAAGAGGTATCTGTCCAGTGGTGCTATGATTCCGGGGGATTTGCAGGAGGTGGAGATGCTTTTACAGGATCGAGTGGCTATTGTTACCGGCGGGGGCCGAGGAATCGGGCGGGCAATTGCTCTGCGATTCGCGGCTGAGGGAGCGCGAGTCCTGGTCACGGCGCGCACCGGTTCTGAGGTGGAAGCGGTGGCCGGGGAGATCAAGGCTGCCGGAGGCCAGGCGGCGTTTGTTGCGGGGGACGTAAGCCGGACCACTGACTGCCGCAAGATCGTCGATGGCGCGCGCGAAGCCTTTGGGGCGGTGCACATTCTGGTCAATAACGCCGGCATTTACGGACCGGTACAGCCGACCGAAGAAATCAGTGCCGAAGAGTGGGACGAGGTGATGGCGGTAAATTTGCGCGGCCCTTTTCTGCTGGCGCGGCTGGTGCTTCCGGAAATGTACAAGCAAGGCTCCGGCGCGATCATAAACGTGGTAAGTATCGCCGCCAAAGCGGCTTTCACCATGAACGGGCCTTACGCCGCGTCCAAAGCGGGCCTGATTGGCCTGACCCGCACGCTAGCCGCGGAGGGCGGGCGAAAAGGGGTGCGCGTGAATGCCATTAGCCCGGGGCCGGTGCCGGAGACCAAGATGTCACAGGCACTGGGCGCCGCACTGGCGAATCATTTCCAGATGGATCCGGCAGCGATGCTGGAAAGCCTGAACAAGAGTATCCTGCAAGGACACCCGCAGACGGCCGACGAAATCGCCGCCGCTGCGCTATTCCTTGCTTCCGATCAATCCAGCGCGATCACCGGGCAAGCGCTGAACGTCGACGGCGGCATGGCTTTCTCCTAGAAAAATCTTCGCGCTAAAACTTTACGACGCGGATTCTGAGTTCGCTCGAGCCGGAGACTTGCGGGTAAAATATTCCCAGGCGCTTCCACTGCGACGCGCCGAATTTCCGAACCAGCGCACTCCACTTTCCGACCATCGCAGACCCTGCTCGCCCAGGCGGGCCACCAAATAAATCGCGCTCGCTACGAAAAATAGACCGACGAAGAAGACTCCGAAAATGATTTCTGCGGCAATTAATTCGCGTACGAAATACATCTGTAAAACAACAGCAATGCCCACCGCCCACCACAAGGACCGGCGCAGTTGCGCTTTCCCGAGAGGCTCGCGGAAGTAATGCTTCCAACGATTGAGATGTTCACGCATGGCGCAAGTGTGCTCCCAGACTGGATTAGATGCACCTCAGCGCCCAAAAGGTGATGGGCTAAGTGGTGGATTCCCAGCGAAATGGGCTGGGAAGAGGAAACGAAACGTGACATTTGTGGCACATTTGTTCCAGCCTGCGATCTGGTTTCCCGGTGTAACAAAATGGGACACTTTTTGGCGGGTGCCCGGTTTGAGCGCGAAATAGCCATGTTTCGTTTCAGCGGCCTTCGAATGGATAACGATCTTGCGCGAGCACCGCGTCCGCAACGCGCCGCCGGATCGCAATGGTGTCCACCGCCTCGTGCTTCGCGAAACGCCGCAAAACTGCGAGCTGAGTTTGCAGCATGTCGCCTTCGAGCGTTGCGGCCAGCGCCGTGCGCGCTTCTTTTTCCAGCCGGTCGCCGGCATCGTAAATAAACGCGCGCGCCGCATCGGCCATCGCCGCCGCCGCGGAGTTTCCACGAGACGCCGCCTTCTGCGCCCGCCGCAATGCCGACTCCATGGCATAAATTTCCATCGCGCAATTCGCCAGCGCGGCCATAATTTCCTGTTGTTCGCCGAGCTGCTCGCGAAACCGCTGCACCGCTCCCCCCGCGGCCAACAGAAAAATCTTTTTCCCCTGGGTCACCGCGCGTTCTTCGGCCTGCAGCGGACCTTCCGGCGCCTCGTCCGCGGATGGTCCCGCGAGAACTTCATCAGCTAACTTCAGCGCCGCCGGTATCAATGGCAAAATGCCCGCAAACGCCCGTTTTAGAAGCATTTGCACGATGAGCATGCGGTTGATTTCGTTGGTTCCTTCGAAGATCCGGTTGATACGGCTGTCGCGATAGGCCCGCGCGACAGGGTAATCTTCGTGGAAGCCGTAGCCGCCAAAAATCTGCACGCCTTCGTCCACGCAGTAGTCCGCCATTTCGCTGCCCATAACCTTGCTGATGGAACTCTCGATGGCATATTCCTCGAGCACCTGCATAGCCTGCTGTGATCTATCGCCGGCTGCCGCGCCGGCGCTGGCGGCGGAAACTGCCGCTTCCACCATTCCCGCGGTGCGAAAGAGCACCGACTCCATGGCGTAGATGCGAATGGCCATCTCGCCGAGCTTGGCGCGGATCAGGCCGAGGCTGGCCAGGGGCTTGCCGAAGGCGTGGCGTTCTTTGGCGTACTTCGCCGATACTTCCAACACTTTTTTCGCGCCGCCCACGCAGTACGCGCCAAGTGCGAATCGCCCCGCATTCAAGGTGTTGAACGCGACGATGTGCCCGCGGCCAACCTCGTGGATCAGGTTTTCCTTGGGCACTAGGCAATTTTCGAAAAATATCGGCACGGTGGAGCTGCCCTTGATGCCCATCTTTTTTTCTTCGGCGCCCACGGAGAAACCGGGATAGCCGCGCTCGACCAGAAAGCATGAAAATTTCTCGCCATCCACTTTCGCGAATACCACGAACACGTCCGCGAAGCCGCCGTTAGTGATCCACATCTTCTGCCCGTTCAAAATCCAGCTCTTGCCGTCCGGAGAAAGCACGGCGCGGGTGCGCGCCGCCAGCGAATCGGAACCCGCCTGCGGTTCGGAAAGGCAATAGCAGGAGAGCCATTCGCCGGTGGCGATTTTGGGAAGGTATTTCTGCTTCTGCGCTTCGGTTCCGAAGAAAACGATCGGCACGGTCCCGATTCCCGAGTGCCCGCCCTGCGAAACCGCAAACGACGCGTAGGCGGCAATCTTCTCGGACAGCACCGTGGTCGATACTTTATCCAGGCCCGAGCCGCCGTAGGCCTCAGGAATGCCGCCGCCCAGCAGCCCAATCTCACCGGCCTTCTTCAAAAGCTGCGGCATCAGACCAGGCTTGTGTTGCTCGAGCTCCGCGATCTGCGGCAGCACTTCCTTGGCGACGAATTCTTCCGCAGTTTGGCCGATCAATCGCTGGTCGTCGGTGAGCTCCGCCGGCGTAAACACATCCTCCGGGCTGACCGGTGAGAGCAAGAACGCGCCGCCGCGAATGGATTGCTTGGAAGTCACTGTGGTCGCCATGGTTATCTCCTGTCCTGCCGTTCACTCGGTAGTTCCCTGCCCGCTACACGGGCTCCCGCACTGCGATGCGGTATTTGCTGCCGTATTTACGAAACATTTTTCTTGTCGCGGACAGTGGCATCGATCTCCCCCTGCGCCAGGCGTACTCCGATCGCGTCACCCACAGCGACTTCGTCCACCGAGCGCACCACTTTGCCCGCCGCGTCGTAGACGATGGCGTACCCGCGCTTCAGCAACTCGTATGGACTGCGCTCACGCAATTTCAAGTCGCAACCCTCCCACCGCCGGCGCTTGCCCACCAGCAGGCGGTCCATACGCACCGCCAGTTCGCCGGCCCCGCGCTCGAGTTGCCGTCGCAACTTCCCTACGCGCCCGCGCAAATCGAGCGAGGCAAAGTGCATTTGCGCAGAATTGAGCCGACGCCGCTTCACGACCACCGCGCGATCCAGCGCCACCCGCAGCCCCGCCGACTGGCGTTCGAGTTTAGCTCGCCACGCACGCGCTCGCCCACGCAGATCGAATGCGGCCACCGATGACCGCGCCGAGGTCAGGCGGTGACGCGAACCATCCAACCGCCGGCGCAAATTCCGCGCCAGGGCGGTGCTGTATTCGTCCACTTGTTGCCGGCGCTGGCGGATCAGAATTTCCGAACGGCGAAATCCACGATGCGTCTGCAGATCGCGCACCTGATGCCGCCATTCGGACAGCAGGTATTGCATCCGGCGCACCAAGCAGCGACGGGCCTCAGCGATCTGCTTCTCGAAGTCCTGCCGGGTGCGAATGACCATCTCTGCCGCAGCCGAGGGCGTGGGTGCGCGAACGTCGGCGACAAAATCAGCGATGGTGAAATCGGTTTCGTGACCCACGCCGGTAATCACCGGGATCCGGGAATCGGAAATCGCGCGGGCTACGATTTCTTCGTTGAACGCCCACAAATCCTCCAGCGAGCCGCCGCCACGGGCCACAATCAAAACGTCCACCGATTCCCAGATATTGAAGTACCGCAACGCCTCCACAATTTCCCGCGCCGCGCCGTCGCCCTGTACCTTCACCGGATACAGTTGCACGTGGGCGCTGGCGAACCGCCGGGCGAGCACGTGCAGGATGTCGCGAATCGCGGCCCCGGTAGGAGAGGTGATTACGCCGATTCTGCGCGGGACGGCAGGCAGCGGCTTCTTGCAGGCAGGGTCAAATAGTCCTTCCTTGTTGAGCCGCTCTTTGAGCTGTTCGAAGGCCAATTGCAGGGCGCCCAGCCCCACCGGCTCCAAGGTGGCCACGTAAATCTGATACTCGCCGCGCGCCGCGTAGACGCCCAGCGATCCGCGGACGGTGACGTGCAGGCCGTCTTCCGGGCGAAATTTCAGGCCGCGCACCTGATCGCGAAAGCAGACGCAACGAAGCTGCGAGCGCGCATCCTTCAGCGTGAAATACAGATGCCCGGACTGCGCCGGCCGGAAATTCGAGATTTCCCCTTCCACCCAGACTTCCTCCAGCGCGCCTTCCAGCAACGAGCGGACTTTTTCGTTCAGCTCGCTCACCGTCCACAAGCGGCGGCGGGGCATGAAATCCTCGGGAGGCAAAGGGAATGGCAGTTGAGTCATCAGCGTTTTGCTCTAACGGCGAAAGTGCCCGACCAGCCACATCACCACAGAAAACAGGACGCTCAGTAGGATGCAAGTAACGATGGGAAAGTAGAAGCCGCCGCCGTTGCGTCCGTGATACTCGATGTCGCCAGGCAGGCGCCCTAGACGAAACGGCAAGCGGCCGCCGAAGAAAAAGAACGCACCGGCGACGGCGAGCAAGGCTCCGATCAGGAGCAGTCCCTTTCCCAGTTCGCGCATTGGTTCTTGGACGAGCATTAGATCGTTGGGCTCATTCTACCGGATTCAGGCCGGTAGTGTTCGAGGTGCGCGACGACCCGAGTGCTGCGCCGCACACTCGCGAAGCTGAATCGCAACACAGTAGAGATGCCCCCTCGCAACTCATTGAAAACAAGCCACGGAAGTTCACCCAATCGCGACAAAATTACTGTTTTGCTTTAGGCCAAAAAGGGAACGCTTGCGGCATTGACGCAGAGCGACACCGAGCCCAACGGTTTCTCGATGGCTGCTCGCACTCGCTGATTATTATCATTTTGCATCCATTCCTGCGCGAGGCTAGCACGCGGGGAGAATGGATGGAAGGGATCAATGCGGTGGAGATTTGCGGCAATTGCGAAGAAGCAGAGCGGGACGCTGATGCGAGGCTTACCGACGATTTATCGCGCGTTGAGCCCCGCTAAGCGTCAACTCAGGCGTGGTTCGGTGCTAAATCAAATCGCTGCCGGCGAAGAAATAGCCGATTTCGAACGCCGCGGTCTCTGGCGCGTCTGAACCGTGGGTGCAATTGTATTGGATGCTGGTGCCCAGGGCTTTACGTATGGTGCCATCCCCGGCTTTCGCGGGATCGGTCGCGCCCATGGTGTAGCGCCACCGGGAGATCGCATTTTCACCCTCCAGCACCAGCGCCACCACTTTGCCCGAACTCATAAATTCGCAAAGCTCCTTAAAAAACCCGCGCTCGCGATGCACCGCGTAAAAACCGCCGGCCTGTTCCATCGTCATACGCGTGGACTTGATGGCCACGATCTGAAAATCGGCGGCGTGGATGCGGCTGAGAATATCGCCCGCGAGTCCGCGACCCACGGCATCCGGCTTGATCATTGCCAAAGTACGTTCGATGGCCACGTTGGCTCCTATTTCGCGAATCGGAATTTTGCCACTTAGCTAACTTACTTGAGCGCTGAATCTTGGAAATCGTGAGACGCCGTGGCGAAAGACATCATCACGCCAGGGCTGAACGCCCACTCTTCGCATAAGCCGCGAAGAGTGGGGCACCCGGAAGAGATAAGACCGTAGAACCGCCGGCCAAAACACCCACCGTTCCCGGGCGAAGACTTTCGTGCATTAGATGTACTTCGCGAGCGTCGCCCCGATATCGGCGGGGCTCTGCACAGTGTGAATTCCTGCGGCGCGCATCGCCGCGTACTTCCCTTCCGCTGTACCTTCTCCGCCGCTGATGATCGCGCCGGCATGGCCCATACGGCGGCCCGGCGGCGCGGTCTGCCCGGCAATGAATCCGACCACCGGTTTCTTGACGTTCTGGCGAATAAACGCGGCGGCCTTCTCTTCCGCATCGCCGCCAATTTCGCCGATCATCACGATGGCGTGGGTATCGGGATCGTTGTTGAAGAGCTGTACCGAATCCAGAAAGCTGGTGCCGATGATCGGATCGCCGCCGATGCCGATGCACGTGGACTGCCCGATCCCAAGGCGGGTGAGCTGATCCACAGCTTCATAGGTGAGCGTTCCGCTGCGGCTCACCAATCCCACGTTGCCTTGCTTGTGGATTCGTCCGGGCATGATTCCAATCTTGCACTGGCCCGGCGAAATTACTCCCGGGCAATTCGGTCCCACCAGCCGCGTCTTGGGATCATCTTTCAATGCGGCGGCCACCCGCACCATATCCAGTGTGGGGATTCCCTCGGTGATGCAAATCACCAAGGGCAACCCAGCGTCGGCGGCCTCCAGAATCGCGTCCGCAGCAAACGGAGGCGGGACGAAGATCACCGAAGCGTTGGCGCGGGTGGCTTTCACCGCGTCAGCAACGGTGTTGAATACCGGCACATCCAGGTGTTTGCTGCCGCCTTTGCCGGGAGTGACCCCGGCAACCACCTGGGTGCCGTACTCGAGCATCTGTTGGGCGTGAAAACTGCCTTCACGCCCGGTCAAACCCTGCACCACCACCCGCGTCTTTGAATCGATGAGAACGCTCACGCCATTCCTTCCCCAAAATAAAAATAATTAGGAACAATTGAGAACGATTTACTTGCCAGCCAGCGCAACCGCTTTCTCCGCGCCGTCTTTCATTCCATCCGCCACCGTGAAATTCAGGCCTGAGCCGCTGAGGATGGCCTTGCCTTCGGTGACGTTGGTCCCTTCCATGCGGACCACGATGGGTACTTTCACGTCCAACTCCCGCGCCGCCTTCACTACTCCGGTGGCCAGCACGTCGCAGCGCAAGATACCGCCGAAAATGTTGATGAAGACCGCTTTCACGTTGGGATCGCTCAGCAGAATCCGAAAGGCGTTCTTCACCTGCTCTTCCGAAGCGCCGCCGCCAACGTCCAGGAAATTGGCGGCGCTGCCGCCGCTCAAGTGAATGATGTCCATGGTGGCCATGGCCAAGCCCGCGCCGTTCACCATGCAAGCGATGCTGCCATCGAGCTTGATGTAGTTGAGTTTGAATTTTGAGGCTTCCACTTCCAGCGGGGTTTCTTCCTCCAGGTCGCGCAGATCGCGAAATTCGGGATGACGACCGAGGGCGTTGTCGTCGATGGCCATCTTGGCATCGAGCGCCACCAGTTTGCCATCGCCGGTTACTACGCACGGATTGATCTCCAGGAGGGTGGCGTCGGTCTCCAGAAACGCGCGGTAGAGCGCCTGGAAGAACGGCACCGCCGCGGCCATCAACTCCGGCGCGAGTCCCACACCGAATCCAAGCTTTCTCACCTGGTAGGGTTCGAGGCCGACCGCCGGGTGGATGGTCTCTTTCAAAATCGCGTCGGGATTGTCTTTCGCCACTTCTTCGATTTCCATGCCGCCCGCGGCGCTAGCCATGAAAACCGGCTTGCCGGAGCCGCGGTCCACCAAAATACTAAGGTAGAGCTCGCGCTTGATATCCAGGCCCTCTTCGATGAGCAGCCGGCGAACCACACGCCCTTCCGGCCCAGTCTGGTGAGTGACCAGAGTCATGCCGAGGATTTCCGAAGCCAGCTTTTGCGCTTCTTCGGGCGAACGCGCGAGCTTTACGCCGCCGCCCTTACCGCGGCCGCCGGCATGAATCTGCGCCTTCACCACCACTACTGGCGTTCCCAGCCGGTTGGCTACGGCGAGAGCGTCGGATTTCTGCAGCACCACCTCGCCGCGCGGCACCGCCACGCCGAATTTCGCGAGGATCGCTTTGGCCTGGTATTCGTGAATCTTCATCGTCCGTCCTTCAGGCGCCGCCGGTCGGGGCGCCGCGCCGCATCAAAACCAACCGCGAATGATGTTAATATTCCCGCACGCTCAAACCAGAGAGTTTACTAGGTAGCGAAAGAGCGGGCAAGGCGGCCTTGTGTCTCTGGAAATGAAACCGAAATGCGAGAAATGCGAACAAGCCATCGCGCTCGACGCGGAGGCATGGATTTGCTCGTATGAATGCACCTTCTGCAACGAATGCGCCGAAGGCATGAACCTCACTTGCCCTAATTGCGGAGGCGAATTGGCTCCCCGCCCGCGCCGCAGACTCTCCTCGTAGCAGATGGATTTACCGTGATCGAGAGCGCGCTGGAAAAAATCGTTGCCGGCAACGACCTGACCCGTGGCGAAGCCGAAGCGGTAATGGAGCAGATCCTCACCGGCCGCGCTACCAACGCCCAGATCGGCGGTTTCCTGATCGCGCTGCGCGATAAGCGTGAAACCGTGACCGAGCTGGCCGGCTTTGCCGCGGTGATGCGGCGCCACGCCACGCCGATCGTGCCTCCCGGCTTTTTCGCTCCCGGTGAGGTTCTGGTGGATACCTGCGGCACCGGCGGCGACACCGCCGGCACCTTCAACATTTCCACGGCGGCGGCGTTTGTAGTGGCGGGCGCGGGGGTGCGCGTCGCCAAGCATGGCAACCGCTCGATGAGTTCGCGCTGCGGGTCAGCGGATGTGATCGAAGCGCTGGGCGGACGCGTGGATTTGCCCGCGAGCGCCACGGCGCGCGCGCTGCGGGAGGTGGGGATCGCTTTTCTGTTCGCGCCTGGCGCGCACACCGCAATGAAATACGCGATGCCTGCGCGGCGAGAAATTCGCGGTCGAACCGCTTTCAATTTGCTGGGCCCGCTGACGAATCCGGCAGGCGCGAGCGCGCAGGTGGCGGGGGTCTTTGACCCGAGCTACACGGAAATCCTGGCCCGTGTGCTGGGTGAGTTGGGAACGCGGCGCGCATTCGTAGTGCACGGCGACGATGGGCTGGACGAAATTTCGCTTTCCGGGGAAACCACCATCGCCGAGCTGCGCGACGGCGAAGTGCGCACCTACAGACTGGCGCCCGAAGATTTTGGCCTGCGGCGCGCGCCTCTGTCTGAAATTCAGGGCGGAGACGCGAGAGAGAATGCCGCGATCATCCGCAATATTCTGGAAGGGCAGACCGGGCCGCACCGTGCGATCGTGGAAGCGAACGCAGCGGCTGCGCTGGTCGCCGCGGACCACGCCCACGGTTTCCTCGACGGCGTGCGCCAGGCTGCCGAATCGATCGATTCCGGCGCGGCTCGCGCCAAGCTAGCGGCGCTGGTGGCATTCGCGCACGAGCCGCCCGTCGCCTAGCAGTTTTCGTCCCTACGTGTTTTTTCAGTTTGCCAACTGCTACCACTAAACGCGTTGGGAGAAGTGGGGCCGGGCGGCTCCACTTCCCCCGACGGATCCGGACTACCGGAGGATCGCTGCTGCCGGGTCTCTCTACCGGCGGCGACCGTTTACAGCTCTCGTTGCGCCGCGTCGGCTTCGGCGGCGATTTCGTGGATCACTTGCAGGAAGGTGTTCGATTGGCCGATGAAAAGACCATCGGCGGTGAACGCCTTGACTGCGGCCAGTGCTCCCGAAAGTGAATCCAGAGCAGGGCGAACCACCGCGCACCTCGGCAGCGATTTGCTGATGAAGTCGCACGGGATAGGGAAGATGAGGTTGGTCTGGTAGAGCGGCGTCCCGAAAGGAGGCAGATTGAAATTCGGGAACGTCAAGCCGCTGTCGGTGACCGGGTCCATCGAACCGGCGAAGTTGTACGGAGGGCCCTGGACCGAGTTCCCGGCGAAATCCACCCACTCGACAAAGTGGGCTACTTCGTCGCCACCAATGCTGGCGACGATTTTCAAAACTTCCAGATTGGTCACCTTTTGCGCCATGGTGGCGTACAGACTCGATCCGCCGCCTTCGATGAATGCGAAGTGGAATGCAGCGGTGTTCGCGATGGCCTGGATATGATCCGCGTCGGAAAAGTCCGCGTTGTCGCGGGGAATTCCGGGGCGGTCGACGATGGTGAGCGCTTGCGGGTAAGTGGCGCCAAACTCCGGATTGGTGTTGCTGCGGTACTTGGTGTACCAGCTGGTGTCGACGGTGAGATTCATGATGTTGGTCAGGCGGCCGATTTGCTTTGCGCCGGTGGCCATGCTGCTGGGCAGAACGCGGAAACGGTCGAGATTCACCGGCTCAGCGCCCTTGGATTTCAGATAAGCATCGATAAATGTTGCATGGCTTTGCTCGTCGAGGGTGTTGCTGGTGATGTACTGCGAGCCATCGCCGTCGAGAAACTGGAACGCTTGCTGATAGGTGTTCTGGGCGCCCGACGTTACTCCTCCGAGCTCCGTATATTGAATCCACAAATCGGTTTCGATGAGTTCGGCGGTGGCGAGCCAGCGCAGAATCGCTACGTCCCCGCGTGTGATTCCCGGGCCCTTGCTGCTGTCGGCGAATGCGGACTGCACGCGGCTGCTCATCAGGCCTGCGCCTACGCTCACCGCGCCGGCCGCCATCATTCCGTTGCGTAGAAAGGACCGCCGATTGGAGCGCTTCTGGTTCGGTGTTTCTGGCTGTTTCATGAGAATCTCCTTAAGTTTTTGAGCGATTGAAAAGAGTTGGAGTTGGAAACACGGCGCCTCGGGGTTGCGCCCGCCGAAGTGATCCCGCGGGCGGGACAACTTCGTTGCTTCGGCGCTTAACTTAGCTGTGTGGGCGGCAGGTTGTGTCAGCGGGAAGTGAAATGAAAGTCGTCATCGTGAGTGCGGGCGTTGACACCCCGGAGTCGAGAAAGTGACAATTTTTGTCACTGACTAAAATCACGGGGCGCAACACGGGAACGAGCGGAGTGGGGCCGAGCGGCCCCACTTCCCCCGACGGATCCAGTGTCGCTAATGGGAGCCGCTTATAGCTGTTGGTGGGCCGCGTCCGCTGCTTCCGCTAGTTGCTTCACTGTCTGGAAGAATTGGGGTGACTGCCCAAGAAACAGATTGTCGCTGGTGAGCGATGCAATGGCCGCTTGTGCCCCGACGAATTGATCGCTGCTCGGCCGAATAGTGGCGCAATGCGGCAAATCAGGGCTGATGAATTCGCAGGGGACCGGAAAGATCAAGCTGGGTTGAATCAGCGGATTGAGTGGGCTGAAGAAATTGGGAAATGTCAGGCCAGATGTGGGTCTGTAAACGGCGCCACAGGGCTTGCACTCCGTTGCCCGCAAAATCCACCCATTCCAGGAAGTGAGCGATCTCGTCTCCCCCGATACCCAGGGTGATTTTGAGCACTTCCAGGCTGCTGACTTTCTGGCTAAGCGCCTGGTACAGGCTCGATCCACCTTCTTCGATATATCCAAAGCGAAAGCCCACCACATTCGCGATCGCCTGAATATGCATGTTCCCGCCAAGGCCGTTCGGATTGCCACCAGGGAAAGGGCTGCCATCGAAATCGGCGTTGGTTCGGGGAATGGCGGTAACCCCATCGAGAGTTATGGCCTGTGGGAACGTAGCGCCGAAATCTGGATTGGTGGTACTGCGATAGCGAACGAACCAGCTAGTGTCGACGGTGAGGTGCATGAGGTTGGTGAGGCGGCCAATGTTCTCCGCTCCCTTCGCGCGGCTTCCCTGGAGTGTGCGGAATTTTTCCAAGTTGACCGGCTCCGCGCCTTTTGATTCCAGATACGCATTCAAGAAGGTGGCGTGGCTCACTTCATCCAGAGTGTTGCTGCTGATGTATTGCGGGCCATCCCCATCGAGGTTCGACAACGCCAGCTGATAGTTCTTCAACGTTTGGTTCGGGTCTACTTCAATCGGGGATTATCGCCGATACCACCCAACTCTGCGTATTGTATCCACAGATCGCTCTCGATGATTTCGGCGGCGGCGAGGAACCGAAGGATGGCAATGTCTCCTTCGTTCAGCGGAAGCCCGTTTCCCCCCGGGTCCTGTGCGAATGCGGAGCGGATGCCCTTGCTTAGCATGCCTGCTCCGACCCTAGCCGCGCCGGCTACCATCATGCCGTTCCTTAGAAAGGACCGCCGATTCGACAGTTTCTGCTTCGGTGTTTCTGGATGCTTCATCTGACTCTCCTTAGTTTGTTTTGACTTGCGATTTGAAATGCGACCGCTCTGGGCCGGCGTCCCGCGGTGCGGGATCGTTTGCTGCTTCGCTACTTCGTCACTTCGGTATTCAACCTAGCGGCGTTCGCGGCAGGGTGTATCAGCAGGAAGTGAAATGAAAGTCGCGTTCGTGATGGCTTGAGTTGATATCCTTCTATTGATAAATTAACAAATCTACAGGCAACCAAAGCCAAGAGGCGCGATTTGCAGTTGTGCTGTCCTCTTCGGGCGCAGCCGCCCAAACCAGCCAGCCACCAACGCGCCACACTTTGCCAGACAATCCTGGCGCTGATAGCATTGCGGGCGCTATGACACCACGACTCTCTGTTGCACGGGAATTGTTGCTGGATTTGAAGCTGCGTCTGCCGGGAATGGTTGACCTGCTCGGCGATTTCGTTTCGATGGAATCGCCGAGCCACGACAAAGGTGCGGTGGACGCGATGGGCAAGCGCGTGGCGGACGAATGGCGACGGCGCGGCGCACGGGTAACCACATTGACGCAGAAGGTGCGCGGCAATCACGTTCGCGCGGAGTTGACCGCCGAAAAGGGTCACCGGCTGCGTCCGATTCTGGTGCTCGGACATCTGGACACCGTATACCCCAAGGGCACTCTGCGCCGAATGCCGCTGCGGGTGGCGCGCGGACGGACTTTTGGACCTGGCACGTTTGATATGAAGGGCGGGCTGGTGATCGCGCTGTTTGCAGTTGACGCTTTGCGGGCGCTGAAATTTCCCCTGCGCCGTAACCTGATTTTTCTGTGGAACTCCGACGAGGAAATTGGAAGCGAATCTTCCCGGCGGATCATTGAGCGCGAGGCGCGGAAGTGCGAAGCGGTGTTCGTGCTGGAGCCGGCGCTGGGGCGCGGCGGAAGCCTGAAGACCCAGCGCAAAGGTGTAGGAGAGGTTCAGATTTCGGTTACCGGGCGCGCCGCGCACGCGGGAATCAATCCGCAGGACGGCCTAAATGCAGTGCACGAGCTGGCGTTTCAGATTGCGCGCCTCGCGCAATTCAACGATCCATCGCACGGGATTACGGTGCAGGCCAATATTATTGAAGGCGGGAGCGCTACGAATGTGGTGGCGGAGAAAGCGTCAGCGCGCGTCGACGTCCGATTCAGCCGCGCGGCCGATGCCCGGCCGCTGGAAAAGAAACTGATGGAGCTGCGCCCGATCTTGAAAGGTACGCGGATCGAGGTAAGCGGCGGATTGGATCGTCCCCCGCTGGAACGCACCGCGGCGATTGGGGAGCTATTTGAGAAGGCTCGGGAATTGGCCGGGCAGATGGGTTTTGCTCTGCAGGAAGCAGCAACCGGCGGCGGCAGCGACGGAAATTTTACGGCAGCGCTGGGCGTGCCCACGCTGGACGGAATGGGCTCGGTGGGCGACGGAGCGCATGGTTCGGGCGAACATGTTGTAAACCGGGCGTTGCCCGAACGCGCAGCGCTGCTCGCGAGTTTGCTGTGCACCCTTTAATGCCGACGCAGCGGTAAAACGTCAACGGCGGGTTGTCGCGCGATTGTATTCACGTTGATGAGTGATGGCGGTCCGCTCCACCAGGAACGGCTGTGCCAGTCTTCGCTGTTAGCTGTCGGCTGTTAGCGCAGGTACTGCTTGCGAAGGTACGCGGCGGTCTGTTGTTCCAAGTCCGGGTAGTTAGAGTGCAGAGCGGTGCGGAGTGCTGTTTCCGGAGAGGCGCTGCCGGCGATGGCATCGAGCAGCCGGCCGATATCGCTCGTGCCGCCCGACTGGATGATCGATTCCACGGCGGCTAGCGACCACGCGTAGGCGAATGCCGCGGAATTGCCCGAAAAACCCAGCCAAGATCCTTCGAGGTTCGCGAACGACGGGGCGGACTTTGCTTCATACGCCGCCACCAGCACCGATGCGGAATCGCCGCAGCGGCGGCCTTCCACCCATTGCGCGACGCCTTCCTGCAGCCAGGTGGGCGCGCGGCTGCGAGTTTTCTGCGTGATGAAGCTGTGGGTCAATTCGTGGCGGAGGACGCGGTCGAGATCCGGGGTAACGGAAGTAAGGCCTTGCACCGGCACACGAATGCGGCCGTCATTCAGCGCACCGGCCCAGCCCGGGGCGCGCGTGATATCCGAAAAGCTCTGTTCGGTGTAGAGAATCACTCCGATCGGATCGGTGGGCGTGTAATCGAGTTCCGATTCAATCTGGCGAAAATTTTCCTCTAGCGCGCGGAGCACGCCGCGGGCGAGGTCCGGTGCTGCGCCGCCGTAATATTTCAGAACAAAGTGAGCCGTTTCACCCTGGCGGTAGCTTTCTTCTTCCTGGCGATCGCGTTCGGCTTTATCAAGAGCGTGCTGGACGTCGGGATCTTGGCGCAGCGCCAGCGAACGCTTCCATTCCGCCACCGCCTGATCGATTTTGTTTTGGCCGTAATACGCCCAGCCCTTCAACTTCGCGGTGTCCGCGGAATTGGGGGCGGCCCGCTCGGCGAGGTCGATCGGGTCCATGGCCGCGGTGTATTGGCTCTGGCGTAGATAAACGACCGCAAGATTGAGCAGCAGGCCAACATTAGCGGGAGCGAAGATCAGCGCGCGGCGATACTGATCGATGGCGTGATTCATGTCGCCCTTAGCCAGTAGAAATTGCGCCGCGGCGTAGTGGGCGGCCGCGACCTTGGCTACGGCCACCGCATTTCCGCTGCTGGCTTCGGCATCCACGCTGGCCAGGTAGCTAACGTCCACCGAACCATCGTGTACCGCGCCGTGGACCACATCTTCGTAGCCCTGGGACGGATCGACTTGCGGGGCTTCGATCGGCGGCGCGGAAACATTCACCGATCCGGCGT
>Ga0302324_100014890_pt1 | contig 15638 bp, 12 predicted proteins | sample Palsa_T0_1_FD_201949 | JGI IMG/M metagenome (GOLD analysis project Ga0302324, IMG submission 201949) | Peat permafrost microbial communities from Stordalen Mire near Abisko, Sweden - Palsa_T0_1 | ecosystem: Environmental > Terrestrial > Soil > Palsa > Peat permafrost | place: Sweden: Abisko...
AGCAACGAAAACACCAATGGGTTACTGCGGCAGTACTTCCCGAAAGGAACAGATCTCTCGAGCCACAGCCAGGCCGAGCTGAATCGCATTGCGATGCGTTTGAACCAAAGACCCCGAGAGACCTTGGGCTTTCAAACTCCAGCGGCTAGATTACGCGCAAGTGTTGCGTCGATCCCCTGAGCCCGCACAGCATTCTGTTCACACTATGACACTTCGCCCTTGCCGGCCGGGAGATCTCACGTTGACACCGTCGTGGCGGAGGGAATCTTTGCGCTGAGGGTAACCCCGGCGCGACCTATCCCTGATACGTCCGATTCAATTTCTTCATCCCGCCGATCCAGCGGTTGTAGTCGGCCGTCTTGCGGCGCATGTAGTCGAGAACTTCGGGATGCGGCAGGATCAGAAAATCTTCCGCTTCGATCGCGCGCATGCACGCGTCGGCCACCGCTTCGGGTTCGATCATGCCGTCGACGCTGGCCACGCCGTCGGGATTGCCGGCGGTCATCGCGGTGCGCACGGCTTGCGGACACAACACCGAAACTTTGATGCCCTGATCGCCATGGGTGATGGCGAGCCACTCGGCAAGCCCCACCGCGGCGTGCTTGGTCACCGCGTAAGGCGCAGAGCCGATTTGCGACAGCAATCCCGCCGCCGAGGCGGTGTTGAGCAGATAGCCGCCTCCGCGCGCGATCATGCGCGGCACCACATGGCGCGCGGCCCAGACATGCGCCATGACGTTGACGTCCCAGATGCGCTGCCACTTGTCGTCGGAAACCTCGGCGCCGCCGCCGAATCCGATGCCCGCGTTCGAGCAGAAGAGATCGATGGGTCCGTGCTCGGATTCGACCGTCTCGATCAGGTGCTTGATATCCGCCTCTTTGGCGACATTGGTGGTGAAGGCGATGCCGCCGATCTCCTTTGCGGTGGCCGCGGCGCCGTCACCGTTCAAGTCGGAGCAGACGACAAGCTTCGCACCCTCTTTCGCAAATCTTTGCGCCAGCGCGCGGCCGATCCCGCTCGCAGCCCCCGTCACCACCACAATCCGATTCCCGATCTGCATCGCGTTTCATCCCTCCGGTTTTCCCAAAGCATAAGCGACGAATAAGCCCGCGTCAGCGGCCGAAATGGGTCGTCTTGCGCAGAACCCTACCGTTTGCGTGGATTTGGCCGGGAGCGCTAGGGTCCGCCCCCGACATTTTTCGATCAGCCTGGAGACCCACATGGACGGACTGCAACTTCGCTCGCTCGTCACCAGAGACGGCACGCTCGAGCTTTCGCTGGCGCGCGTGCCGGTACCCGAACCCGCCGCAAACGAAGTCGTCGTGCGGGTGGAGGCGACGCCCATCAATCCGTCCGATATCGGTCTCCTGTTCGGGGCCGCAGATATGCGCACGGCGAAGTCCTCCGGCACGCGCGAAAATCCGATCGTTACCGCGACGATTCCTCCGGCCTTTCATCGGGCCATGGCAGCGCGCGCCGGGGAGTCGATGCCTGTCGGCAATGAAGGCGCAGGCGAAGTGATCAAAGCGGGCAGCGCGGCGCAACATCTGCTGGGAAAGACCGTCGCGATCATCGGCGGGGCGATGTACGCGCAATATCGCTGCCTGCGCGCGTCCGATTGTCTGGTGTTGCCGCCGGGCACGACGGCCGCGGAAGGCGCGTCGTGTTTCGTCAATCCGCTCACCGCACTCGGCATGGTCGAGACGATGCGGCGCGAGGGCCATTCGGCGCTCGTGCACACCGCGGCGGCATCGAATCTGGGCCAGATGCTGAACAAGATTTGTCTCGCGGACGGTATCGGCCTCGTCAACATCGTGCGCAGCCCGGCGCAAGGCGAGATCCTGCGCGGCATCGGCGCCAAACATATCTGCGACAGCTCCGTGCCGTCCTTCATGGAAGATCTCATTGCGGCGCTGAAGGACACGAACGCGACACTCGCCTTCGACGCGATCGGCGGCGGGAAACTCGCGGGCCAGATTCTGTCCGGCATGGAAGTCGCCGCGAATGCCAATGCAAAGACCTACAGCCGCTACGGATCGTCGGTGCACAAGCAGGTCTATATCTATGGCGGCCTCGATACGGGACCGACCGAACTCAACCGCAGTTTCGGCATGGTGTGGGGTCTGGGAGGCTGGTTGCTGACGCCGTTCCTGCAAAAGATCGGGCCCGAGGAAGGCGAAAAGCTGCGCCAACGCGTGGCGCGCGAGATCAAGACGACATTCGCGAGCCATTACACGCGCGTCGTGTCGCTTGCCGGAGCGCTCCAGCTCGACACCATCGCGGCCTACAACAAGCGCGCCACGGGCGAGAAATTCCTCATCGATCCAAACATGAGTTAATGGGAACGGCGGTTCTTGAGCGCGTTTGCCGTGCGCGCGCCGCCTTTCGGCCCAAATCGTTAACGAAGGTGCGGCTTCCGCGCGCGAAAGCCGATGCCCAAAAAATTAATTTGTACGGGTGCGGACCATTTCGTTAACACTTGCAATTGTTGAGTCAAATCAGCGCATTAACTCTTTTACAAACCGCCCAAACCCTCGAAACGCACGTTTGAATGGTTAACCAACTATTACCATTTTCTCTCAGCCATGCTATGACAACCGTCGCGAGTGATGTCGGATAGCTCCAGAACAGGGAGGCACCTTCGACCTCGCGGCAAAACGGGTTGAGCCGCCAGGACGCATCTTTCAGGTCCCGACCGGTACGCGATCTCGCCCGATTGCCCGATTGCGCCGAGGATTGGAATGACCGTCACGTTGGGGCTGGAAGAGGAGTTGCAGGTCGTCGACGCGCTGACCGGCGCGCTCGCCCCATTTGATGTCGAGCGCGCCAAGCGCGCGTTGCCGGAAGGATCCGGCGGCGTCACTTGCGAGATCCACAAATGCACCGTCGAGTTGCAGTCGCCGGTGGCATCCCACCCGGACCAAATCCTGAAGTCGCTGTCGCAATTGCGGGATTTCGCGCGCGGACAGGCCACTCAACACGGACAAAGAGTCATGGCCGCGGGATTGCATCCCTATTCGCCGTGGCAGACGCAGGCCGTACACGATCAATCGAACCGCTATCCCCATTACGCACATCTTCTTCACGAGTATGGCGAGGTCACGCGCAGCGCCATGTCCTTCGGCCTGCACGTCCATCTGGGACTGCCGGATACGCGGTTTCGCATCCCGGTGATGAACGCGCTGCGGTCGATTTTGCCGGAAGTGCTCGCGCTGTCCGTCAATTCTCCCTTCCACGAAGGACGCGACACCGGGCTTGCGAGTTGGCGTCATAGTCTGCTCGGCCGCTATCCGCGCATGGGTATCCCCGAGGCGTGGCCCGACGAGCAATCCTATTTCGCCCATATCGAGCGGTTGAGGAAGGTTGGCAGTCTCGAACCCGATCAAGGCATGTGGGACGATTTGCGCCTGCATCACCGCTACGGCACGCTGGAAGTGCGCATCTGCGACGCCGTGTATTCGCTCGAGCGGATCTGGCTGATCGTCGCACTCCTGCAATGCGAAGCGGTGACGCTGACGGAGGAAGCCGCACGCGGACGCCTGCCCGAACCCGAGCCGAGAGCGTTGATCGAAGAAAACAAATGGCGCGCGCGCCGCTACGGCATGGGCGCATCCCTGGTGGATTGGTCGCGGGACGAAGCCCTTCCAACTCCCGTCCGGTTCGAACGTTGGCTCGCGCGACTCCTGCCTGCCGCTCTGAAGCTCGGCCTTTGGCCCCGCATCGAGATGGCTGTAGCCTCGGCGCTGCAAGCTGGCACGGGAGCCGATCAACAGCGCGTCTGGCGAAGCGAAGGCGCGACGTTTGAAGGACTTGTGAAGACGCTTGTCGATGCTACTGCCGAACCCTGGATCGTTCCTCCATCAATCGGGCGCCGCCGCCGTGACATTCACAAGAGCCCAGAAATCGGAAAGCCGGCGCGACAACCGAGGCCTGCTCCATCCGCTCACCTTCGAACTGGCCGCGCGACACCCTGAACCGCGCACGGATATCCTTGCGGCCTGGACGCGAATGCTCGACGGGCCGCGATTTCCGATCGATCCCGGCTGGATCGCGGAGACACCGATCGTCGCATCGCAAACGCTCATCGATCTGATCGATCGCAGGCTCGCCGACCTCGTGGGTTGGCTGCGGCCGCGCCTGGCCCGGCGCGACGATCCCGCCTGGCCGCTCGCGCCTGCGGCCGACGTGCTCTGCGCCGACATCGCCGTCGTATCCGCGCCCGAGACGGAAGCGGGGTGGGATTTGCGTTGGGTGGAGATGCAGACCTTCACGTCGTTGCTCTCCACCATCTACACCTTGCACCGTGCCGGCGCGGAACTCTGGCCCGAGCTGAACGATCTGGCATTTTCGGATACGCCTCCGCATGGTCGCGACTGGTTCGAGGCGACGCGTCGCTGGATGGCGCCGGACCCGGGTTCCATACTTCTGGAGAACGCGCCATGGACTCAGTTCACGCGCTCCGATTTCGAAGCGGCCCGACGGTGGTTCGGATTGACGATCGTCGATCCAAAATCGTTGCGGTCGCGATCCACGCAGCTCGAGTATTGCGACGACGACGGCAATTGGCATGCGGTGCCGCATGTTCTCAATCGCCTGATCCTGCACGAGACGCCGGGGCAGCCCGAACTGAACCGGCTTTTGTCGTCGGTGTCGCCGAGCTGGAACAGTCATCCGGCCTGGTATTACCGCATCGACAAAGGCGTGCTGCCAGACCTGCCCCTGCCGCAAGCCGAGCGCTGCGCGCGCGGCGATCGCTGGCGCGAGTTGGGACTTCCTCCCGAAGCCCTCGTCGCCAAAGCGCGCCATGGCCATTCGGGCAGGAGCGTCAAGCTCAACCTGGATGCGCTGGCCCTGGATCGCCTCGAGACGCCGGAGGACTGGGTCGTCCAGCCGCGATATTCACCGTCGCCGCTGCTCACGGCGCGTGACGGCGCGCCACTCTATTGCGAGATACGCTGTTTGATCGCGCTTGACGACGCAGGCGAATCGCCATGGTTGGTTGCCCGTTTTACGCGCCTCACGCGCGGACCCATGGCATCCGCCAGCACCTGGTCCGGCGCACCCGGCGAAGGCACCGGCCCTCTTTACGCGCCGCCGGAGTCGGACTGACTCATGTTCATCGCGAGTTAGATCAGAGACAAATCCGCCGGCTTTGTTTCAGGAAATATCTGCGCGAGTTGCGCTCCGCGGAGCCCATAAGCCTTCTGCAAAACGCCGCCGATCAGCGAGCGATAATCGTTCAGCACCGGATAATCGCGATCCTGGAAGAGATTGGGTTGGCTCACCGCCGTCTGTTTCCCCGCGATGCGGCCGCCGCTGATGCTGCCTCCGAGCACCCAATAGACGCTGCCATGGCCATGATCGGTGCCATGATTGCCGTTCTCCCGAAACGTGCGGCCGAACTCACTGACGACAATGACGATTGTGTTGTTCCACTGCGGCCCGAGTTCGCCGGCCACGGTGGCGAGACCGCGACCCAATTCGCCGACGCGGTTTGCGAGATAGCCCGTGACGCCGCCTTCGTTGACATGGGTGTCCCATCCGCCGACGTCGACAAATCCCAGATTGAATTTGTCGCGCATCAGAACGCCGATGCGCTCAGCGGCAAGCTCGAAGCCCTTGGGGCTCACCGCGCTCCGGCTGGCGGCCTGCATCTCGGCGGAAAGCGTCTGATACACCTCGTCCTGCACCTTGAAGCCTTCGCTGACGGCCGGCGCGAGGTCCTGGCCGCGATACATCGCCTGAATCAAGTCCGCGTCCTGGCCCGCGACGCCCGGCTTGCCGGTGTAATTGAGGGCGATATTTGGAACCGACGCACCGCCGCGAAACGCGAGCGGCAGCTGGTTCGTGAACGAGATCGGACGGCCGCCGGAAAGCGACAGCGCGATGCGGTTCATGAATCCCGACCTGTAATCGCGCGAGCCAACGATGGGCTGGCCGAGCTCGATCATGTCCTGGGTCTCGAAATGGCTGCGGCTTGTATCGTCGGTGCCTGCGAAGGGCACGAATGCGATCTGTTTTTGCTGCCACAGCGGATAGATCGACTCCTTCAGTGCGGGATGGAGTGCCCAATCGGAATCCAGCGAAATCGATGCGGCCTTTGGAATGGCGAGCGTGGGCCGCGCGGAATAGTAGAAATCGCTCGAGGCGGGAATCACGATATTCGCCGCGTCATAGGCGCCGCGCAGAAAAACCACGAGCAGCCGCGGCGCGTCGGTGGCGGGAGTCGCGTAGAGCCGCCCCGCAACCGTCGTCAACGGAAGCGCTGCAGCTGCAGTCTTCAGAAGTTCGCGGCGATTCATGGCATGACTCCCTTTACGCTACCGATGCATGAATTCCGGCGAGGACAGGAATAGCATATTCCAGTCCGCCGGCGACTTTGCTTGAGCGAGCGCGCCCGAAGTCGCAGGCCCGAGCGTCGATGCAATCGCCTGATAATACCGCGTTTGGCCGATATCCGGCGCAGGCGCGGGCTCTTGGGCGGTGTCGCTCGGCAATTTTAACAGGCCCGAATGTCCGAGACCGATCTGGCGGGCGATTTCGAAGCGCGCTTCCATCTCTCCCGGCCCCGACCAGGCCGCCTCGTCGAGCGCATAGCCGTCGGGCGTTTCGTGGGCATACAGAGATTCGCTCATTCTATTGAGCCAGCCGAACAAGGGCTGGGGGTTGAGAATGACGGTGTCGCCATAGGCCGCGCGCAGGGATGAAAGCGCGAAATGGATTGGGTCCTTGAATTTCCGGCTCAGAGACGCCTTGAACTCGGGTGCGGCAAACATCGTCTCCAGCACCGCTGCAATGTCGCCGTCGGTGCGGGAGAAAGTTGCGGACATGGCATCGACCAGCGGCACCGGGAGTGTGTCGCAACAGAAATACTGAGCAAGTTCGCTGCTGATGTGGTGCGCGGTCGCGGGCTGCGCGCTCAGAATCGCGATTGCCTCGGCGACCTCCTTGAGACCTTCGCCCTTGATGGGCGTGCCCAGGAATATCTTGTCGCCGTAATCGTGCCGGTTCGGATTGAACTCGAACAGATTTCCGGCGCGATATTGCGAGCGCAGCTCCGGCCTGACATTCGGCATCTTGCCGGACAGATTGATGCCGACGCCGGTCAGAATCCGCGCCAATTCCTGCACGTCCTTTTGCGTATAGCCGGAACCGACGCCCAGCGTGTGCAGTTCCATAATCTCGCGAGCGTAATTCTCGTTGATGTGTCCGGCGGCGTTCTGCGCATTGTCGAGATATTGCAGCATTGCCGGGTGAAACACGGTCGCCGCCAACAGATCGCGGAACTTTCCAAGCACACGCGGCCGGATCGCATTCTCCTCGTAGTCGCCGACAAAGGCGCGTATCTCGTTCTTGTTCTGGCTGACATTGAAATGATTCATCCAGAACCAGGTCAGTTGCTCCTTGAGCTGGTTTTTCGAATAGAGATCGCGCAGCAACGAGCGCGTGGCGGCCTGGCGGGCATAGTCGCCCAGCCTCGCGCGGTAGGCTTTCCGGGCCTCATCGTAACCGGGTGTGTCCTTGGCCGCTCTCGCCGCCTCGCGCAGTGCGCGGATTTCGTCGTTGATCTGCAGAAGAGATTCTTGCGTGATATCCATCGCCGCAATCTGGATCCGTGCGTCGTTCGGCAAGCCGTCGTCGGCGGAGGGGTGAAGCTGGCTCTGCAAATATCCATCGAGCCCTTCCGCCGCCAGCAGCTGCGCGCTCGACGTGCCGGCGCCCCAGCTGATGCGGTTCAGCATCGCGATATCGCCCGAATTTGTATCCAGCGGCGCCGCACTTTCGGGAACTTGGGTGTAATGGGGTGCTGGTGGAGGCGTCGGCGCACAAGCGGCCCCAACGAGGACGCAGACAAAACTCACACGGGGCCAATTGTATCGCATCTGCCCGGCATTGAAGCACAAATGCGTCCCTTTAATGTTGCGTCATATGTTAGAATGTCATCGAAGCGCGTGCCTGCAGCCGCTGGGCTGACCGGTCGGAAACATTGCGCTAGGTTGTACGCCGCATGACGATCGCAGCAACCTCACCTATCCGCGCCGTTAACGACTCCGCCATCGCGGAGGCGGCGGCCGTTCTGCGCCGGGGTGGGCTGGTCTCGTTTCCCACCGAAACCGTCTATGGCCTCGGCGCGGATGCGACCAATGGCCTGGCCGTCGCCGCGATCTTCGCGGCCAAGGGCCGTCCCCGCTTCAACCCGCTCATCGTTCATGTCCGCGAAGGACGCCACGCCGAAACGCTGGCCGCGTTCTCCAAACCGGCGTGCGCGCTGGCCGAGCATTTCTGGCCGGGGGCACTGACCCTCGTTTTGCCGCGCAAGGTGGATTCCGGATTGGCCGATCTTGTCAGCGCCGGTCTGGACACGGTTGCGATCCGCGTGCCCTCGCATGGCATCGCACAACGCCTGCTGGAAAAAGCGGGGGTCCCGATCGCGGCGCCCAGCGCCAATCCTTCGGGACAGGTGAGCGCCACGACGGCGGCCCATGTGGCCGAAGGACTCGATGTCGACCTGATTCTCGATGGGGGGCCGACGCGCTTGGGGCTTGAGTCCACGATCATCGGCTTCGACGGCGAGCAGCCCGTGCTGCTGCGTCCCGGCGCGATCCCCCGCGAAGCGATTGAAGACATCGTGGGCCCGCTCGCACTGCCCGCCGGCGAAACGATTTCATCGCCGGGACAGATGCGCAGCCATTACGCTCCGCGAACGCGGCTGCGGCTCAACGCGACGGATATTCGCGACGGCGAGGCATTGCTGGCCTTCGGTCCCAGTGTTCCCGCGGGAGCACGGATCTTGCGCAATCTGAGCCCGCGCGGCGATCTGGCGGAGGCGGCATCCCATCTGTTCGCGATGTTGCGAGAGCTCGACGCCGCGGGTGCTGCGTCCATCGCCGTCATGCCGATTCCCGAGCGCGGCCTCGGCGAAGCGATCAACGATCGCCTGCGCCGCGCCGCAGCCCCGCGCGAGGCCGCACCATGAGTGCCGACGCGGCAACGCTGGCGCGGCTCAAGCAGGCTGTCGGAGCAAAAGGATTCAGCGAGGACTCGGACGAGATCGCACCGCACCTCGTCGAATGGCGGAGCAAATATCGGGGTCACACTCCCCTGCTGCTCAGGCCGCAGACGACAGCCGAAGTGTCGTCGGTTCTTGCCATATGCAATGAAACGCGCACTGCGATCGTGCCGCAAGGCGGCAATACCGGGCTTGTGGGCGGACAGATTCCGCTGAATGGCGAAGTGCTGCTCAGTCTCTCGCGCCTGAACAAAATCCGCGCTATCGATGCGGCCAACGCCAGCCTCATCGCCGAAGCCGGCGCGATCCTCGCGGATGTTCATAAAGCCGCCGGCGAGATCGGGAAATTCTTTCCGCTCAGCCTCGCCTCCGAAGGCTCCTGCACCATCGGCGGCAATCTTTCGACCAATGCCGGCGGCGTGGATGTGTTGCGATACGGTTCGGCGCGCAATCTCGTGCTTGGGCTCGAGGTCGTTCTGCCGGACGGACGGATGCTCGATCTCCTGCGCAGCCTGCACAAGGACAATACGGGCTACGATCTGAAGCAGCTTTTCATCGGCGCCGAAGGCACCTTGGGTGTGATCACGGCGGCAACGCTGAAGCTTTACCCCGCGCCGGCCTCCTACGAGACCGCTTTCATCGCCATGCGCGATCCCCAGGCGGCCGTCGAACTTCTCGACCGGCTTCAGACTGCGACCGGCGGCCTCGTCTCCGCATTCGAACTCATCCCGCGTCTCGCGCTCGAACTGGTGCAGGCGCATATTCCCGACACGCGCGATCCGCTGCCGTCCCCGTCGCCCTGGTATGTGCTGGCGGAAGCCACCAGCGCAGGGAAGGTTTCGTTGCGCGATGCCTTTCAGGAGACCATCGCCGAGGCGATCGAAGCGCGCCTCGCGAGCAACGCGGCGGTCGCCGCAAACGAAATGCAGCGGCATGATTTGTGGCGGCTGCGCGAAAATATCTCGGAAGCGCAGAAGCGCGAAGGCGCCTCGATCAAGCACGACATCTCCGTTCCCGTGAAGGACATTCCGGCGTTCCTTGCGCAAGGCTGCGCGCTGGTCGCAGGCATGGTGCCCGGCGTCCGTCCCGTACCGTTCGGCCACATTGGCGACGGCAATATCCATTTCAATTTCACGGTGCCGAATGGCGGCAACGGTGAGGCGTTCCTCGCGCGCTGGGGTGCCGTGTCGCACGCCGTCCACGACCTCGTGAACGGTTTCGGCGGCTCGATCAGCGCCGAGCATGGCGTGGGCGTAATGAAGCGCGAGGACATCCTGCGCTACAAGAGCGCGACGGAGATGGACCTCATGCGTACGCTGAAGCGCACGCTCGATCCCAACAACATCCTCAATCCCGGAAAGGTCGTCTGAAGCGCGTCACGCCGCCTTGGGCAGCACCGGATCGCTTGCGGCTTTCGCAGCCGTTGCGGCTACGGGCCGCGCACGTTTCGTTCGCGCATTCGCGAACGCGCTGAGACCCGCCGTGGTCACGGTCGCCACATAAGGCAGGCTCTGGATCGCCAGCATCGTCATCCAGAGCGTGGCCGCCGGATCGTCGAAACCGCGGTCGTAGATCATCGTCCCGATCGCGAGGAACAGGAGCGACATCAGAGTCGTCTCCTGCCACGCAAGCCGCAACACCTGGCCGAAATCGGCGGGGTCTTCGCATTTCGGCGTGCGCAAGAACGGCTTTCGCGACGTGAATATGCCGGCGAGTACGGCCTTGCCGACCGTGTAGGTGAGTGCAAGACCGGCCGTCGACGCAGCCAATGTGCCCAGCACGCCGGAGCCCACTTTCTGCGGATGGAGCAGCAGAGTTTTCAATGTCTTTGCCGCGAACAGCGCGATCGCTGCGGCCGACAATGCGCCCATGGGCATGTCGAACACATTCGGCGCCAATGTCATAAGCATTGTCCACACCAGCGCGAAGAAGGTGATAATCAGGCCGAGTCCGTCCGAGATCCAGGGCAGCCAGCCCGACAGGAACTGATAACGCTGCGCCCAATCGAGCCGCGTGCGGCCAAGAAATATCGCGCCCGCATGCCGCTTCATGATCTGCATCGCGCCATAGACCCAGCGATAACGCTGAGTCATGAAGGCGGCGAGCGTATCGGGCGTGAGGCCCTTGCCCATGCTTTGCGGGATGTAGGCGGCGCTATAGCCGGCCTCGAACAGCTTGAGACCGAGTTCGGTGTCTTCGGTAATGCACCAGGTGCTCCAGCCGCCCACCGCCGTGAGCGCGTCCTTGCGCACCACCATCATGGTGCCGTGCTGGATGATCGCGTTGTATTCGTTGCGCTCGACCATCCCGATGTGGAAGAAGCCGCGATATTCCTCGTAGCACATGAATTTGAACACGTTGTCGTGCGCGTCGCGATAATCCTGCGGCCCCTGCACCAGCGCGATCTCCGGCGACGCGAAATAAGGCAGCGCGCGGCGCAGCCAGCCCGGCTCGACGCAATAATCGCTGTCGATCACGGCAATGAACGCGGCGTCGGGATCGGTCAGACGCAACGCTTCGTTGAGTGCCCCGGCCTTGAAGCCCTTGACGCCGTCCCGATGGTGGAAATGGAATTGCGGTCCCAGAGTCGCGCAGTGCGCCTCGACCGGCAGCCACACCGCCTCGTCCGGCGTGTTGTTGTCGAGCACGATCACTTCGAAATTGTCGTAATCGAGTTTCGCCAGCGCATCGAGCGTCTGGATGAGCATCGCTGCGGGTTCGTTGTAGCACGGCACATGGATCGACACGCGCGGCGACTTCTCCGGGATCGACACGCGTAAGATTCGTCGTTCCACGCGCCATAGGCTCGATGCGAGCTCGATGCCCTCGGTGAGGATCACGACGGCCGCGAGCAGCACCAGCGGAATCATCGCAACCGTCATCGCGACGTCGCTGGGCTGGATATATTGCAGCGTGCTCGCATCGAGCAGCATGAGCAGCCCTGTGGTCACGAGCCCGACAAGACCGGCCATCACGAGATAACCCGTCTGCCGCACGCGCGGCATCTGGCCCAGGATCAGCAATCCCAACAGAAAACTGAAAACCGCCGCGCCGAAGGAATAGCTGCGCCACTCGGGAAAGGACCGCAGCATTCCGGTGAACTGGAATTTCGGCGTGCCGTTGGCGTCGAACAGGCCCCAATAAGCCCCAACCGCGCCTTCGTCGCCGCCTTTCCAGGGTTGGTCGTAGGCTTCCTCGAGATAGTAATCGTAGCCTTTGTCGAGTGCGAGCTGCACGAAGTTGCGGTCGAAATAGGCTTCGTCGGCGAGCGACGCGCTGGCGCCCTTGTGCATACGACCCTGCGACGGCCAACCCACTTCGCCGATCACGATGGGCTTGTCGGGAAACTCGTTCTGCACGTCGTCGTAGAAACGCTGCAGCGAGCCCAGCGAATTCTTGACCGGAATGCCTTCCCAATAGGGGAACAGATGCACGGAGATGAAATCGACATACTGGCCGATCTCCGGGCTGAGCAGCCAGGTCGACCAGGGCTCCGCCGTCGACACCTTGATGCGGTTCGGCAATGCCGCGCGCACGCGTTTGATGTAATCGTTCAGCTGGTCAGACGAGACGTCGCCGCGCAGGATGGTTTCGCTGCCCACGAACACGCGGTCGATCACGCGCCGGTTCGCGAGCGCCGTTCGAATGCCGAGCTCGATCTCCTTCTCGTTCTTGTCGAGATCGGAGCCGATCCAGATTCCCAGCGACACGGTCAGACCATGCCGGCGTGCGATCTCGGGAACCGCGTCCATGCCGTTCGACACGGTGTAGGTGCGGATATGTGCGGTCAGCAGGGAAAGTTCCGTCAGGTCGCGGTCGATCTGATCGGTCGTGACCCATGCATTATCTTTTTCGGTGAACAGATGGCTGGGGCTGTAGGCGATGCCGCGAACCTGGCCGTCCCAATTGGGCGCGATGACGGCATAGTCGCGGCTCGCCCAGAAAAGCACGCAGGCGCCCACCACCAGGGTGAGAGCGAGTGCAATCCGCACCGTTCCGCCTGAGATGCCGCGGCGCCACTTGCCCAACATGCGGCCCAACATGTGAATCGAACTCTCTCCAGATAGACCGCCGCCTCGTCACAACGAGGTCACTTCGATATCGGCAGCCGGCGCTCATTATAACAGACGATCGTCCGTCCGGACGAGATGGCGGACGAACCGGGCGGCGCGGGCAATCCTATTGCGGATGCCCGCTCTCCTTTTCCTCCTGTTCCTTCTCCTGCTGCAGTTCCTGCTCGGTCGGAGGGGTCGCTGCAATAAGCTCCAGGTCGAAGACGAGAGTTTGGTTGGGCGGAATAGCGCCGTTCCCGGCGCCGCGGATGCCATAAGCGAGGTTGGCCGGGATCACCAGCTCCCAATGATCGCCCACGCGCATGTTCTCGAGCGCCTCGGTCCAGCCCGCGATCACTTCATTGACCTTGAGCTGGGCCGGGAAGCCGGGTTCCGTCGCATCGAACACGGCGCCGTTGATCAGGCTGCCCTTGTAGTAAACCGTGACGGTGTCCTTCGCGCCGGGCCGCATGCCGACGCCGTTGTGAAGGATGCGGTATTCGAGCCCACTCGGGCGCTGAAACACGCCCGGTTTCTTTGCAAAGTCGGCCAGAAATGCCGCATTGGCTGCAGGGCTGAGCGAACTGTCCGCTGCATGGGCGGAGACTGCGAAAGCCATGAACGCGGCCACCAGAATTCCCAGACGCATCATCCTCGATTGACTCCCTGACGAGCCGCGAAGCCTGAAGGCTCGCGCGGAAAATTTGCGGGCTCGATCCTAGCATGTCCGGCCGATCGAGTTACCATCTCGATATAGGAATAGCCCGCAACACGTTGAATTCAACCGGTTTCTTGCTTAACCAATCCAGGGTATCGACCCGGTGGACGGAATGGAACGGGACTCTCCCCCAGCGCAAGGCCGAATCGTGATCGGAGTCGCCGCCGTCATCTGGAACGGCGACGGCCGGGTGCTGCTCATCCGGCGCGCGAAGGCCCCGCGAAAGGGCGAATGGAGCCTGCCGGGCGGCAAGGTCGAATTCGGCGAGTCCTTGCATGCGGCGGTGCTGCGGGAGGTTCGCGAGGAAACCGGCCTTGAAGTCGAGATTCTGGGGTTGGTCGACGTGGCCGAGGCCATCCGCGACGCGGCAGCCGGTGCGGCCGACGACCATTTCGTGCTGATCGACTATGGCGCGCGGGTCGTTTCCGGAACTGCGCAAGCGGCCTCCGACGCGGCCGAGGCGCGGTGGTTTTCTGTGGCCGAACTCGACTCCCTGCCGCTCTGGTCCGAAATGCGCCGGATCATTGCGTTATGCGCGGAGCGGCACAGGGCTGTAGCGATGTCTTAAGCCCGCCCGAGCACGATGGATTTTCCCTTGACCATTGCTCGTGATCCCACTAGCAGACTCGAGTGAATTTGTATGGGGTCGCCGGATTTCGATTTCGATTTCAATTCAAGATTGTCACACCAAAAACTGAGTGAGGAAATCAGAAATTTGCAATGCGGCCTGTTCATGCATTTCCGGGGATGGATAGTAGGTGTTCAAGTGTGGAGTCGGACCGCCTAGGACGGCCGCCAACTCGCCAGTCGCCATGGACGTCAATGTGGAAGGGACCCCGAGTTTGCTCTCGACCTCCACAAGCCCAATTGCATGAGCGCGAATCGCCTCGACGGTTTCCCTGTCGACGAAATGAGGAAACCCGCAGTCCCAGGAAATTCTTGACCCTGGTTCGGCAATTTAGTCCATGGACCGTTGAGAGAGCCAAAGCAATAGAACAGGTCGGCCGATTTCGCAAATGAGCTGAATCGCATCTCGTCGATAGTTTGCGAGGAGTTGGCGTTTCAGGTCGTTAAGCTCTTCCCAACCGAGATTCTTCGCCGCCCAGCCGCCAACTCTGTTAACGAACACGTCCTCTTCCAGAAGTGGGCTGTTGGGTTTCAATTTTCTGATCATCTTCGCATATTTAGGCCCGAGTTTACCGAGGCCAGTCAGATGATTTAGCGGTTGGAACAAATCGGAAGCGTAAGAACGCGCCGACATCAATTCCAAGATTACCAAATCACTTTGCCGGCATGATTGGAGCGTTGCCGGTTCCTTCAAATACGTTTCAGGGCGGGCTCCACCGAATCCAAGATTGACAACGTTCACACCAAGTCGCGCTGCAACCCGAGCTGGAAAAGGTTGCCTTGCAAACCTGCCAAAGGTGGCGGCGGAGCCCAAGCACACGATATTTCTGCCGTCCGGTGATAGGGGGCAGCGGTCCGCGAACGAACAGCCCTCAAGCGCTTGGTATCCATAGTCGACGACTGCGGCGTCTGTTTTCTGGTATTTTCTCGATGGTGTTTGCACTTGCGTCAAATGTCCTCAGGCCATCTCGACACCCAAATTTCGACGCCTGGAGGCTCGATACTTGTCGCCTGATTTAGATCGGTGCAGAATTTGCTCGCGATTATCACGACTAAATATCCGGACTGTCGGATTGTCAATTCGCTCTCGAGAACGGTAATTGCTGCGGGCTCAGGGGATCGACGCAACACTTGCGCGTAATCTAGCCGCTGGAGTTTGAAAGTCCAAGGTCTCTCGGGGTCTTTGGTTCAAACGCATCGCAATGCGATTCAGCTCGGCCTGGCTGTGGCT
>Ga0302324_100014891_pt1 | contig 15637 bp, 14 predicted proteins | sample Palsa_T0_1_FD_201949 | JGI IMG/M metagenome (GOLD analysis project Ga0302324, IMG submission 201949) | Peat permafrost microbial communities from Stordalen Mire near Abisko, Sweden - Palsa_T0_1 | ecosystem: Environmental > Terrestrial > Soil > Palsa > Peat permafrost | place: Sweden: Abisko...
CGAAGATAATCGACCGTCCCGGCCGGTCTTTGTCCACGCTGAAGGCGCGCGCCAGTTCGAGCAGAATGGCGCAGCCCGTGGCATTGTCGGCGGCTCCGTTGTAAATGTTGTCGCCCGGCATGTCGGGGTGAATGCCGAGGTGATCATAATGGGCCGTATACAACACGGCTTCGTCCTTCAACTTGCGGTCCGCGCCGGGCAGCATCGCCAACACATTGTTCGACTCGAAATTCCGCACGCCGCTCACCATGTGCGCCTTCAGCTTCGCACCCAGGCTTACCGGATGAAACTCGCGCGCGCGCGCATCGATCATCATCTTATCGAGATCCATACCCGAAGCCGCAACCAGCTTCTTGGCGACATCAAGCTGCACCCACGATGCAACTTTCAGCGCCGGGCCCTCCAGCTTTAAGTAAGACTTCTCTCCCGAATTCGAGTTCCGCACTACCTCCCACGGATAACTCGCCATGTCTTCTTTATGGATGAGAATCACGCCCACCGCGCCTCTGCGCGCCGCTTCTTCATACTTGTAGGTCCAGCGACCATAATAGGTAAGCGCCTTGCCTTTGAAAAACCGGGGATCGTCCGACGGCGGCTCGTTCACCAGCATCAGTAGCACTTTGCCCCGCACGTCGACGCCCTTGTAGTCGTCCCAGTTATACTCCGGAGCCTCGATGCCGTAACCCACGTAGACGATCTCGGCGTCCACATCGGACTGTGATTGCTGAGTTTGATCGTAGGCAACATATTCGTCAAGCGGCTTCAGGTTCATTGCCGGGCCTTCCTTCGGCACCAGCGAAAACTCAGTCTGCGGCAGCGTCGTGATTCCCACCAGCGGCACCTTCTGCAGGTACGACCCGTTATCGCCGGCCGGCTTCAGTCCATATTCGGCAAACTGCGTGGCCATGTATTCGGCCGCAATGTCGCCGCCACGTTGCCCGGTGCCCCGGCCTTCCAGAAGATCGTGTGACAGAAAGCGCACGTGCCAGCGAATGTGCTCGGGATTAATCGTCGCCATGGCTGCAAATGCCTCGCCCGGAAGCCGCACTGAGACAGGTTCGCGCTTCGCCGCTCCCGCCGGCGAGGCGGTGGGTGTCGCCCCTCCTTCGGCCCACACGAGCACACTTAGCGCCACGATCAAGCCGGCAAATACAATGCTTCTTACCCTTGCCCGCATAGGCCAGTCTTCTCCCTCGTAAGCCACGCATCGGCGCGGAAGAACGTTACAGCTTAGATTGCTTTTGTAAGGCTGAAGGAATTGTATAAGGATGGAGCGAGTTTGGTCCTGAGGAAGTGGGCGCATCGCCTGCACAATAGTTCACTTGCGCCCAGGACCTTCAGACAGGTTTACTGGGACAGAATTTAAGGGCAAGTGGGGCAAGCCTGAAATCCCAGAGTACCGAGCTTGGTTTCTGAGAATCCTTAGGACGTCGCTTTCTTCGAAGGTTTCGACTTGCGGAAACGGTTGAGGGCGACGGCCTCGCGAACCAGCGCCTTGAAGGCAGACTGGTCAACTTTTTCTCCTTCGTGGATGTCGATCGCGCGGCGTACGTTTCCGTCGAGACTCGAGTTGAAGAGATGGTCCGGATCCGTTAGAAACGCTCCCTTGGCGAAGGTAAGCTTCACGACTTTCTTGTAGGATTCGCCCGTGCATATGATGCCGTCGTCCGACCAGACCGGGGTGCCCCTCCACTTCCACTCCTCGACGGCGTCCGGGGCTGCGTCCTTGATGAGCTTGCGCATCCGACTGAGGGTTTTCCCCCGCCAGTCCCCGAGTTCGGCGATTCTTTCCGAGATGAGCTTCGATGCCGACTGGCCTTGAATCGCGCCCGACTTTTTCATGTTCTTCTCCCGGAAGTTCCAGATGTATTTCCTGCCCAGGTTCTCGCGTTGGTCACATTTCCCGCGACCGCGGGATCAGTTCTTCGAGCTTCAACCGGCGCGGAAGTCGCGCACGTCTTCTCCTGGCCTGAACACCAGAGCGGGCGCCGCGTTTCGCGACTCCGCCATCTTACGATTGATCTCCGCGAAGTCGGCCTTCACCCAACCCACGCTCGAAAGTTCGATTTCGCCGTCCTGGGCGACCCAGAAAATGGTCGGAACGTTGGTCAGTCCATACGCATTCGACGCAGGATATTTTTCGGTATCGTCGAGCAGCACGGGGAACGTGATGCCAAATTCCTTGGTGAAGGAAGCCGTCTCGCGCGGATGGTTCTGCGAGACACCGACGATACGAACACTCGTGTGTCCGTACGCCTGCTCCAGCCGCTCCAGGAATGGAAACGCATACTGGCAGGTGGGACAGGAAACTTTGAAAAATGCCAGCACGATGGGCCCATGTATCAACTCGTCGCGCAGCACGAAACGTTTGCCATCCATCGCCTTCAGTTCAAAGTCGGGCGCTTTCGCGCCAGCGGTCAGTGCTGCCATCGGTCGTCCTCCGGGTCGTGGTTTGAAGATGTTTCGCAGCCAGCGCATGCATGCCCTCGCTCCGACTACCCTTATTTTAGATGATCAAAGACCGGGACCCGCAAAGAGAGTTGCGAGAGCCCCGACTCCGTATCTCAGAGTACTTCGGCTTTCCGCAGAATCTTTCGCGCCAGCCCCGTGAGCGCAACCTGCCGCAAGCGATTTGCCTGAATCCATTTCCCTTTGACACAGGATGGCGTTGCCTTCCGCCACACCCGCACCGTGTAATCGGTCACCGTGATCGAATGCCGCAGCGTGAAGAGCGGGCTTGCCGCCCCGTTGCCGCTCGGCAGCTCGGGCAATTCCCACATGCCAGCCATCAGCGACGCATCCCGCGCCCGCTGCACCAGAAACACTTCGCCATTGTCGCCGTCTCCATTGCGATGATTGAGCGCATAATGAATCTCGCGTTTCTTCTGCGGAAGCGCCTTGGCCGTGCCTGACAGTTCTCCGCGCGTGGCGCACAGATCGACCACCGGACACGTCAAACACGCGGGGGCTCGTGGCGTACACACCACCGCGCCCAACTCCATCATTGCCTGATTGAAGTCGCCCGGACGCTCGGCGTCGAGCAGATGCGTCGCGGCGGTCCACAATTCTTCTCCCGCCAGCCGTTTTCCCGAGACGCGACGCAACACGCGCTCCACGTTCCCATCGACTACAGCGATCGGCTCACCGAACGCAATGCTGGCAATCGCGGCGGACGTGTAGCGGCCAATTCCGGGCAACGCCAGCAATCCTTGCGCAGTCGCCGGAAATGCTCCACCATGCTCGCGCACGATCACTTTGGCCGCCGCGTGCAGCATGCGCGCCCGCCGGTAATATCCCAGGCCGCTCCATACTGCCAGCACGCTGGCCTCCCGCGCTGACGCCAGCTTCTCAACCGTGGGAAAGCGCCGCAGAAATTCCCGGTAGTGCTCGATGACCGCGGCGACGCGCGTCTGCTGCAGCATGATCTCAGAAAGCCACACCCGGTAGGGATCGCGACTGGCGCGCCAGGGTAGATCGCGCCGATGCAGGTCATACCAGGCGAGAATGTTTTTCCGAAAGCGGCGTTGCTGGGGAATTGAAAAGAAGCCTGGAGTGGATTGCCGAACCTTCACGTTTCCCAGCTTACGCGAGACCAGCCGCCAGAAATGGATTTCTTACGCGTACGTTCCCGTATCGGCGGCCATGCTCGAAATCTTCGGAGAGAAGTTCAGACAAGCCGTAGTGCTCAGCATAGGCCCACAGGTGGGCATCGTACCAGGGGAGCTTGTAGGCCGCTTTGCCCAACAGAGCGAGGCGGAATACAGCTTCATTCGGGTAAAGCACAGGGAACTCCTCCACGAATAACTCGGCTTGCCGTGTTGCGTCTTCGAGCTTCATGATGGGAGCTTCCCGGCCCCGCGATCTCGTTACGGAATTCACAAATTCGACCAGCGCCTGATGCGGAATATGCAATTCGCCGGACATTTCACCGGCGCGCAAGATCTCAAGCGCCGCCTGCCGCTTGCCTGGGTCGCGCGGGTCGCAGCGATAGACCAAAATGTTAGTGTCCACGAGGGAAGGCACGAGGTAACCCTCTCTCGTCTTCGTACAACTCCTCGCGTGTCCAGCCACGGTTCTCCCGGGTGACGCGCGTACCTTTGGCCTTTGCTTCTTTCAGTTGTTCAGCCTGCAGCTCATCCAGCCACTTCGTGTTGGCGTCGAACAGAGCCAGCTTCTCCTCGGTCGTCAGCTCGCGTCCCGTCTTAGCCTTGCGGCGCACCAACTCCACCCGAATGCTTTCCCCCGCGGGAATCCACTCTAGCTCGTCGCCAGGCCGGATGCCGTACTGGTCGGCAATCTTCTTGGGGACGGTCAGCTGCAGCTTAGAGGTCACCTTGGGCATATCCTTACTTTATCAAGGATTTCATCCTTACCGCAACAGGGCTCGAATCGAAAATCGATGGGGTTGACCACGCGTGATCTCTGCATTGACCGCGGGTCCGAGGCACGAAATAATAATCACGCTTGACGGCGCAGCTTCGCGTGATCGAATTCGCGCCCCGACGGCCATAAGGAGCCTCATGAACGACTTCAATCGCAAGGTGGATGACGCGTCGGCGCGAGTCGGCAAAAAGGTCGCCGAGGCTGCGGAACGGCTCGAGAAAGAAATCCCGGAATTCATCAAGTATCTGAATGACGAGGTCGTCCCCGCTGTACGTCAGCATTCCACCAAGGCCCTGCGCGTGGCCAGTGTAAAGCTCACCGAATTGGCCGACTACATGGAGCAGCAAAAAGGTACGGGCAAGTGAAGCTTCCACGAGCGGACTCCGTTCCGCTGGTTCGGATTCTGCTGCTCTCGATCGCGCTGCTCACAAGCTGTGGACATCCCAAGCAAGTCGCAGTGGAAGCGCCGGAGCCGCCCGGATTGCAACCTTCGGCCTCGGAGCTGGCGCCAGGAGCGGAAAAGACCGCATCGGCCAGCGCGACCAAACCGTCGACCGCAACGGAAAGCAACCCCGACCTCGCCGAGCCCACGATTTCCCCGGGAACGCTGCCGCTGGCCACTGAAATCGGCCGCGCAAGCTGGTATGGTCCGCCTTATCACAATCGTGTGGGATCGAACGGCGAAGTCTACAACATGCACGCTATGACCGCGGCGCACCGGACGCTGCCCTTGGGCTCGATCGTCCGCGTTACGAATCTGAAGACGGGCCACACGGCGCTGGTGCGCATCACCGACCGCGGACCCTTCATCCCCGGCCGGGTTCTCGATTTGTCGCTCGCGGCCGCGCGCAAGCTCGATGTCTACCTGCCCGGAGTCGCGGAAGTAAAGGTGGAAGTGATGGAAGCTCCGGCGCCGCTCGAAAGCGGTGGAAAGTGGGCGGTCCAGATTGGCGGCTTTCCCCAGCAAGATGCCGCGGCTCTGGTCGCCGATCATTTAACGCGCCGCTACCGCACCGCCAAGGTTCAGCGCTTCGCCAGTCCCGCGGGGGATTGGTGGGTGCGGGTGCGCGTGCTGGGCGATGATCGCCAGCGCGCCCAGGCCGTCGTTGCTGAAACCAAAACCCCGGAAGGCGCGGTTTTCCTGGTCAGACTGGATTAAACCCGCCTGAATTCGCCGAACTGGTGACTAAGTTCCGATAACCGTTCCGCTGACAACCCCCCGGCTCAAGTGCTATCGTTTTGCCGAGGTGAGCCTGTGACCGTCGACCCCACCAGCGACTGTCTTTTCTGCCGCATTTTGCGCGGCGAGATTCCCGCGAAGAAAGTCTACGAGGATGAGCACGTCTTCGCCTTTGAGGACATCAATCCCAAAGCCCCGACGCACGTGCTGGTAATCCCGAAGAAACATTTTGCCGGATTGAAGGAAGCTCAGGCTGAGGACGCCGAAGTGATCGGCCGCTGCAATCTCGCCGCAGCGCAGATCGCACGCGAGCGCAACATCGAGGAAGGATACCGCACGGTTCTGAACGTAGGTCCCGGGGCAGGGCAGTCTGTGTTTCATCTCCACGTCCACCTTTTGGGCGGACGTCATCTGAGCTGGCCTCCGGGATAAAAGTGTCTCGGCTTTTATCGTTCCTGATTCCCTACTGCACGGCCGGAGTCTCATCTTCCGGCGCGCCGTGGCGGCGCAGCAACTGCGGAAGATTCTGCGAGAAGGCCGAACGCGGCAGAACCATGTCGCATCCCACCTCGTGCGCTTTCTGCTTCAGATCGCCTTGCACGTGCGAAAGAAAGCCGATAATCGAGGTTCCCTTCTTGAGTTTCGACTTCAGCTTGGGGATCAGCGTGAGCGGCTTGGCATTAACGTTGTTCAGGTCAAAGATGATGAGAGAGGGCTTCTCTTCGCCATTCTGCTGCATGCGTTCGGCCAGGTCCTTGTCGTTCTTGGCGAACTCCACCTTGACGTTGAGCTTGCGCGCCGTCTCCTGAATCTTGGCGGCGAAGAACAGGTCGTCGACGAAGGCGAAGATGCGTGAGGTGGAATCTTCGCGCAATGCGGGCAGGGGTTCGGGATCGGCGGGCGAAAAAGGCGCGGCAAAGCCGGGACGGGGACCGCGCCGAGCCCCCCCCTGGCCGTTGTTATTTCCGCCCAAAGCGGCGCGATAACTGTGATCCATGGGCGCGGTGTAAATGCCGTCTTGATTGTGGCGAGACTGGCTGGGGCCGGCGGCGCGGGGACCGCGGGCATTGTTAGGACGGCGTCCGCGACGCCGTCGACTCTTGCCTCCGCCACCGGAGGGTCTTCCAGGTCCTGCGTTCATAGTCCTCTTAAAGCTGCTCTTTCGGGATTTTCCACCCGCTGCAGTGGTGCAAATCTAACGATTTCAGGTTCCCCATTTGGTTGCGGCAGGCTCGCACAACGTTGGCGGACAGCCACTTTTCTTGCGGGGCCTTCTACGCTGACTCAGTTCCCTCACCTGATCAAGTCTGGCGAGCGCGTTCCCGGATCACAGCTCATCTCCCGGGTGGGATTGCGGGTTGGGCTGGATGCAATCGTGAACGCGTGGTCGACCGCTCTCGGGTGAAACAAACTCGTACTGGCAAAGAAAACTAAAATGTTGCGTATCGCTTATCTATCCGTTATCCGTTATCGGAATCCGTCGCGCCGCCGGGAAACGGCCTGGGACGCGGAAGGCCTACGCGGGAACGAGGCCAAATGAGAACAACTTGATGTTACTCGCCCGCGCACGGCTGCGCAAGAGGCAAAGTGACTGCCCTTTTGCACAGGAGGACAATCACTGTCAGAATGCCGGCTACTGCCATGGCTTCGGCTTTTCGGGCTTCTGGAACAACCCTGGTCGAGCCGAAGCACTGTTCCTGTGCCTGCCTTACTGCGCCGTCACGTTGAGCGTAATCGTGAAGGGCGGATTGGCATTGGTGAGCGGCATCGCGCCCCCGGTGGTAGCGCTGATGGTCACGGTATAAGTTCCCACGGTCGACCCCGGGTTCGTCGGCGTGGTGCTGTTGCCGCCACCGCTGCTGCACGAGCCCAGCCACAGGGTGGAGAGACCGAGGACCATAATCAAGCTGAGCATCCGCACCCCGCGCTGACGCGATCCCGCCACAAAGACCACCCCGAACAATCCGGGAAGAAGCAAAGCATAGAAGATGGGGCTGCGGCCCAGCGGGGGACGCAGTTGCGTCGTCGGAGCCGTAGTCACCAAGTTGACCGTGACCGCAGTCGCATTGGTGGGCTGGCCGCCATTCGGCAGTTCGCACTGAATCTCCGCCGCAGCCAGCGCAGGGCTCCCGGTGCAGGTGTAGGTGAGCGGCAAGGCTGTAGTGGTGCTGGGGGCAGTGCCCACGATGAAGCCATTCGTCCCGGCTACGGCAACCTGCACCGCACCGGTTCCGCCGACTGCGACGGAGAACGTGGCGCCGTTTGTCGACGAAAGAGTAAAGCTCTGATTGGTCGCGGTCACGTTTAGGTCGACGACCGCCGTACCCGTTGCCGTGCCGCTCGTACCGGTGACGGTAATTGCCTGCGCGCCGGTTGGCAGGGCCATGTTGGCTGCGGTGGTAATGGTCAAAGCAATCTGTGACGAGGACGTGCCGTTAAGCGTCACGCTTCCCCCTTGGCCGAAGCTGCAAAGCGCACCTGCAGGCAGCCCCTGCGTGCAGCTCCCAGGATTGGATGCCGTGGAATTAGTAAAACTCACGGTCCCCGTGAAACCACTCGCGGGAGTAACGTTTATCGTGTAGGTCGCGGTTTGCCCCGCGGGTACACTGATGAGCGCTGGCGTAGCGGACATCGTGAACGGCACAGTGACAGTGACCGTTGCGGGGAGGGAAGTTGAACTGCCATTCGAGGCATCGCCCTCGTAGGTCGCCGTTACGCTGTTGGAACCGCCCGGCAGCGCAGTCGTGGTAAAAGTCGCGGTTCCGCTAGTCGAAGGCGGATAAGGCACATTGAGCGTGGCCGACCCTAGCACGGTTAGGGAGCCGTTATTGAGAGTAGAGAAGCTGACTGTCCCCACGCCAGTCGAAGGGGTAACGGTAGCGGTGAAAGTCACGCTGGTGCCCTGATTGACGTTCGTCGCAGACGGCGAGATCGTGACCGAGCTGCCGGTGCGGGATGCTGCCCAAGCGGTAAAGAGCGCGTTGGCATCCACGGAGCCGAGCCCCGTTACGAGATTGTAGCCCGTGGGCGGGTCGGAGTCGGCGGCATTGTAGCCGAATGATGGGTTGGTGCCGGAAGGGCAAACCAGTGCTGTGGGCCAGGGTTGAGCGGGAGTGCCGGCCTCGCAATAAACGACGTTGGTCCCGCTGGTTACCTGGTGAAATGCATTGGGCGTGCTCGCGGCCAACGTGTACAGGGTTGGGTTGATGTTGCCTAAGCCATTGCTCCCGAGGTATTGATTGAGCAACGCCACAATGCCCGCGAAAATTGGAGAGGAAGCGGAGGTTCCTCCGATAACGGAGGGGTTGACGAAGGGTGGATCGTCAGGGTTGCTGTTGGGAACGCCGTTCACTGCAGTAGCTATCTCGCTCGCAGTCCCAGTGCCACAACTACTCGTGGTTTCGGTGTCATAGGGGCTGGAGGTGGAAAGCTCCTCAATCGGCGTGCAGTAGACAAATCCGGGGAAGTTCGGCGACGCCAGGAGCGAAACGTCCGGCACAAGCCGCGTGTTCTGGCCGGAGATGGTCACCGTCTGCCAGGAGGGCTGCGGAAAACCGGAAGCGCAGTCCGAGAAGTCATCACTCTGGACCGAGCAGTTGCTCGCCCCTCCGCCGCTGGAAACGATGGCATAGTTCTCCTGCCACAAGAGAGCGCTATCGTACTGGGTGCCCGGGAGCAGCGTAAGCTCCACGTCGTCGTTCCACGCAATCTCCGGAAGAGGCGCGTTTTGGGCCGTGCCGCCGTTGGTGGTTGAGCCGCTGCCCGTGCCCCAGTATGTACTGGTAAAACCGTTGGGATATTCAATCGCAGTGCCGCCCACTCCTGTGACCTCGGGACTGCTGGCGGGATAGCTAACCGCTAGCCCCTGTACCGCAAGATTATTAGAGGAGTCTGGGGGCGGGTCGCAACTGGCGGCGCCGGAGTCGCCAGAAGAGTTCATAAACGTTATGCCCAGCGCGTTGGATTTGGTGAGCTCAACTTCATCGGCGGGAAGACTGTTGTCAGCAAACTCGCAGGGCGCTCCGTAACTCATGCTGATCACCGGAGCGAGATCGTTGTCGATGGCATAGTAGTAGGAGGTAAAAACGTCGGTCGAATTCACGAAGATGATTTGGGCGCCGCGGGCCGTGGCTGCCGACCATTCGAGATCCAAATCCGCCTCGGCCAGGTCGCCCTCCTCAGGGGTGGCAACCCCGGGGTCAGAACCGTCCAAAACGTACACAAAGTTACTTGAGTTGCAGGCGGTAATTTGCGTGGTGGTGGAGTCTGTGGTGCAACCGCTGATCAGCGGAAGTCCGAAACCGGTGCGAAAGGCGTTAAGGTCGGCGAGGTAAATATCGGTCTGGCCTACGATCACCAACTTCTGACCCGTGCCGTCTATGGCGGGTGAAGCGTTGTACAACGGGTTAATGTCGTAGATCGTGGCGATGTCACCCGGCGCAACAAAATCCGGAGGATTGAACTCGCTATCGTAATAATTTGGGCGAGCCTTCTGAGCTTGGGGAGCAGTTCTCTTAACGTACATCGCCTTCGGCCGGAAATCATCGATGCCGCGAAAGCCCTGGACAATGCCCGCCAGTGCGGCAGGAATCGACGGCGGCGTGGAGTTGGCGAAGTGCATCTTGCCATCCACCTTGTAGTAGTGAAGCTCCGTGCGGAAGGCGCTCTCAATCTGGCCGGCAGTGCCGCTGAACACCATCCAATTGCGGCCGCGAGCCACGCTGACCACCGTAAGACCCTGCGACTGCAGCCACGCCGAGATCTTCTGAACGTCATTCTGGCTCAGGCCGAAACGGTCGGCGTAAGTCTCGGGCGTGAGCCACTTGTGGTAATTGGGAGACTTGGGATTCTGCTGCTCCGCAACGAGAAGGCTCAACGCCTTCTGCTGGCTGGGTGTCGGCAGCGTGAGCAGCGTGATCTGGTTCAGCTTGAATGACGCCTCCACCGGACCCTGGTCATATTGTGGCTTGGCGCGATGGTTGACCTGGCCGGCAAGAGCAACCGTCTGGCTGGAAGCGATCGCTCCGGCGATTCGGTCGGGCTGCTGGGCGAAGCACAGGGTTGAGGCGAGCAGAGATAAAAGAAGAGCCTTCCAGGTTCGCATGAAAACTCCGTCTGGGATCGGGAATCTCTTAGCTTACGGCTTCATAGAACTCTGATCAAGTATACCGAGGTCAAGGTTGTATGCTGACACGAAAGTCTCAACCCTACCCGACCATATTAGTCGCGGTATTCCCCGCCGATTACCCAACTTTACATAGTTGCGGATGCAGCTTGCGCCTGAACTGAAAGGCTAAAACTTGGTCACTTCCGTGAAATTAAAATCGCGTATCTTCATGGCCGGCACGACCATGTCAAAGGATTCTTCCCCGCTGGAACGCGTTGGATTGCTCATGGCTTCTACGTTCGAGAGCATGTGGATGAGACTCTCGTTCAACCGGAAATTCCGCACGCCTTGGCGCACCCGCCCGTTTTCAATCAGGAAGGTGCCGTCGCGCGTCATGCCGGTGACGATTTTTTCGTAAGGATCGACTTCGCGGATGTACCACAGCCGCGTAACCAGCACGCCCCGCTCCGTCGATCCGACCATCTCAGGCAGAGTTTGCGGGTTGTGCGGCGGCGCGAACACAATGTTAACCGGCATCTCTCCCATCTCGTTTGGGACGAGGAATCCATGGCCCGTGGCTTCGATCATCCCGACCTGGTTTCTATATTCCGAGCGTTTCATTCGCGCGGCCGTACCCCGCGCATACACAACCCGCTTGACTATTCCGTTCTCGACCAGCGGCACGCGCTCCCGGCGCACTCCTTCGCCATCGAAGGGCGAGCCGGTTTGCAGCGGATGCATGACATCATCCCAGATGGTGATGTTCTCGCCGAAGAGTTGGTCGCCGATCCGGCCGGTGAGGAACGATCGCTGGTCGAGGATCGCCATGCCGGAGTAATCCCAGAACATGAAGCCAACGATATCGAGGACCGCCGAAGGCTCGAGGATCACGGTGTACTTCCCCGGCGGAACCTCCGCCGGATGAGCCGAGTCGAGCGCCTTCTTCGCCGCAGTCTCGGCCAGAGCCAGCGGATCTAGATTAGTTACATCGGTCGAGTTGGCCTTCTGCCAGCCGGAAGAATCGGCGCCCAGCATGGTGACAGAAATTTCCGCGAGAGTCTGCGTGTGCCACCTACTCAGGCCGCGGGAATTGAAAATACCCTCGACGGATTCTGCCCTGGAGAAAATGCCGGCGGTTGTGAGCTTGTGCCTCTGCGCAACCTCGACAATCTTCTTCACCCCGTCGGCACGAAGCTGCGGCGTGAGAGCCGCGGTCTGCTCGAAATGGCGCGAAGGCACAACGCGTGTGGAGACGGACGAATCGCCCGTCCTGCTACCAGCTTCCCGCGAATCGGGCATGGGCAAAAGGTCGGGATCGGGATGCTGCACCCTGGCCAGCGCTTCCGATGACGCAACTACGCGGCGCAAACTTTCGTCATCAAACTTGTTGGTGGAAGCGCGGGCGGTTCGTCCACCAAAGACCGTACGCACGGAGACTGCGTGGTTCTCGTCCTCGACATTCTGATGGATGATATTGTTGGCAAATCGCGTGAGTGCGAATCTGCCGCCGGAGATGAATACTTCCACCTCCTCGGCAGTCGAAAACTTCTTGATGCGTTCGAAGATGTCGCCAGCTTGTGCCTGAGTTAGCATTCAGAAATTAGCATTCAGACTGGTTTTAGCTTTTCTCTGTGACTCTGTGTCTCTGTGGTGAACTAGCTTCCTTTGTACGCGCTTCCCACTCTAATCCCTCGGAAGCGCGCCGGGGCCGCGCCGTGGCCCGTGCCCATTACCTGCTGCGGCTGGCCTTTTCCGCAATTCGGCGTGCCCCAGAGTGTCCACTCATCGCGGGAGCAGATCGCGTCCAGCGAATTCCAGAATTCGGTCGTGATCCCGGAATATGACGGGTTCTTCACCATGCGCACGCGCTTGCCGTGCTTGATCTCCCATCCGATTTCGCAGCCGAATTGAAAGTTATATCGACGGTCATCGATTGACCACGAGCGGTTGGTCTGCATGAGAATGCCGTGCTCCGTGGAAGCAATTAGTTGCTCCAGCGTCAGCGGCTTTTCGCCCGGCAGCAGACTGATGTTGGTCATGCGAATCATGGGCAGCCGGTTCCAGCCTTCAGCCCGCAGGGTTCCGCCCGACCGGATCTCGCCGATGGTATGGGCGGTTTCGCGCGAACTGAGATATCCCGTGAATAATCCATTCGTGATAATCGGCGTACACTGCGCGGGAACGCCCTCATCGTCGAAGCCGAAAGTTCCGAGGCCGGGTCCGTGCTCCTGACGCGCGTCGGCGACCACATTTACCATTTCGCTGCCATAGCGCAGCGTGCGCAGCTTGTCGAGCGTCAGGAACGAAGTGCCCGCAAAGTTCGCCTCCATTCCCAGCACGCGATCGAGCTCAATCGGATGCCCGATCGATTCATGAATCTGCAAACCGAGCTGCGAGCTGTCGAGAATAAGGTCGAATGTTCCTTCCGGGCATTGCTCCGCATGATGCAGGGCAACTGCCTCTTCCGCAATGCGGCGCGCATTCTCGACCAGTTTCAACTCTTCAATCAGCTCGTATCCTTTGTTCTGCCATTGTCCGCCGTAGGAATTCGGATACGACCGTTTCTGAATCTCGTTGCCCGCGAAGGCAAACGAGGTGTAACCCGCGCCCGCGGAATACTTGGTCTGATGAATATCGCTTCCCTCCGACGAGACAAACCATTGCTCCTCGCGATTGAAGTTGAGGTTGCTCTCCGCCAGAGTGACGCCCGCCACCGCACGCAGCTCGGAATCGATATTCAGCAACAGCGCAATGTTCTGCTCGACCGAGATGGAGAACGGATCGATCACGTGCGGCGTGGTCCACTCGGCAGTCACAGCCTTTTCCGCTGCGAGCTGGACATCCTGCTGCTTGACTTGCGCCGAAGCGCGGGCTATTTCGACCGCGCGGGCAGCGGTGGCTTCAACCCCGGCGCGCGACAGGTCTTCGGAGGCGGCAAATCCCCACGCTCCATCGGCCAGCGCACGCACGCTCATGCCCACGGATTCCGAGTCAGACGCGCTGCCGACCGTGCCATTTTTCGTGCTGAGCGCGCGGCTTCTCTGGCTGACGATGCGAGCGTCGGCATAGCTCGCGCCGCGCATCGTAGCCACGTTCAAAGCCCAGTTGGCGATTTGCTTCATGCGGAACTTCAAATCTAACACGATGCAGGAACATGTGGCGCGGGCACTCCTGCCCGCGAAATCTAACCAGGAACAAAAGCTATTGCTTGTGAACCGGCGGGCGGGCAGGAGTGCCCCCATCCAGACCCTCACGGCGTGGCGCGCGCCACATCCAGTGCCTTCCTCACAGCCAGCAATTCCTTCAACACCTCGCGCAGCTTCGTAGACTCCAGCGCATTCGCCCCGTCGGACTTCGCTTCCTTCGGATTGTCATGGACCTCGAGGAAAACGCCGTCCACGCCGGCCGCGACCGCGGCGCGCGCCAGCACTGGAATGAACTCAGGCTGCCCGCCGCTGACGGCGATCGCGCCGCTGCGATCGTCGGCCCGCGCCGAAGGAAGTTGAACAGAGTGTGTCGCATCGAAAACCACCGGCGCGAACTTGCGCATGATGAAAAGCGAACGCATATCGACGACGAGATTGTTATAGCCGAAGCTCGTTCCGCGCTCCGTCAGAAAGACTTGCGCGTTGCCCGCTTCGCGGCACTTTTCCACCGCATGCCGCATGTCCCAGGGCGATACGAATTGTCCTTTTTTGATGTTCACGGCGCGACCGCTCAGGGCCGCCGCGACTACAAGATCGGTCTGGCGACAAAGAAACGCCGGAATCTGCAACACATCGGCCACTTCCGCGACCCTAGCCACATCCGCTACTTCATGAACGTCGGTAAGCACCGGAATCTGAATTTCGTCTTTGATCTTTTTCAGAATGCGCAGACCTTCTTTAACACCCGGTCCGCGGAAGCTACGAATTGAAGTACGGTTGGCTTTGTCGTAGCTCGCCTTAAAAATGAACGGAAACCCAAGCGCCTTCGTGACGCCCTTGATGATTTCGGCCATGCGGATAGCGTGCTCTTCGCTCTCGATCACGCACGGTCCGGCAATGAGAAACAAATCGCCTGAGCCGATGCGGACCTCGCCGACTTGGAAGGAGGAAATCAACCAAACCTTTCACCACCGAGCACGCAGAGATCGCCAAGATAAACTGGCAAAAGCCAATTTGCTATTGCTTTTCTCCGCGTCCCGGGCGATCTCGGCGGTAAATTGTCTTGTTTACCGGCGCGTCACCTTTTCCGGACGGTGAAACATCTCAACCGCCGCAGTCTCTTTCTCGGCACGCCGCTTCGAGCCATGCTCATACGCCGCCGCGATAAACGTGCTGAACAACGGATGCGGCTCAAGCGGCTTCGACTTGAACTCAGGATGAAATTGGCATCCGATGAAATGGGGATGATCCGGCAGTTCCACCATTTCAACATAAGTCCCATCGGGCGTTGAACCGGAGATTCGCATTCCGGCCGCCACCATCGGCTCTTCATACTCGCGATTGAATTCGTAACGATGGCGGTGGCGCTCGCTGATCTCGAGCTTGCCGTAGATTTTGTGCGCCAGCGTGCCCGGCTCAATCTTGCAAGTCCAGGCGCCCAGACGCATGGTCCCGCCCAGTTCCTCCACGCCGCGCAATTCGCGCAGTTTGTAAATCACGCGATGCGGCGTCGCCTGATCGAACTCGCTCGAGTTCGCATCCGCCAGTCCAACCACGTTGCGGGCGAATTCAACACAAGCGGTCTGCATTCCGAGGCAAATCCCGAAGTACGGAACTTTGTTCTCTCGCGCATAACGAATCGCGATCAACATCCCTTCGATGCCCCGCTTGCCAAAACCGCCGGGCACCAGCAATCCGTCGTAACCGTCGAGTTGCGCTTCAGTGCTCGATTGATCGGCGGTTTCCAGTCCCTCTGCTTCAATCCAGTTCAACTGAAGTTTAAGATTGTGCGCCAGGGCACCGTGCACCAGCGCTTCTTTC
>Ga0302324_100014893_pt1 | contig 15636 bp, 8 predicted proteins | sample Palsa_T0_1_FD_201949 | JGI IMG/M metagenome (GOLD analysis project Ga0302324, IMG submission 201949) | Peat permafrost microbial communities from Stordalen Mire near Abisko, Sweden - Palsa_T0_1 | ecosystem: Environmental > Terrestrial > Soil > Palsa > Peat permafrost | place: Sweden: Abisko...
GCGAAACCGGATTCTGGTTGAGCTGCTTCCAGCGTACTGGGTCGAGATCGCGGAACAAGCTTACGGCATCGTGGTCCCAACTCCACCAAAGGTTACGCGCCAGCGCCCAAAGGCGTTCCTGCGCAGGAGCGATGAAGCGATCGAGCATCCGTGCTTCGCTCACCACCGGCGCGACCTGTGCCGCCGCCCGGCTCAACATGAGAATCTCATCTTCGCGGAAAACCCGGGGGTCCAGGGTTTGAACCACCAGAACACCCTGTAGAACCCCACGGTCGATGAGTGGAACCCCGAGGAATGACTGGTAGGCATCCTCGCCGGCTTCCCGAAAATACTTAAAACGCGGGTGACTCCGTGCCTGCTCCACCGCAACAGGTCGCACCTGTTCCGCCACCAGCCCTGCTAGTCCTTCGTTGATTGCCATTCGCAGGTTGCCGATGCACTCTCGCCGAAGCCCCACGGTCGCGGCGAGTACCAGGTTGGCTCTGTCTGGCTCGAGTAGATACGCCGAACAAACGTCGGTTTCAAACCGTTTGGCAATCAAGGCGACGACGTTCAGCAAGGTCTCGGCGGGTTGTCCCTCCTTCGCCGCAAGGTTGGCGATTTCCTCCAGCGTGAGGACGTGCGTGACCTCGCGCAGGTGACCGCTGACACCCGATTCTTGAACTTTTTCGCGACTGTCTTCCAATCCCAGGCTTCCCAGTTCCATTTTATTAGAGCCCTTCTGCTCGAGGTGGACTTTTCCACCACAATCGACTGGAGCGTCTAACTCGTCAACACCCTCTTAGAGTCGAACGATCGTCTAACAATGTAACGGCACAGACGCCCTTCAACCATGCGCTCGAGGGGTCGCGAGGACAGAGTCTTGCAAATCGCGTCGCCCAGCCTTTGCAAACTCCGACTCCCGCAGAGCATCCTTATGTTCGCCCTCCCACTGACATGGTGCTACTGATCGCCGCGCACTCTCCACCAATCCAACTGTTCGAACTCGGTCATCTTTTCGGCCCCGTGTTGGGCATACCAGTCTCGCCAAGCCGATGCATCGCCAGGCAGAGCAGCGTCAGTGACCTCATGCAACGCGAGGAACGTCCAGTTGCGCATTTGCTGGGTAATTTGGGGATCTGCGGCTAGCTCGATCAGTTTGGGCACCATTCGCAGGCGCTGTTTGCGCATGAAGTTGCCGCAGTCGGACACGTTGCAGCCCGCACGATCGCGGACCGCGTCGGATGGGTCGTGCGTAAAGGAATCGAAGAGTTGGTCCAGAGCTTCATCGGTGCCCAGGTAGCGCATGCCTTCGACGGCCCACTGCCGCACCTGCGGGTTGGGGTCGTTTTTGGCGTAGCCCACCAGGACGGGATAAATGCGATCGTAGCCCACGCCGCGGCCGGCCAGCATTCCCATCGCGTACACGCTGTAGGCGCGATGCGCGAGGTCGGCTTGCGCCAGCGCTATGAGGGCGTCCACCGAGGCGTTAGTTTTCGGCACGCCATTGATTGCCAGGTTGAGATCTGCATTGGCGTAGCGAACGCGCAGGTCGGTGGAGAATTGAGAGCGCCTCTCCAGTTCGTTCATGTTCGCGGTGCGCTGGAGATCGTGCCAGACGCCAATATTCTCCTCGAACAGGTCGAGCGCGCGAGGGTCATGCTGAATTGCCCGGCCCAGCAATTCTTCCGCCTGCGCCTGTTCGGAAAGCGTTTGCAGATGTTGCAGGTCAATGTCTGTGAGCGGCGAGCGAGCCAACTCGTGCGGGGAAGATTTGGCCGGTCTCGAGACCCTGGATCTTCGGTTGGGCTTGCCATAATCCGGCGAGAAAAAACGGTAGGAGACGAAACCCGCACAGGCGAGGAAGAATGCGATCGCCACCGCAAGAGCGGTTAGACCATTGCGGCGAAACGCTGGAAGAGGTCTTGATGCCGTTTGTCCCCGTTGCGGCGGCGGACCGTAGCTCCCGAGAACAGTGTCGACAGCGACGTGCGTGTCAAGTTCAAGGCCGGCCAGCTTCTCCAGTTGGGCGGCGACCCAGCGAGCCTCCTGACGGTTATCGATCATGTCGGCCAGCGTCGCCTTCTCTCCATTCCTCATCTGCAAGCGAAGCGAGTAAGAAGCCGGTGCGCCTGGTTGTTGGGCCTTGGTGACGGGCAATATCTGAGCGATGTCGGAGAAGCGAAATTCACGAGCCCCGCCAATGCCGAACAGAGCCCGACGGCGAACCATCCTGCCATTGCCCGCCTGGATGCGGAATGAGACCAGCGTTGCACAAATAAGTCCGTAGATCAGTGGGATCTCAAACAGTCCGAACACCACAGTGAAGAAAAATGGAGCTTTGGAATGTGCGAGGAAATAGACGATGGCCGTCCACACGGCGGTGAAGAAGATCAAGACCAGGATCTGGAACGGGTTGCGAAACGCCGGGAAATAGAATTCGGTGCTGCCGTCCATCCCGGCCGAAACTACAACTTTCGGATTCTGGGGAGCGGCCACGTCGGACGGATCGGATTGGAAGGCAGGGGGAGCGGTTGCGCCCTGCGCGTCGCTCAGAAAGATTGATCTGGGTTCTGTGGCTGGGGCCGACGATGGCGTCAGGCGGAAGACCGGGACCTCGAAATCATCGGAATAATTCACGCCGGGGACGTCGGCCTGGGCGTGCAAGAGCCAGAGGACCTGATCATTCAGATCATCATGATTCGACTCGTAGGCGTCGCTCGGGATCGTGAATTCCACCGGGATCACGGTGTCATCACCCATGAGTCCGGTTGCAAGCGATGCCTGCGGCACATTCTTGTCAGCTTGCCAGAGAACGCTCTGGAGGGTGGAGCGATTTTTGCCTCCGCCTGTGATGACTTGGCGCACACAGGAAAGACTCAGGGCGATGCCATGCCTGGCATTGGTGTGGAAGCGCAAGTGAATCGTGCCCTTCAGCGTGCGACCGGGCGAGAAGGGCAGCGAGGCGAACTCGAAATAGGTTTGGCCAAAGCGCTTTCGCCGGATGCTGGCCCGTATGGCCGCGCCCGCCAGAATGACTCCAACCACGCAGAACGCAAGCGGGAAGAATGCTTTGGGGTCGGAGGTCCGCAAGAGTGGAGGAACGACTGAGGCCGCGATTGTGAACACGATCCCGTTCACAAAAATCGCCGCCGCCCAAAGGCCGAAGGCGCTGTTGCGGTTCTTGCTTTCCGCTCGGCTCGCCGCCCAGTCCTTCCGCCATAGCCACGGAGATTGGGGATTGGACGCCTCAACTGCCGCTCGTTCCTCTAATTTCCGGTTGCCATAAATTCCGATGCCAATGACCCCGCCGCCGATCAGAGCGAAGATCGCGATGATCAGCACCCCCGCCCAGCGATTCCCTTGGACGTGGCCAGGAGCGGCGAAGAAAAAGCTCCTCCCGAAAGCCAGCCCAAAGGCCATAAAAATAAGGCCAAAAACAAAGGGAAAGACCTGGGCGCCTTTGGATGGTCTGGTCACAGCGGAATTATAGAGTTGCTTTAGATGGGAACAGATCCAGATAGCAACATCTTGATTACTCCAGTCACAGCGTCCCACGGAGTCAGCGATCAGGGATCAACGCAGTGAGCAGCGAAGCCAGAACAGTAACCAGAAGTCGGCATAACGCCACAATTGCAGGTTCAGATGGACGGGGGAAAGGAAAGCGTGTTGTCAGTACCGATCCCGGCAAAGTTCCCCAAAGAGGACTTCGGGGCAACCTCGTGGGAGTCCACGTTGAGACGTAGCTTTCGGTTCGTCCGTTATACGTTCAGGTAATCTTTTTCAGAGGAACCCGTCTGATAAGCCGCGCGGTCACTCTCAGCCCCAGGAGGAAGCGACGAGGAAGCGACAATGAGGCGATCACGGACCGGCTTTCAGTTGGCAGTGCTCATCTTCGCAATCGCGGTCTTCGGCCAGCAGTCAGTCAGCGGCGGCAGGTCTCCCACGGACATCCTAGCCAAATGGACGCGCGCCGGCAGCTATGACCTTGCCGGCACGGGACTTAACGAACCGGGCACCATGCGGCGTACCAGTGTGCGCATCGCCGAGGAGCTCCGCACTGCGCTTCACCAAGCCGGCGTCGGCGGGCCTTACATTCTGGTGGGATCTGCCTTCGGCGGCGACAACCTGCGCACGTTTGCGGACCAGTACATGGACGAGGGCTGTCTTAGCTTGCGCGCAGCTACATAGTGCCATGCCACTGGGTTCTGGCTCTTTTCGAGTCGACATTGCGTTGCCAGCCTCCGGTGACGAACCCTCGTCTGGCCTAAATACCCAGAAACGGAAGTAAGGCTGGTTTAATGAAACCGATAGCACACCCGTGTCTATTCTGATAGAGAAAGGCTATGAGTCAGCGTGTGTTTCCTTGGATGAGGACAGGTCTGTTTCGGCGGCTGTTGCTTGGGATGATCTCCTTGCTAGTTCTTCTCACCCCGGCCTTTGCCCAGATTGGTCAAGTGTATCCGTCGCGCGTAGTCAGCATTACCGGCGACTGCGAAGCAGAGCTGCGGCCGGCAACAGCGGTCGTCTCGGGTGGCGTCGCCGTGTCCGCGCTCAAACCATCGAGCGCCGTCGGCCAGCTCGACAAGCAAATGGCGTTGATCCGCGACTACGCGCAACAGAACCAGGGCAAGTTGAAGGAGCTTGAACGGGTGCGGATGGTGCACACCGAAGGTTCCATCAACGGCCAGCCACGCGACCCGAGCTTCCAACTCGCGCAGAGGATTCGCGCAGAATTTCCAGCCGATGCCCCCATGGAGAGCATTCTCGAGCGTTTGATGGAACTCGGTTTAGACCGCTTTGGCGACAATATGTCGCCGGCGGAATCGCGCCAATCGATCGTCGTGATCCATTACGAGATCGCAAACTTCGACGAACAGCTCAAGCAAATCCGCGATCGCTGCACCGTTGAGGCATGGAAGCACTGGTGTGTCTCGGCAGGAGCGAAAAGCCTGTCTTGCAAATCCGGCGACCCCGAGTCGCTCCAGCTGCAAAGCCTCACCTTGCGCTCCACGGAAAAACTTATGCGCGGTGAAGGTCCGACCGACTATTATCGGGTGAACATCGCCGCGTATCAATCGGGCCAACCAATCTCGCCCCCCGAACTACTGGGGAACGTGCCAGTGCACCTAGTGGGTAACATCATCTTGAACAATTCGGAGCCCGAGAAACAGTGAATCGGGCCACCGCCAGCGTGATTCTGCTGCTGCTCACCTGCACGGTAAGCTGGGCCGATGACGAATCCCTCACTCCGCGGCTCCTCCGCACCGTGCAGATTGGATCTCCACAGGACATTAGCTCCGAGCAGATTACCGCCATTGTTCAGAACGAGCACGCTACTTATCTGGATGTAATGTTGGCGCGCTCGGCCCTGGTCGTGCTTCATCACGACAATCCCGAATGGGAGAAATTCGACAACCTGCTCTCGTCGGTTCTCAACTCTGCACTCAACAGCGGCAATGTGTATCCGCAGCCCCGAGACTTGCACACGGGATTCGACGGCAAGGAACTTGTTTTTACGATGGTGTACGCCTTGGTGATGTCCGGCCAGCAAGAGCGCGCCGTCGGCATTCTGGAGCAACATCTCTCGAGTGGCAGTCAACTCAAACAGGCTGTCGTTCTCCAGGCGCTGCGCAATATTGGCACGCAGGGGGCGATTGGACTGATTCAGAAGTATCAAGAAAACGGCGACTACCATAACCTCGCAGAAAACACTCTCGCCGATCAGGACATGCCGGTTCTCTCCGAGATTTACGCCCGCTGGAATCTGGTCCCGCCGGAGGCACGCACGCGAGAAAACCTGCTGCAAATCGTACAAGGAGGCTGCGGCATGCGGGAAGCCCTCGCAGCTTACTGGCTGGGCTACTTTTCCCCCAATCCTGATCCGGAGTTGGAGCGCACAGAACTGGCGGCTCTAAGAAGCTTCTACGAACACGACAATTCGCGCTGCGATTACATGGGCCGTCTCATCGCCCTAAAGTCCTTGGGGTTGCGCTCGCCGCAAACCATCGGTTATTGGTCAGACATTCTGCATCAAGAGTCGGATGCGTGGCTGCGGCACCAGGCGCTGATTAACGCCTTTGGGCACTATGGGCGCCAATTCGCGCCCGCTGCGCTGACCCTCCTTGCCACCGAACCGTCGCAATACATGCAGTGGCAGCTCATGCAAGGAAACATTGAGACCCGCCAAGGTCAACGTTTCCGAAGTTACTGGGACATTTGGATCCCCGTTACCCTGCAGTTCATGCTGGTGTTTCCCGACCCAGGCCATGGGGACAAAATGAGCCTAGCGGATCAGAACGATCTGCTGCACTGGCTCGAAACGGGCCATCGCCCGCAGGATCGTGTCGTCTTCAACCATATGCTTTACAACTTCTTGCCACACACCCGCGGTGACAACACGCGGCGGGCACTGACGTTTTTCAACAGTCTTTCTGACCGCAACAACAATTGGTGGATCCTGGCGCCCCTCGAGGACACCTCAGTCCTGCCCTTGCTCCGCTACTACGAAACGCTGCCCTCTCCCAGAGACCAGCGGGAGCAGTTACTCGGTATTATCACGAGGCTGGAGAGCAGACAAGCGCGACCAGAACAGAACGCGACGTGCTGCGAACCCACGCAGGCGTGCCTCCGCAGTTTGCTCGAAAAGGAGGCGCCTCACAACGCAAACATCCAGTCCGAGCAATCTGCCCGCGCCTGGCTCCAAGACACGCTCGAGCCGACGACGCCTTATCACCTTGCGTTCTCCGGCCCTTTAGAGCGGATGGCCACTGTGCATCACTCGCATGGCCCCGACGAACACTGGGAGTATCTTTACGACTGCTGGCGCAGAACCGACACCGCTCCATTACAGCCACCTAAATCGCCCCCGCAAGATTAGAACATTAGAAAAAAGATCAAGGCGAGCTCTGCGGCCTCAACGTCAAACTCCGACGGTTCCACGACCCACTGTTCTGCCGAATGAAGAATCCTTTGGAAAACATGTTTCTGTCCTCCCGTAAACCCGAGTCACTGGCAGGACGCGCCTCAATAGATAAGCTTTAGCGAAAACTGAATTTGCCGCGAAGTTCCCGCGGTCTTGCTGATCATGCCAAACCCTGTGCCCGAGATGATGTTCGCGGGTAGCCCCATGTTGACGATATTAAACAGATTAAATAACTCTGCACGAAATTGCAGGTCCACTCGCTCCAAACCGCTTTCTCGGTGGCCAATCGGAGTCGTCTTGATGAGCGCAAAATCGAAATCATAATATGCTGGGCCGCGAAATGTATTACGGCCGAGCGTTCCAAAAAGCCCGGAGTTTGGTCCGGTCCCGCCCGCGATCCCGACGGGAATGGAAAAGAAACTTGCGTTGTTCGCGCCCCGCCCAAAATAATCATCGCGCGGTCGCGTTGAACTGCCGGCGCTCGAGAGCTCTGGTGTCCCAATCTGGTCCGGCCGGTCCGCGCCAATCGTTCCTGCACCCGTCTGCTGGATCCCCGAATAAACCGTGAACGGCGAACCACTGGTGATCGTCGAGATGCTCAGAAACTCCCAGCCTTTCGACAACAACTGGGTTCGATCCGACTGAAGTCCCAAATGCTCGAAATGCAAATCCTGGGCCGCGCTCAACGTGAAGGCGTGCGTCACATCAAAGCTTGACGGCCCTCTTTCCGCTTGTGTATCGAACGGGTTTTGCGGACTAAACAGGGTCACAGCGCCGGTGGACCCTGTTCCTCCCAGGATGCCGCTGACATCATCCAGCGATTTGCCCCAGGTGTAGCCTGCTTGCAATGACGGACCGCCGTGTCCAACATTTCCCGACAATGAGGTCTGCAAGGCGTTGTACGATGAGTGCGACGTCGCTGTCATCACCGACTCGAATCCGAAACCACCCGTCACCGCGCCGCTACCGTCGAAGTTTGTAAACCGGGCAAATTCCGGATCCGCTCCAGGATACGCGTTTGGATAGGACATTCTGGGAAGTCGAAATGCCGATGTTCCAACATACGTGACATCGGCCGTGAGGCCGCCGAAAGCCCGTTCCAGCCCCAGCGTCCACGTTTGCAGGTAGCCATTGCCGAAGCGCCGGTCGATCCCGGCCAGACTCAGCAGCGAGAGCTGACGACTCGGCGCCAGCGCCGCCAAATCTTGCTGGTATCGATTTATGTCCATCACCGTGTTCGCCGGCACTTTTTTCGGATCGCCGCTGGCCAACACGTTCACGCCAGCGGTGTTATAGACGGGCGGCAATTCATTCGGTGTAATTTGGAATCCGTAGGCAATCTCTCCGTTTTGAGCCGCATTGACGCGTGGATAAACGACGTAGGGCGTCGACCCCGTAAGAAGATTGTCCTGCCAGATATTTGGCGGAATCACTGTGATCGCTGCGCCCATGTGCACATGCACTGCCTGCGGAGCATTCCATTCCACCTGCAAACGCGGCCCCCAGCCGTTCCAATCGGTCTGATAAGTGGGCTGCGGATTGATCAAGTAATCCTGCCCAACGCCCACGGGCGGGAACGAATTCAGAAAACTCGACGTCCGATGTGCACGCTCTGAAATCGGCGAATAGAGCTCATATCGCAGCCCGTAGTCGAGCGTCCATCGTGGATTGATTTTCCATGTGTCCTCGACGTAGGCGTTCATATCATTCCGGTTGATGGCCGCCGGCCCAATGTGCGCGCCATTCGATGCGTAGGGCGGTGCCACCGCGATGGTGTATCCGTACGGATACCCTAGCAGCAGACTGCTCAAGGTGTCTGGCAGAGCCTGGCCAGGCTGAACGTCGTGCTGTCCACTCGCAGAAGAAATGAAAACGGGCGAATAAACGGTCCCATTGCCAAAATCGTATTCCCCGTTCGGGCTGATCCCGAAATATGTCGTGTCCCGGTTAAGGCGTGCTTCCGCACCCCACTTCACGACGTGTCCCGCCGTCGTCCAGGAAAAATTCAATTGTCCCTGCAACAAATTCCCGAACGCGGACATCACCGATCCCGCCGCGCCATCGAACGCCTCATACAGGCCATCGATGAACTTCAAAGCCGGATCGGTGTGGTTCGGCGTCACGAACGACGGAGTGGTTCGCGTGACGCTCAACGATGACGACCAGAGAAAGTGCGGTGACGCGGTGCGCGTGTAGGTGATGACCCCGTTCCGCTGCCGATCCACGTACTGGACGCCAAAGCTCGGATCGAGCAGCGTCTGATCGGGGTTCGTTGTCGGTCCCGTCAGATTGTCGTAATTGAATCGACCAAACAATTGTCCTTTTGCGCCAATTTTCTGATCGATGCGGATGGAAAACTGATCCGTATCCGTGTTCACGTTTGAAGGCGCAGCATAGGTTCGCGCCCCATACGCGCCGGTTGGGTTATTGGGGAGCGGATAGCGGGCCAGCACTGCCGCAATTGCTGGATTTATCGGCACCTGCAGTGTGTCCGTGCTGCCATCCGGGTATGTCACCATGTCCTGACCCGCTCGCTCGGCTGCCGTTGGCACAGCCAAAACCTGGGTCGTTCCCAGCACTTGCCTGAATCCCTGGTACTGCACGAAATAGAACGTGCGGTCGGGTTCGTCATACACATGCGGCAACACGACCGGCCCGCCATTCGTAAATCCGAACTCGTTTCGGCGGAACGGAGGGATCCGGCCCGGGTCCGCAATCGACGGGTGATCGAAATAATTCCGCGCGTCGAGGGCAGAGTTCCTCAAGAACTCGAAGAATGACCCGTGAAAACCGCTTTTCCCCGATCGTGTCACGATGTTGGTAAAGCCAGCCGCACCGCGCCCGATGTCCGCCGGCATCCAGCCTGAGCTGGACTGCAATTCCTGAATCGCGTCCACGTCGAAATTCGTGAACGTGCTCCCGCCCATCTCTGGATCACTGACATCCGCACCGTCCATCGCGAACACGGCCTCAACGCCGCGCTGTCCGTTGATGGCAAACTGCTGGGTGAAATTCGTCTGCCCGTTCACGTCGGTCATGGTGCCCGCTGCTAACAACAACAACGTGCTGAAGTCTCGTCCATTCAACGGCAACTCATTTACCTTTTGGCTAGAGAGTTTCTCCCCGCCTGTTCCACTAGCCGGGTTCGAAGTTGTGCTCGGGTTCCCATTCGGGACTCCTGCTGCAGGAGTTTGCGGGTTGGCTGCAAAGGACAGCACGTTTTGATCGGATACCGTCAGCACAACTGTTAGGCCAGTAATGTCCACTGCCGCCGGCGCCGTCGGACCTCGCCCGGGCAGTTGCACGCTCACCTTATGTGGCCCGAGTCGAATGTCCGCAATCGCGAACTTTCCACCGGTTCCCGTAACTGCCGTCAGGTTCTCTTTAGCGTCCGGTAGGTATACCGTTACCTTCGCTCCCCCCACAGGTTCACCGGAAACTGTGCGTACGACACCACTCCAGGTCGGCGCAGACGGAGAACTCTGTTGTGCTTTAAGCGAGACCGCGACCATCAGCCCCAACAGCAAACACTTCTCTATGAGCCGGAAGGCCTTATGAAAGGCTCGAGGTATTTCGTGTTCCTTTGCATAGCGGCATTCAGGCATGAAAAATTTCCTCGAGTCAAAGCGGAATACAATCGAGTGCATGAAGGACTTCAACGAACCAGAAGATTTCCCGCGAGGGGCGTGTGGTCCGAAGATATCATTTCGCAGAACAGGGTGGAAGGATCGAGCACCCAACAGTGATTATATCCGAGACATCTCAAGCCGCCGTTTGCCGTACTAAACGGTGGGCCCTTCTCTGTCAGTGCTGCCTTATCTGAGGATCCGTATTTACGACGTCCTTGTGATCACAAAGCCAGTCCGCGGATGGTCGCCAACCCGGAAGTCAACGGGCTGCGAGGACATTTGAGCTCCGTCCGGAGTCAGTGGAATCACGCTTCCCACAAGCCGATTTCTGGACAACGTCCTCGGAGGCCACGTGAAAACCCAAGTTCCGGCTGGCCCGTCAGCCGGAAAAATGCACCCACAGGGACTCTTCGGCTTAAGAACGCTGAAACCAGCCTTTCAGCGCAAGTTCTCCACGGTGTAAAGAACCGACGAATACCTCGGAAACGGATACGCATAGTACTTGAGATCAGGGGTCGCGACAAAAAGTTGATCGGCACGGGATTCGCTGTCGATGCGCTTCCACAGTTGCCGCCGGCCGCTGGCCACGTCAATCAGAGTAAGCACGAGTTCGCGGCCGGTTGGGTCCGCTGCAAGCAAAGACTTTCCGCCCTCGGCGAAACGAATAGGAAACTCCTCGTCAGACGCTGCTTTCAACTTGACTGGCTGTCCTCCGTTCGCCACGCAAAGATAGATTCCATCTCGCCCCTTGCGCAACGCCGCCATTTTTCCATCGGGCGAGAGCGCGGGATAAGAGTCCCGAACATTTGTCATCAGCAAAACCGGCGGCCCGCTCGCGATCGCCTGCCGGTAGGCGTTCCAGCCGCCTTGTTCGCTCTGCGCTTCATAAACGATTTGCTGGCCATCATCAGACCAGCGAATCCTGTCGAAAGCAATGAGCCCGGGCGTAGCAAGATCCCTCGCCTCACCCGGGCCGAGCGGCTGAAGCTGGAGCGGCCGCTTCGAATTGCTTTGATTCGAGCCCAGAACAACCCACTTGCCGTCCGGCGAAAGTGCCGGTACTCCAACCCCTAATCGAACCGCCGGAGAACCATCGGTCGGGCGGTAATAAGACTGGAAGTCACTCGCAAGTGCGTAAAGCTCTCCCGCTTCATAGAACGAGATCAAACGGCCATCCGTGGAGAGCGCAGTCGGTTGCGTATCGTCGTCCCACGAATAGGGATGATCAGACTTATCTCCTGGGAACAACCCTCTGAGTTGCCGCCGCCAGGTTTCATGAGACAGAAGCACGAGTCCATCTTTCGAAATGTCGTACAGGCGGATCGACGGCGACGTCAGCACAACTCTCGCCTTGCCGCCCGGACGAAGCGCATAGAGTGTATCGGCCCATCCGCCAGCCTCGGTTGCCGCAAACCACAACTCTTTTCCGTCCGGACTCCACGCCAAGCCTTCAAGGCTGGAGGTCTTAAAAAGGACGGAGTGTTTTCCATTCATATCGAGCAACTCGAGCTGCCCGTCGTCGTTTCCGGCAATGGAGTGGTTTTCGAAAGCGATCATGCCGCCATCCGGAGAGAATCGTGGATGGCCGAACCACCCTGCCTTTTGCTGATAGATCACGTGACCGGGAGGAAACTCCAGGCGAGGGCCATCGGATGAGGTCACAGAGATGACCAGGCGTTTGCCATCGGGATGCCAGTCGGCTTGCGCTACGTGTTCCGCCAACGTGCGCGGCGATCCTCCGGCCAGACTCACCGTAGCCAGCGTGCCGCCACAATTGAGAAAAAAATTCTCTTCGCAACCGAGGAAAATCGCTAACTCGTCAGAAGACGAAATCGACGCGACCTCCGCCAATGGAATGCCGAGCGACCGTGACTCCGGACTTCCGACCCTGGTCACCGACATCTGCGTCGGCTCCCCTTCCCATCGGCCGCTGAAAACGATGGTCTGGCCATCGTGCGAGAAGCGTGCCCCAAAAAGCGTACCCTCGCGGAAGCTCACACTCGTATATCGCGGAGCAGGTTTCTGACGTTGCATCACGAAAACCGCTCCTAGTGCGCCAAGCACAACCACTGCAGTAATGACCCAAGGCAGAATTTTGAAGCGCGATTTTTCAACCTGCGCGGGATGCTGCGCCGTAAGTAAAGGAAGCTCTTCCGCAATCCATTCCAGGTCGAGCCTGACATCGTGCGCGTTCTGAAAACGATCTTCGGGATTCTTGGCCAGGCACGAACCTACCACGCGCTCAAACGCCGGCGGAGTCAGCGGCTTGAGCGTTCTCATCGGCTCCGGATCTTTTTCCAGAATCGCGCTCGCCACGCTGATCTGGCTCTTGCCCTCAAACGGCCGCCTGCCGGTGGCCATTTCATAGAGCACTGACCCCAGCGCAAATAGATCCGACCTCGCATCTGCTTCCTTCCCCTCGATCTGCTCCGGAGCCATGTACTGAATCGTCCCAATCACCATTCCGGCGCTGGTGAGCGGCGACAGCGGCGTGGCCTCGCTCATCGTCTTCGCCGCAGACAGTAATGGCGCGCTTGCCGACGAACCAAGCCCCGCAGCCCCCGGCTTTGCCAGCCCAAAGTCCATCAGCTTCGCACCGTTCTTGGTCAGCATGATGTTCGCCGGCTTCAAATCCCGATGAACGATACCTGCTTTTTGCGCGGCTTCGAGCGCCTCGCAAACTTCAATCCCAATCTTCAGCGTTTCCTTCAGCGACAGGGTTCCCTTGCGCAGCCGCTCGGCCAGCGACTCACCTTCCAGACACTCCATTACGAGAAAGTCAATACCGTCCTGATGACCGACATCATGCAGCGTGCAAATCCGCGGATGATTTAAGGAAGAAATGGCCCGAGCTTCCCGCTCAAACCGCTGCTTCAGATCAGGATTGGAAGAAAGATGGTGGGGCAGGACCTTGATCGCCACGGTCCGGTCGAGCCGCGTATCGCGGGCCCGATACACCTCCCTGGATCTCATAAGGGCCAAGCCTTTTGCCAGGGGTAAGGGGCATGCGTGCGCGTAATTATAGCCTGTAGAGCAGGTCTTGACCCATGACTTCGAGTGCCCATGCTCCGGAAATAATTGGACTTAACAACAGATTTGCGTTCATCCCCGATTGTTATAATCGCGAGTGGTTCTACAAGCGGCGCTGGGATAGAAGAAATGAGCGGCACAAGAATCCACTGGGGGCGAATTCTGATCGGTGGGCTGCTTGCGGAAGTGGCTCTCATTCTCGCGATTGTTCCTCTTGGCTTGCGTCTCGGCGACAATTTCCTGCATTACACTGCTCCTCCCGGATCCTTCGTCACGTGCTTCCTGGGAGCGCTCTGGGTGTGTCGGAGGATCGAATCCCATTTCATTCTGCATGGGACACTGGTCGGAGTGGTGGCGGCCCTTATCTACCTTGCCTTGACACGCGCGCAGCCCGAACCTTTCGCATACATTGTGGCCCACCTGCTGAAACTCGTGGGCGGTGCATGCGGCGGCTTCGTCGCCCAAAGGCGCCGATCACCGTCTCCGGCGGAAACCGTTCACGATTGATTCACTGTCTCACCGGTTCCGCTTTGCAGCCAAGTGGTCGGCCAATCGGAATTTGGTCCGGAAACGGGCTTTGGAAACAGTCAATTTCTTTAGCAGAACCGTCTGCGTAGACAGCCAAACGGTGCCAGGAACCAAGCCTAGAACATCCTCGCGGACAGAAGTGTTTTGCGTCATTCGAGTCGGCGCGGTTGGAGCGATGAATTGAAGGCGCCAATTCGCCACGTCGGCTACCTAGACGTTGCTCCGGTCGACCGTAGCTACCCGATTGGAGGTTCTCGGACTTTGCCCCGGAGCAGTTTCAGCCTGTGAACCTTAGGATCCAGCATCTGGGGAAGATCTGAATCATAAATATTCCTCATAAATATTCCTCTTGACTTTGCTCTATCGCGGGGATAATAAAACGATTCAATAGGCCCTTTCGTTGGCCTGTAGCGCCTTTGCCTTTTCGTGCGGTCTCGTACTTGGCTATCCCAAAGAGTGGTTCCGGAGTTCTGTCATGCGTGATAGCTCACGGTTGCTAGCTGTTCGTTTTTCCGTCGTCCTTTGTCTCGTGCTGGCGTCTTGCGTGCTTCCTGCCGCCGCCCAACTCCCCACCGGGTCAATTGGCGGGGCGGTAACCGACCCTTGAGAGCCGTTGTGCCCATCCCGGGCATCACTGACGGCGCAGGCCGTTATCTCGTGGGCAGCTCTGGGCTAGTTACAATCAACGGTCCGCGCGAATTGAAGTTGGGGCTAAAGGTTTACTTAAGAGCCGGGGCCTTCCGCGCGGGTTCTATGGGACAGCCGGAATAACACAAAGGAGAGAACGTGATCATCCAAGCGCGGAAATGGAGCGTGTCGGCATGTCTTGTCACGAGTTCGTTGCTTTGGGTATCCAGTAAGGCTCCCTCCCAAACCATAACCATCGATGCCGCACCCTCGCACGTCGCCAACACCTTCAGCCCCGTCCGTTCTTTGGGCGCTGCCATCGATCGGCTGAGGACGGGAACGCCCGACCATCTGCTGACCGACCCGGTTCTTAAGGAGATTCTTGGCGCGGGATGGCAAACCGTGACCTATCGGCAAAACACAGAGCTCATGGTCGAAGCCTGGCACTGGAACCCGAACGGCACCTGGAGTGATGGGGGGAAGCAACAGGGCTACTTTGTGGGCAGCGCGGAACCGACCGCGGAAATGATTCGCCATTCGTGGGCAGCTCCGCTGCCGCATCGCGGCTTCAGCCGCGGCGACGGAAACGGCTGGTCCCGGCTCACCGACGGCGATCCCAACTCGTACTGGAAGAGCAATCCCTACCTCACCAAAGCCTTCACCGGCGAAGACGACTCGCTCCACCCGCAGTGGGTGATGATCGATCTGGGCAGCCAAGCCCCGGTCAACGCCATACGTATCGCATGGGCCGAGCCCTACGCGAAGCACTACTCAGTCCAGTTCTGGACCGGCGCACTGGAACCTTTCTATGACGGGACCACGAAGGGCACATGGCAAACTTTTCCCTTAGGCGCCATCACCGAAGGCAAGGGTGGCACGGTCACGCTGAAGCTGGTTTCCTGGATGATTCCCGCGCGG
>Ga0302324_100014896_pt1 | contig 15635 bp, 10 predicted proteins | sample Palsa_T0_1_FD_201949 | JGI IMG/M metagenome (GOLD analysis project Ga0302324, IMG submission 201949) | Peat permafrost microbial communities from Stordalen Mire near Abisko, Sweden - Palsa_T0_1 | ecosystem: Environmental > Terrestrial > Soil > Palsa > Peat permafrost | place: Sweden: Abisko...
CGTCTCCTCTACCGCATCCAACACAGAGTTTGTGTAGATCTGCCTGTCCATAGCTTCCTCCCCCTTATGGTAGCTGACCCCGTCGTGCCGGAGGCTAGACCAGCAGCCCCTTGGAGTACAAAAAGTAGACATAGGCGAAAGCCGCAAAGAAAAAAAGGCCCTCGATGCAGGCAGCAAAACATGAGATTCAATCAGAACTGTGTGCGCTGCTCGCGGGTCTCGAGATGGTCCGGTTTTTGAATCGGATCCACCCATTTCATGCAGAAGTCGGCCTTTTTGGCAATGGACGGAATTCGGGTCGCGGCACTGGGGATCCAAGCGGTGATGTGGGCGAATTTAGGAATTCTCTTCGGATGGCTTACCGAACAGGATGGGAGATGGCAGCAGCTGCAAAAATAGGGCTGTGGTTGTTCAGTAGGTGAAGGTGACTTAGCCTATTGGCGCCCAACTACGAACCGCTGCCGGTTCGCAGTTGGGCGGAAAATCGTCATTCAGACTTCACAACTTGACCGCGAATTTCGCCTCCAGGGTTGGCTGAGGTGTGAAGATTGAAATACCACTTGCCAGCCAACAGGTCCTTGGCCTGCTCCGCAGTGAGGGTCGCCTTGCCATCAATGGGACTGGTGATAGGACTGCCCTTTATCGGGAGCTGCGGCTTCGCATTGGCTCCCTCCGCCGCCGGGCCGTGAAAATGTGCGGCAACGGCCGGACCGGTCAATCCCATAAACTCAACGTGATAGGTGAACTCGTTGGTTGTTGTATCTAGCGTGCCCGTCAGGGTACCCATACCAGAACTGTCTTTCGGCGGGACTTCAGAAGACGCCTTCAGGTCTGCTTTCAGATTAACGGTTGCAGCATGCGCGGCGATCGAAACAAGGGCGAGAGCGCACGCGGTGACGACGGTTCTAGCAAAAATATGTAGGTTTTTCAACTCAGTTCTCCTCTAGTAGCGCACGGGTCACGATGCATCTACCGAACAAACTACCCATTATTCAATAACCTGGAGTAAAAACGAAGTCATTTCCTGAACCCAGGGGCGGCTGGAAGCGCTATTCTGCCTTCGACACCCGCCAAAATTTGCACGTTATCCGTGGTCTTTGGGCGTATGAGCAGCTGATTTTCTTATGTGTCGCGGCCGGATGGCCTACCGCATTATCTCTGTTCGGCCGCCGGCGGCAGGCCGGAGCAGAATTAATTTACCCATCTGCCGTACCTGGCCTGGCCCCGACTTGGTGACGGCGCGACTGAGCGTCGGCTGTTTCCGCTGGATTAGAGCGAAGCCGTTCCGTCCTGGCTGCGAAACGCGTGCGCTCTGGTGGAAGGCGGCGCTGTTCATCCCGCGGATCGGGGGAATGCTTGCCCCGTTGATGCGCAAAGTCCAGCCTTCCTCTTCCTCCTTCTTCCTGCTCTCGCCGGCGTCCAGAAGGAATGCCACGCAACAGCCGAAGAACACGCCAAACCCTCCACCCAGCCCCAAGTAAAGCGGCACCTGGGAGTTGCCGTAGGTCGATGACGGGGTCGCCCGGGTAATCACGGTGAGATTGGAAGAGTAAGTCACTTCGACCATGCCGGCGTTCTTCAACCGCTTGAGCAAACCCTGGTACAACTGCCGGCTCTGGCCGGCTTCAGCGGGAAGAGTAACGTATTCGATGCTCCTATCATTCAGCTGCAGTGCAACCGCTCGATCGACTTCATTCTCCGCCCGGAGGTCTTGCTCTGCCTTTGACGCGGCCGCAAGATCATTTTGCGCGCGCTGTGCAGCGCGTTTGGTTTCTTCTTTCAGGGATTGCTGCAGAATTTCCATCGAGGCCCGATCACGGACCAGCTCCGGCGACGAAAAACTCAACTGAGACGAGTTCCGGTCAATCTGCGTCTGGAGCATCGCTCGCCGGCGGAGAAGATGTTGAACCACAACCAGGGAATCGCGGACGGACTGACTGCCGGCGCTTGCGATGGAACTACCACTTAACCGCGGGATCAACTCTGAATTTCCCGTCTTGATAACCTCGGCCAAAGAGGCTTTGAGGACACAGTCCATCCGAGCCTGCGCAAGCAGGACGGTGGAGCGCTGCAATCGAGCCAGCGTTGACGTGTAGATGATGGGCTTGCCGTGCAGATCAGGGTCAACAAACTCATGGGTCATCTGCAGGGCGACAAGTTTGGACTGGAGGGTTTCGCTCTGCGTGCGCAGGTCATCTAATTCACCTTTGAGCCATTGAGAAGCCTGGTTGGTTGCTCCGATCGTGATTGTGACCGAGTCATCGGCGAATACGTCAACCAGATGATTGACCACTGCGGCCGCCAGCTTTGGGTCGCGGTCTGTGTAATTCACTTCCAACTGATGAGCACCCGGGATCACCTTCACCTTCATGTGGGCACGAAAAGCGCTCACAGCATCACGCCGCTCGCGTGGCGACCCATGGTCCGGCTCGAGCTTGAGGTCCCCGATCACCTTAAGGGCCAGAGCTTCCGATTGAAGATAATTTGCCGCGGAGAAAGCTCCGTGCGCGGCTGAAGCGATGGGGCTATTGACTTGGATGACACTGCTTGCCGTATAGGCCGGTGTGGCAAACCCGGAGACGCACGCAGACACCAAGAGCACAGACGCAACCGTGGCAAACACGAAACTTTTTCTGCGTTCACAAATTCTAAAAAAGACGCAGAGGGATTCCATATCAGGAACTGGTCGCAAAATGATTAACTCCAGGACAGAATTTACACAGACACCAGGCAAACAATTAACTTGCGATTACGTCATAGGGAATATTGTGCGGTTGCAGTGAAGTAATTTCCAGAACATTTTCTATAGTCAGCAATCGGTGGAGGATACTTAGGTGTGAGGAAGACTGCATGTCGTCTCTACAGAGATTCATAAGTCGCTAATTTTACGAGAGTAACCGCTATACTGATGACCTGCGCTGCGGATGCCCGCAGGCAAGACCAAAGAAGTCAAACTACTATGAGTGAGAATGTGTATCTGATCCGGTTCAAACCGGCCGAGATAAGCCCGCAAACATTGGTCGCAGCAACGGCCGAGATCCACGGCGACCATCTCGTTCTACTTAATGCCAAGGGTCAGATCAGTGCCCTGTTCGTGATGGACACTGTGGAAAGCTGGTCGGAAATACCCAGCCGTCGTGCCCCTCTGAGACGCTGTTGCTGAGGCCCGGCAACTTAGCGGATCTCAAGGAACTTGCAACGGACGCATTCCCTGGACCGGAAAGAGTCCCGTTGGCCCGATTTCCTCATTGATTGGCTGGGCGCGGGGCAGGAATCGAAGGAAGAAGCCCACCTTGTCGCTGGCGTAATCCCTGGTGTTATTGAAGGCCGCGTAGGCCCCTACAAACCAATGCTCGGAGACGGCATATGCGGCTTCCGACTCGAAATTGTAGTTTGCGCCTACACTCGTGCGCTGAGGATAGATAAGATTTCCCTGGCTTGCCTGGAGCTCAGCGTCCAAGGGGAAAAATGGAGACGCGTCTTCCTGGAATGCCTGCAAACCCAGGCTGCCCATGGCGCGGTAGTGCCATCGCAGCCCATAGTGGCCGATGAACGTGAGGGGGGCGGCGGCGAGCATGTAAGCACCGGGACTAAAGTATCCGCCCTGCCCGTAGGTGAAATAACGAAGATTGCGTTCGTAATGCATGGCAAAGAAGTTCATGCCCGCAACTAATTTGCCGTACACAGGACTTTGCCATGCAGACCAGTAGGCTCCGGCATCGCCATCGATTCGTTGGTTGTTGGGCACATGGAGACCGGTAAGATATTGGCCGCCTCCCTGGACATACCAGCCTGACATGCCGTCACCATAGTTGATTTTGAACTCTGCGGAATTGCTGATGACTCCTCCCCAAGGGTTGCCGGTGGTGGCGCCGCTGGTAGCCCGCACAAAAGGGTTCCCGACGGTAGTAGTCGTCGCGGTGCCTTGATCGCTTAACCCGGCAAAGGAGAGCTGCGTATCCATAATCGGGTCGCGCGAGAACTCTATGCTGAAATGTGCCGCAGCAGGATGAATGTAGAGTCCCCCGATATAGTTCTGCACCAGAAATCCGCGGGGTGTTACTCCCGCACGCGCCCCGAAGAGTGAAGTCTGTAGTTGAAGCTCACCTCCAGTGCCCGAGGCGGTTTGCAAATTGGGTGTGGAGGTGGCGGCGAGAGTTCCCTGCCGAAACGTGGAGGTGCCGGTTGCCGTCCCGGCGTCGAGCAGGACCGGCTTGAAGATGAACGTAGTTCGAATTCCCGGCCCGATCACAGCGGACGTCTCGGCCTGGGCGGAAAATATCGCCAGCTGATCGAATCCTGGCTGGCCGCTCCGGTAGTCGACGCCCGAAGTGCCGCCGCTCCAGGAACTGGAGGCGCCTTCGATCACCGCCAGTTGTTGCTGAATCTGTTCCCGCGGCGTCAAGGGAGCGCGGTTGGCGATGATGGGCGCGGTGAGCGGGGGCAGTACGGCTGCTGCCACTTGGTATGGCTGCGGGGAGGTGAGGTCACTTGAATCGTCCTGAGTACTGGCGCGATCGCTTTGGTATGGAAATCTCTCTGTGTGTCCCTGATCGCGTGACGGCGTGACTAACTGCTCCGCCGCTTCCTGCAATCTTTCAGCCGCCCCGGAATCACTCGCAGGCCCATCCTGCAGCTGAGTTCTCTGCTGGTTCGTTGTTCGTCCGGATGATGGGGGCCGCCCTGAGGGTTGCTCCTGGACATATGCCCTGGAAGATGGCAGCTGCAACGATGCGCGTCGCATTGGCGCCGATAGAGAAGAAAGTGGAGTTTGTTGCTCTGGCATCGACCCGAGCTCGCCCAAGATTGTTTCGGGGGTTGGCTTATCGCGAACTACGGGGCGATGTATTGGTGCAGGAGCATGGTCTGGCAGGAAGGAACTCGACTTGGTTTCTCGATCGCCGGCATCCGCTGGATCAAAATCACCGAGAGTGTGTACCTCGGCTTCACGACCATCCCGGCCAGTGGCATCTGCTTTCCTGCTGCCCTCTCTACGATCAGGAAGTTGGGTTGGTTTTGGATCAGGACCCGCGGGGGCCAACAACTGCATAAGCTCTTGCGTAGCCGAGTTGCGGTGCCCTGGTTGCCCGGCGTCTGGGGCGGGGTCTTCCGAATGGCTGAAAATGCCACCGGCAGGTTCCGGTCCCATCGCATTTAATGCCGCTCGGTAATAGGCCTTGGCCCGAGCAGAGTCGCCCCGGGCCTGCTCAAACTGCGCCGCCAATTGCAAGAGCGCAGGATCGCTCTGATAGAGATTCAGAGCCGCTTGCAGCCATGACTCGGCGAGCTTCATGTCCTGGGCAGCAAGTGCGGCGCCGATCGCGCCACGGTATTGCGCCTGAGTAGCCTGGCGCATGTCGAGAGTTTCGTAGACGGCGACGGCTCTCTTGGGCTGACCCATCTTCCAATAAGCGCCGGCCAACGCATTATCAATATCCGCGTCTTTTGGGAATGCCTGGGCCGCGGTTTCCAGGATGGTAATGCCGCGGTGAAGATCTCCCGCGGCAATAGCTGTATTCGCCTGGCGCATGCTCCAGGCAGCCCACAGCTTGTGAAAAGCCAACTGCTGCTCGTCAGTCAAGCCGGAGTCGTTGGCCAGCTTTGTGACCATGGAATAGAGACGGTGGTTATCACCGGCCTTGAGCAGAGCCCAGCCATATTGAACCTGTACATCAGCCGGCACGTCAGTTTGCTGGTCGCGGCATAACTGCTCGATCTGCTGGAATGTTTTGAGAGCCGCCTGGTCTTGACCCGTCCCCTGCTGAATGGAGGCCAGCGTCTGGAGATATGACGTATTCTGCTCCAGGGCGAGATGCGCGGCTTCCGGTATGTTATCCAGCTGACGAAGTGCTTCCTGATCGCGGTTCGCCTGATGCAGCATACCTAGGAGGCCAAGCCATGCATCCACACTCTCGGAATTTTGGTCGACTTGAAGCTTGTAGATCGAATAGGCCTGTTGGTGCTTCCCCTGGGCCTCGTAAACAGCGGCGAGCTGTAGCTCAATCTGGGGTTGTGGCGGGTCGGCGATAGAAACCGCTCTCTCGAGATACTTTTCCGCACTGGCCCACTGCTTGCGCGACTGATAGATAGAGCCCACGAGTATAAGGAAACCCGAATCATCCTGAGCTTTGTCATAGACCGACTGCGGCATTCTGCGGAGGGTGGCGATCGCATCCTCGTCACGGTCAAGTTGATGCTCCGCCGCGATGAGCGAGCTCCATGCGTGCTCGTTTTCAGGGTCTGCCACCAATACCTGTTGATATAGACGAAGAGCAGGTTCGAGACGCCGCACCGTCATGAGCAATTCGGCGTACTGCAGTTGCTGGTCTACCGATAGATCGCGCCCGTGATTGGCAAACGGCAACGCGAGTGCACGTTCACTTTCGCGGTCTGCATCAGCATTCCGGCCAAGCGCCCGATAAGCCTGTATGAGGAAGCGTAGATAGGCCGGATCCGTTTCCAGATGAGCCTCAACGGTCTTGGGCATACGCTGGGCGGTAGAGACGGCGTCTTTCCAGTCACTCATTTCAGATTGGGCGAGAAAGAGATTACGCCAGGCGCTTTCGTCCGCGGGGCTCTTCTGCGTTTCATGGTTCAGTATCGCCGCTGCCTCTGCCGAGTTACCCGTCTGCATCCACGCACCCGCCAATGCTTGTTCAGCATCAGGGCTGTCCTGCTTAAGTGCAAGAGCATCATGATAATGGTTTATAGCCGCTTTAAGATCCCCCGACTTTTGCTCATTCGCAGCCTGGGCCATCAAGTTCCAAAACCGGGCGGTGGAGATGAGACCATCCAACTTTGGGGCGCCGGCAGCACGAGCTTTCTCAAGATAGTTTTGCGCCTGGGCAAAGTTACCGCGCTTCATGAAAACATAACCCATGCCGCTCAACGCCTTCGCGTTATGAGGTTCTTTGGCGAGCAGCGCCTCGAACTCTTGCCCCGCCTGGTCAAGGTGATTGCCATTGAGGGCGCGGTAGGCTGAGCCCTCAAGAGGATCCTCTACTGGACCCGATGGACCCTTGGGGCTAACTTGCGTGGCGACACTGTTCCAGCTCAAAGCCTGCTTTAATGCCCGTTGGGCTTCCGGAGATTTTTCCACACGGCTGAGTACGGCAATGCCTTCGGCGCGGGTTTTAGGATCGTAGGTCAAGGTACGGCCGAGGGCGATTGCATATTGCGGATCCGCTGAAAACTGAGCGGCTAATTTGCGCAGGCCTTCGATTGCCGCGCCCTTGGAAGCAGGAATGGCAGCCTCTGTTTCGTAAAACTCCCGGGCAATCTCACCGGCAGGGGGGCCATTGGGAAACAGCTCCCGGTAGGCTGCCATGGCATCGGTATATTTGCCCTCCTGGGCCAAACGCCGGGCATGCTCAAGCCGAACCGATTGCGGCTGCACGTGGGGGATGGATTCTATTTGTTGAACATCGGCAGCACTTGTTCCCAGCTCGCGCAAGCGTTGCTCGTAGCGCTGTGCCTCCTCGGTTTTACCCATCTGCATGTCGGCCTTGGCGATGCCGAGAATCGCCTCCTTGCAGGTGGGATCGGAGAGTAGAACCTGCTGCCAGATCTGCACGGCGAGTTCGGGTTCGCCATGAGCCAGGTGCGCCTGGGCCCTGGTCAACAAAATTTTTTCGCCACCGGATTGCGCGTATATGCGGCCGAAAGAGCTCACCGCCATTGCCCCAATGAGCAAAAGATAGGAGAGGCGCTTGCCACTCAGCTTGGCCATGATTCCCCCCACGTCGCGGCATAGTCCGCAGGCACAATTAGAAGCGAAAGAAATGCTGGAGAACAAATACAGTTTCATATTTGCTCGCTCGCGAGCCGGGCGCGCGCCCGGTGATCGAGCTTTGCTCTTGTCCACGGCACGACAAACACGCCGAGGGTAAAGGTCAGCAGCACGATCAGCCATGGAAACTCCCGCAGCCGGTAGCGAAGCTTGGTCCACCACGGCAAGCTGCCTACCTGATAGAAGGTGTTGCCCAAGCGGTACGACGTGAAGCCGCCCGGGCTCAGGATGCTGACCGATTCGCTGATGTTGCCGGATTCCGACGACTTGATAAAGGCTTTGGAAAACGCCTCCGCGGCACCATCGTTCCTGATGGTTATGGTGATGATCGACCGGCTCGCCGCCCAGGGTGACTGGATGCCCTGGATCACCGCGTCGGGCGACTCACCCAGGCTGGCAATCACGCCTGCCTTCTCCTGCGATTGGCTCAGCTTCCACCACGATCCGGGACGCAGCTCTGCCACGGCCCACCAAGCGTGTTCGATTGCGGGAAAAAAACCATCGGCGTCGCGGACGGAGGTGCCTTCCTGTGTAATGGAGACGGGCAGATGTTGCGCCAGCTGCGTGAACGCGGGTTGATCTTCCGATGTGCCGAGGACGAGGTAGTCCATGTTTTTTGAGAGATTGCCAGAGCCATCTACATTGACCCGGAGAACGGGGTACCCGGTTTGCTCCCCAAAATGCGCAAGGAGCATCAGTAAGAGACTGAGCTCCTGATTCGAGGCCCGCGGCGGCATGGCGATGGTGGTTTGAGACAGGTCAGCGAAACGCGTGAACGGGAAGCCGGCGTTCGCAAAGAGCTCTAGATTGGGCATGGCCGCCCAGTGATGGAACCCGCGAAGGTCAAGGTAAGAGCTGCGCAAGAGGGCGCCCTGCAAATTGAAGGGAGGGTTGTTTCGGCAGGGGGCCGCTTTCGGTATCTGGAAGAAGAAGTTAAAAAGAAATGTATTCGCGAAGGGCCGCATATCTACCAGCGGCACCGCCACATTCGTATCCAATGTCTGCTGCGGATTGTCTCGTTGCGGCAGCGGTAATTCATTCACCATGGCGCCGTTGGCGCTTATCCGCATGGTCGAACCCGGGGCCAGAGGAACTGCGTTGTAGCGATAATCCAGACGAAGAGGGAGGTTGGTTGTGTCGCCGAAATAAAGGTCAGGCGGAATGCGAAGATAGACCGGCAGGGTACCGGAGCCGTCACTCTGTAGAGCTTGATTCTCAGAATAATTCCAGAAAGGTGAAACCTGGTCTGTGCGCAGCCAGAGAGGCGCGTCGTCTGCCTGCCGCACGGCGGGCAGTTGGAAGTCCGAAACCTGGCTGGTGGCCCCGCGCAGTAAATTGCTCCCCAGCACCAAGGATTGTGCCGCGGTGATGAGCTGGTCGCCATTCCCTCCTGCGATGATGAGGACCTTACCAAAACGGTCGCTCGGGTTGGCGTGCATGGAGATGACAGGTCCGTCGCTATGCAGATCTATCCCGCTGGGGCCGCCAGAGCCCTCTAGGAAGAGGACCACGTTGCCTTTGGGAAGCGTGCCACCGGTGGTCACCGGAAAGGTTAGGGCTTCGGCCTTAGCTTGTATACCAAACCAGGAGGCAACAATTCCCGCAGCCTCCATGGCCTGCTGGCTGGGCTGACTTACGAAGGCAAAGGGGATGGACGCGGCGCCGCCGCCGGTAACGGTTGCATCGTAGAAAGGCAGGGGGAGTACGCTCAGATCGTCAGAAAGCGGCAGCAATGAGCCTGAGGTCTCGATGCTGGAACTTGTTTCCACCCGCCCCCACAACATGGTGTTGGAAGGGTCTTCACAACTGAGCGTGTAGTGGCCGATGAATTGAAATCCCAGCTGGTTCTGCCGAGTCAGCAGCTCGGGCGGAAGAGCAAGGCTGGTTTTATTGAGTACAGCGGCGTCCTTCGCCGGCGCGGGTAAGCTCGCAATCAAAGTGCCGTTCAGAAGAACATTGAGGTGGGTGAAGTTGGCCAGCAAACTGGGAGAAAACGAATAGGCAAGATTGAGCTTTGCCTTTTGGACCACCTCGCTCTGGGGTAAACCGAAGGGGATGCTTTGCGACGCATCGACTCCGCGAAACTGAATGGCCTCGGGCACACCAATGTCTTTGAGAGTGAAGGTAGTATCGAAGGTTCCTTCGCTGGGATGAGTCACGACGGCGGGTTGCGAGGCGGCCGCGGTGGATTCTGCCCGAGCGAATATCTGAGCCCCAGCAAGGAACAGGGCCAGCATCGCGACAGCGGAGCCTGCCGAGGCGACCGCTGCCGGCTGTTGCAGTTTCTTCTTCGGTAGCAAAGTACCTAATGCGTAACCTACCCCCTTTACTGATAACGCCACCAGGTGGGCAAAGCTGCGCAGCGGCCGGTCCACTTCCCTTAGCTCGCTTTGGGCTAACCAGGTGTCCGCACGCGAATAGAGGATCAGCGTCATCAACTCTTCCTCCTCCGGAGTAAAGGCTTCATACTTTATTCGCAGGCTTTTATTGGTGGCGTTGACGACGATGGCGCGAAAAGCGGCTTGCTGGCTGCGCAGCGGATAAACCACTTCTAACGCGGTCCCGGCAGAAAACGTACGAGGTTCTTCCAGTACGAGGGAAGCGCCCCCTAAAGACATGTCTTTTGATTGACCGAAAAGGGTTTCACCGCCCAGGCGAACCTCCACGGGTAAATGTTGGTCGATGCGCACATCGGTTCGTACTTGGCGAGACTCAAAGGCGACAGCATTTGCGCTGCCGATGATCACCATGTTGAAAAGCACCCACACGCAGTTCATGATTACAGTTCCGGGATGATTGGCATTCCAGGAGAAAAACCGCAGCGGCGCGACGAGGAGCGCGAATACATTCAGGAGTATGAGAGCGACATAGGGCCGGGCGATGCGGGCATCGAAGTAGCTCTGGTTCACGATTCCTCCTTTCGCGGTAACGTTGAACTTGCCGAATTTGGGATTGATGAGCGCCAGCAGAGTCGGCCCCAGGATGTAGGGCGCCAGCACGGTTTCGTACACCTCGTTCCAGAACGAGTGCCGGTGTTTCCCCTGGACGCGAAAGTTTGTGACGTTGGACAAGAAGAGGTGCGGCATCGCATAGGCAAGAATGGCGAGCCAGTGACCGGGTACATTGGTCCGTCCCAGGAGCAGGTAAACGAGCGGCGCGGTCAAAAAGAGGAGACGCGGAACCGCATACATGAAATGCACCATGGCGTTGAAATAGCAGAGACGCTGATGCCACTTGAGCCCCTTGGCAAAGAGCGGGTTGTCGGTACGGAGCACCTGGATCATTCCGCGCGCCCAGCGGATTCTTTGGCCCACATGGCTGGAAAGGCTTTCGGTTGCGAGGCCGGCCGCCTGGGGAATATTGATGTAGGCGGTGTTCCACCCTCGTATTTGCATGCGCAGGGAGGTATGAGCATCTTCCGTGACCGTTTCGGTGGCAATGCCCCCAACCTCATCCATTGCAGTGCGCCGCAAGACAGCACACGAACCACAAAAGAACGTTGCATTCCAGAGGTCGTTGCAGTCCTGGATGATGCCGTAGAACAACTCGCCTTCATTGGGTATGGCCTTGAAGGAACCGAGATTGCGCTCGAACGGATCGGGAGAATAGAAGAAGTGCGGAGTTTGCAACATCCCGAGCTTTTTATCTTTTTCAAACCAACCCAGCGTAACTTGCAGAAAGCTCCGCGTGGGGACGTGATCGCAGTCGAAGATCGCGGTGTACGGTGACTTTAAAGTACGAAGCGCGTGGTTGATGTTACCGGCCTTGGCGTGTTTGTTGTCAGGCCGGATCATATAACCTATGTTTGCTTCCTCGCAAAACTTGCGGAACTCTGGCCGGCGGCCATCGTCCAGCACATACACGTGGAGTTTGTCAGGCGGGTAGTCAATATTCATCGCACCGAACGCCGTCGTCCGTACGACTAACAACGGTTCGTTATAGGTCGGAATCAAGACATCTACATGGGGCCAGTCGTCTATGTCCGCGGGCATCGGGGCCGGGACCCGGCGCAGCGGTCTCGCGGTTTGGATGTAACCCAGGAAGAGAATGAGGAATGCATAGATTTCCGCCGAAAGCAGGATCAGCATGAATGCCAAATCGAGTTTTGCCACATGCAGGCCGGGATCTATTGCAGCGGCGAATACCATGGAACATCGCCAGTAGCAATATCTCGCCGTGGCGATCACGGAGGCATACATGAGAATCAACGTGACCAGCTCCGATTTGGACCGGCCGTGGATGAAGAATGTGAGCGCGATGGTCAGGACCCCGAGGGCCGCCTGCTCAGGCCATTCGAAGTCAATCGTGATGCATTGAATGGCTAGGAAGGCCAGAAATACGTAGGTAAAGAGGCGAGCCAGCGCTGCGCCCAGGCCGGTGGCGGTTCCCAGGCGCATCCATCGATTTGTGAGTGCTCTCATTGTTCACTCCAGCGGCTGGGCAGAACCCTGGCAGCACCCAATGGAGCAGCCCTTCGCAGCCATAACGCAAGCTCCAGGTAGTCGTAGCCAAGCTCCGGCCCGGGGTCATGGTCTGCCGCGGCGATGCCGGCGTGGAGAGCCTCTCTTAGCTCCCGGCTGTGCCTGAGCGTGATTGGCAGAAGCTGGGACCCACATTCCTGGGTAACCATCTCGCGTACGCGCTGGTCGTTGGCGCTTCGCGCATCGAAGCAGTTCAAGATGTAGAAGACCGCCGGCGTGCGCGCGGCCGTCGAACGCTGAAGCCCTGGGATGGTAAGGATGGAGTTGAGGTCAGTTAGAAGCGGGATAAGGAGGAGAGAGCACAGGGGCAGGATTGTGGACAGCATAGTTTCGCACGATGATTCAAGGTCGATCACGATTCGTTGCGAGGAAGAGATCGCGCTCCTTACTTCTGCCGCAACCCAATCGCTTGTGACTTGCTCCGCGGTCACGATATCGACGGAGCGCCCAGACGCGCCGGGGGCACGAAATCTTCTCACCCCCGTACGTTGCTCGTTGGCCCCGAAATGGAAGGGGAGAAAGCCACGATGTGAGGCGTCGAGGAGGAGGATCTGCTCACCGAGGGCAGACAGCGTCTTGCTCAGATTAGCGCAGAGCGTGCTTTTGCCAGCCCCTCCGGCTATCGAGTACACGGCACAAACCGATCCGCCGCCTGGAGTTTCCGGGACGTGCACTGCTTCTCCGGCTTCGCGTTTGCCCGGGCTTCCGCGTTGCTGCCCGGGACAGTCGCGGTAAGTCGAGTCTTCCCCCTTGGCCCTCGAGAACAGCTGCGCCCCTTCATTGGCCAGCGCTTCCTGAGCTCCTGGCTGGAGTGCGTCTTGGTTGTCGTTGATATCCATAGCTGCTCAGGTGGACTTATACGTAGGGCTACCGATGCTCCTAGGAGCAGCAAGTGGTCAGACTATGTCGCTTCGGCTTACGCTACTGGTCATGTTGGAGGTTATCTATATGTGCAGCTACGCTACCAAGGTTGTAGCGGGACGATATATCGCCAGCGCACGTTACTCTCGTGATCCACTTAGTGGCGGGCGTCCCGCTTAGCCGAGTATTGAATCCGACGCCTCGCTCATTTCCCGCGTCTTCCGAGGGTGTGGCTCAGCGATGACCAGGCGGTTACGGCCTTCCAGCTTGGCACGATAAAGGGCGGCGTCTGCTTGGCTTAGCAGGGCTTCCAGGTTTTCTTCCCTGGCGTCTTCGTCAACATACACAGCCCCGGCGCTGATGGATATGGAAAGATCCTCCAGGTTCACAGAAGCTACACTCTGCCGTATTTGCTCTCCACGACGAAGCAGGCTTTCTGGCCCGCAGTCTTTGAGGATAACGAGAAATTCCTCGCCGCCGTAACGGCCGACAAAATCACCGGGCCTTACGGAGCCGCTGAGCTTTGAGGCAATTTCCTGCAAAACAGCATCTCCCACGAGGTGCCCGTGGAGGTCGTTGATCCGCTTGAAATGATCTGCATCGCACAGGAGCAGAGAAAACTGCGAGCGCTCCCGAAGGGTTCGACACATTTCGTCTTTCGCGTGGGCGAGGATCGCACCCCGGTTCCACAATAATGTCAGCGGGTCGTGGGTTGCCCTGAAGCGCATCTCCTCGCGCGCGTCCACGAGCTTATCTTCCAGGCGCAGAATGCGCTCCCCTGTGCGCAAGCGGGCCTTCAACTCTTCCGCATCGCATGGTTTTGTGAGGTAGTCGTCGGCGCCCGCTTCGAGGCCTGCGACGAGATCTTCTTTGGCGCCTTTTGAGGAGAGCAGCGTTATGTAGATATACGGCCGTTCGCGATGGCTTCGAACCTCCAGACACACGCCTGGTCCGTCGACTCCCGGCATCATCCAATCGAGCAATGCCAGCCGCGGTGCATTGTTGCCCAGCATTATCTCCAATGCCTCACGGCCGTCTTCGGCCAAAATTACGTCGTAACCTGCACGCTGCAGGAGCCTCTCCATGAGACGCCGGGACACCACGTCGTCATCGGCGACCAGGATTTTCATCGGCCCGCCTCCCGGCAAAGTGTATCCAGCGCCGCGATTGTTTTCACCAATTCCGTCTCCAGGTCGCGGAGGCCGGCCCTTGCCTCGAGCAGATTGCAGTTGGCCCCCATGTCCTCGAGGCGTGCCGCGATCTCCCTGGCTGCGGGTGCGGAGAGGCTGGAGAGCGCTCCCTTGAGTGCATGGCTGGCTTGCTCAAGTCCTGGAGCGTTGGACTGATCGATCGCCTGGCGAATGAGTCCTACCTGCCGCGGGTAATCGCGGCGGAATATTTCCGTCAGCTCGATCAGGAGTTGGCGATCGCCACAGAGGCGGTCCATGAGTTCGTATGCGTTGACCGTGGGCGGCCCAGGATCAGGTAGCTTCCGATTCACCGAGTCATCATCTACCAAAAGGATGTCCATATCGAGCGGCGAGGACGCTTCGGGTTTGAGAGCGTCTCGAGTCACCACGGCATTTGCCTGCTGCTGTCTGGCTCCGAGCACCGTAGCGATTGCCTCGTGCACTCTCACTGTTCGCGCGGATTTACGGTATCCGGTGGACCGTAACGATTACAAGTGAGGCTGTTCGCGCGGACGACTTCCTGGGCGGGTAAGACGCTCAGTAAGATCGACTGCGGCGTTTGGTAGTGCGATTGTACCCGGAGGCTCGTTGCAAGTGACGATTTATCGTCTCGTTGGCTGTGGGATCGGATCGATCCCATTGCAGGGACATGCTTTCTACGATCTTAGCCGGTGACTACGCGGCCTGACCTATAACTGCGGGCGGATCATGGTCGCGCATATGTCGCCGTTAGTTCCCTGCCGCCCTCTTCTCACCACCATAGACCCTCGCCAGCTTCTACGACTTGGCAGGTACTCTTCGGCTTGTTACTCCAATCACCCGAAAGCACGTGACCGTCGAGGAAGACTATGCCTGAAAAGTTGTAGCAGTGTGGCACGGAGTTGTTATTCTCCCTCTACCACAGAGTTACAGACGAGGCAGGGTAAACACATGAATAAGGTCACACTAGTTGCACTCACTTCCTTGGTTATGTCGGCCGTATCATTTGCGCAAACAAACCACCAGGTTGGCGCCTGGTCAATCTACACCACAACAGGCAAGTTAGCCGGGAACAACATGGTTCTGTTGCAGACGACCGCGTCTGTTGCGGGTCAGACTTCCAACGGTCCGTCGCGCGCGGTGAAACTTGACGTCGTTTGCAAGAACAACCGGGTTTTTGCCATTGCCGTCGAGCCAGGATCCAAGATTGACAAGCATCTGGTCAGCTACGAGAGCCCGGTTCCGACGGTTCACCTTCGTTTCGATTCTATCGGTATGATCGAGGTCTCTGAGAATTGGGCGGTCACCGCAGGGGGCCGCAGCGTCACTCCGTAT
>Ga0302324_100014897_pt1 | contig 15634 bp, 14 predicted proteins | sample Palsa_T0_1_FD_201949 | JGI IMG/M metagenome (GOLD analysis project Ga0302324, IMG submission 201949) | Peat permafrost microbial communities from Stordalen Mire near Abisko, Sweden - Palsa_T0_1 | ecosystem: Environmental > Terrestrial > Soil > Palsa > Peat permafrost | place: Sweden: Abisko...
GTCCGGGCCCGGAGGGGCGTCCAGGACGGCGCGCCGCCCACGCGTCAGGCGGAGGCTTCCCTCCATCATCCGGAGCTCGTCGAAGAGGTCCAAGGTGGCCTGGCTGTCCGTCCCGATGCAAAGACGCACACCGGCGCGGGCCATGCCGTCCGCCGCCAGGACGCCGTCACCCAAGTCCCTCTCCGTGCTGGGGCAGGCGCACACCGAGGCGCCGCGGAGGAGCTCCCTTTCGTGCGGCATGGTGTAGACGCCGTGGACGGCGGTGAAGCCGGAGGAAATGAGGCCCACGTCCGCCAGGAGCTCCACCGGGCGGCGGCCATATTCCGCCTGGCACACCACCACCTCCTCGGGTTGCTCGGCGACGTGCATGTGGACGAGCGGCTCCTTGCTGCGGACAGCCGCCTCCAGCCAGGAGCGCGGGACGGCCCGGACGCTGTGCGGGGCAATGCCCACCGTCACCAGCGCGTCCTTCGCCGTGCGCGTGCGGAGACTCGCCGCCGCGGAAAGCCACGCCTCGGGCGAGGCGTCGTAGAAGCGGACTTGGCGCGGGTTGGGTTTGGCCATGTAGCCCGCGCGCGTGTAACCGGCGCGAAGAAGCACGATGCGCAGGCCCACCTCGCGCGCCGCGCGGATGACTTGCAGCGCGAGCTCGAGTGGCTCGGCGTACGGCTTCCCGTCCGGCTGGTTGTGGAGGTAGTGGAATTCCCCCACGCTGGTAATTCCAGCCAGCGCCATCTCTAAGAAACATTGCCGCGATGCGACGTAGACGCCGTCCGGGTCGAGCGACATGGCGGCCCGGTACATGGCCTCGCGCCACGTCCAGAAGTCATCCACCTCGACGTCCGGCGAGCGCGCCTGCGTGCGCCCGCGCAGTGTCCTCTGGAAGGCATGGCTGTGCACGTCCACGAGGCCCGGGAGGAGAAGTCTCCCGGGTAGCGTTTCCACCGTTGCACCGAGGGGAAGTGCCCCTGCCGAGAGGAGAATTCCGTCGTCGGACACCTCCACCGCGGCGCCCCGCAGGAGGTGTGCGTCCCAGAGGACGGCGTCGGGGAGAAGCCAGCGTGAAGGGGCCATGCGGGGCTTGCCAGCCTACCCTCCCACTAGGCCTCTGAAACGTCCGCTCGAAACCATTCCACCGCACCATCCGTACAACGCGGGAAGGTTTCGGGTCGCACACGGGCGGCCCGAGTTGTAGAACCCCACCCCCCGCCTGGGGGGGTCGTGAAGTCCAGGCGGCAAGATGTAGCCAATTCCCCATTGCAAGGAGAAGAACCGAGCCATGAAGAACACCCTCAAGGGAGCCGTCATCGCTTCTGCCGTTGCCTCACTGTTTGCCGCCGGCGCCTTCGCCGGTGACGCGCCGGCTCCTGCTGCGAGCAAGGGCGTGAAGTGCTCTGGCGTCAACTCGTGCAAGGGCACGGGCGCCTGTGCCGGTGCATCCAACAGCTGCGCCGGGAAGAATAGCTGCAAGGGCACGGGCTGGACGTACACCAAGACGGAGAAGGACTGCACCTCGGCCGGCGGGAAGGTCGTCCCCGACGCGGCGAAGAAGGGCTAGTCGCCTCCGGACGTTGTCTTCTTAAGACCGGGCACGCCGGGCCTCACCCTCCCTCGACATGGGAGTCCTGGGGCCCGGCGGCCTTTTTTGGGCACTCGCCGTTAGACAAGAGCACATGGCCCTCTCGCTTCCCTCGCTCGGCCACGGCATCGGCCTCAGGAATGAGCACTTTCCTGAGTTTCTTGCCGGCGATGTGCCCGTCGACTGGGTGGAGGCCATCAGCGAGAATTTTTTCCCCGCCGGGGGCCGTCCGCGCGCCGTCTTGGAGGCCGTGCGACGGGACAAACCGGTGGTGCTGCACGGCGTCTCGCTCTCCATCGGCGGGCCGGACCCACTGGACAGAGAGCACCTGAAACAGCTGCGCACGCTCTCGGACTGGGTGGAGCCGGCCTGGATGTCGGACCACCTCTGCTGGGGGACGCACAAGGGCCGCTACCTGCATGACCTCCTGCCCCTGCCCTTCACCGAGGAGTCGCTAAAGCACGTCGTGGAGCGGGTGCAGGTGGTGCAGGACGTCCTTGGACGGCAGATTCTCCTGGAAAACGTCTCCAGCTACCTGACGTTTTCGGACTCCACCTTGAGCGAGTGGGACTTCCTTGCCGAGGTGTCGCGACGGGCCGACTGCGGAATTCTCCTCGACGTCAACAACATCTACGTCAGCGCGCAAAACCACGGCTTCGATGCCGAGGCCTACCTCAAAGGCATTCCCGTGGAACGGGTGGGCCAGTTTCACCTCGCTGGCTACCAGGACAAGGGGACGCACCTCCTCGACACGCACGACAGCCCGGTGACGGACCCGGTGTGGGCCCTCTACCAGGAGGCCGTGCGGCGCTTCGGCGCCGTCAGCACCCTCATCGAGTGGGACGAGCACGTCCCGCCGCTCGCCCGGTTGCTCGAGGAGTCGGAGCACGCGCGCCGGGTGGAGGACGCCGTGCGGAGGGAAGCCCGGTGAAGCTGGGCGAGCTCCAGGAGATGCTTGCCCGGGCCATCTCCGAGCCGGACAGCGTCGGGCCGGAGCTCCTGCAGGCGGGCATTTCTGCCCGGGCGCCGCTCGACGCCGCTGCCCGGGCAAATATCTACCGGGAGATGTACCGCTTCCGCCTGGCGGATGCGCTGCGCGCAGACTTCCCGCGCGTGGCCCGCCTCCTCGGCGACGAAGGATTCCTGGAGCTCTCCGCCGCCTACGCCAGCGTCTACCCGAGTGCCTCCTCGGACATCAGCCGCTTCGGCCGGCACCTCGCGGACTTCCTCGGCGCGCACCCGGGGCCAAGAGGAGACGAGGCGGACCTGGCAAGACTCGAGTGGGCGCTCGCCGAGGCCTTCACTGCCCAGGACGCAGAGCCCGTCACGCAGGAGGCCCTGGGCGAGCTGGGCGAGGCAGCGGCCGAGGCGCGCTTCACCTTCGTGCCCGCGCTCAAGACGCTGGTGCTGGAGCACGACGTCCTTCCACTGTGGGCCGAACTCGAGACGTCCGACGAGCCCCCGGCCGTCGACAGGACGGGCGCGCACGTCGCCGTGTGGCGACAGGGCTTCCAGGTGCAGCACCGGGCCCTGGGCGTCGAGGAGGCCGAGGCCCTCGCGCGCGCCCGGTCCGGAGCGACGCTGGCCGAGGTGTGCGAGCCCTTCGGCCTTTCGCCGGACCCCCAGCGCGAGGCCTTCCGGACGCTGGCGGGTTGGTTTGCGAGTGGCCTCGTGGCGCGCGTCGACGGCCCCTGAAAGCCTTCCCTCGCTGCTGCAACAGCGGAAATGTCGGACAGGCTGACATCAGCCCCCTCGAGCGCAGTCCGAAGCAGTCCGGTTTCCCATCGAAGGCGAGCCAGGGAGGGATGCCGTGACTAGCTTTCGCGGCATGAAAACCAACCAGGACCCCCTGTGTAGTTGTGGTCATCCCGCCTCGCAGCACAAGACGGCGTGTGCAACGGGAGGCTGCAGCTGCAAAGGCCTACGGCCCCAAGACTCGGCACCGTCACCGAAGCCTTAGTCCCATCCGACGACGGCACCTTGGCGCTCGAGAGTCGACCTCTCCCACGCATCGGTGAGCGACCCCGTCCCGCTCCCAGTGCAACCAAGCGGGTGTGCTCGAAAACGTTGCTGTGCGTCGCTCCGCGGAAAAGGGTAGGACGCGCCCGCAACCCTTCTGACACCCCAAGGGAGAAATTCCATGACGAAGACGGCCTTCACCCTCGTGTTCGCGGTGGCTGGAATGCTCGCCGGCTGCGCCGAGACGCAGAGCGCCACCGCCACGCAGACTTCCAGGAAGGCGGGCGTCACCGTGAAGCTCAACCCGGCGGCCCTCAACCGGGCATCGCTGCCACCTCCGCCCAGTGCCACCACCACCCAGTCCGCCGGCAAGGGCAACCTGACGGTGAATACCGCCAACTCCCCCACCGACAGCGACCCGACGTGGACGGAATCCCTGGACTTCGACATGGACGGCAAAATCGACGCCGCGCAGTACACCTTCGATGACGACGACAAGGTGACGTACATCTACTCGGACGTCGTCTTTCCCTGTGCCAACGGGACGGGCACCTTCAAGGGCGGCATGCTGACGGCGGTGTTTGGCCTCAACAACACCTGGGGCAAGGCCCCTGGCTCTGGCTGGTACGTGACGGAGCTCGACGCCGGGCAGTGCGACGCCATGGCCAAGGCCATCTGGGGGTGCCACTTCGACGCCACCGGTGGCAGCACCGGCTGCGGCTGGGCCACCATCCAGGCGGACAAGGACGACATCCTCGTCACCGAAGGCACAGCCGCCCACTGAGCGCCAAAGAGCTTGCACCCCACGCACTCCGCGTCCTAACTCCTTTGGAAGAGAGAGCCACCGCCCTCGACAAGAGGCGGTGGCTCTTTCTTTCGCCATGGCCAAGAAAAAGCGCCCAGCCAAGGGACGGGACACCCTCGCCACCTACCGGAAGAAGCGCGACTTCGCGCGCACGCCGGAGCCCGGGGCGGAAACGCCCGCCAAGCGACAAAAGGGCGCCCGCTTCGTCGTCCACAAGCACGACGCCAACCGGCTGCATTACGACTTGCGCCTGGAGATGGACGGCGCGCTCGCCAGCTGGGCCATCCCCAAGGGCCCAAGCTACGACACCTCCGTGAAACGGCTGGCGGTGGAAACCGAGGACCACCCGCTGGCCTATGGCGACTTCGAGGGACGCATTCCGGACGGCGCCTACGGCGCGGGGGACAGTCTCCTCTGGGACAGGGGCACCTACGTCACGGACCCACCTGGCCAGGCCAGCGCCATGCGCAAGAAGGGCCATCTCAAAGTCGTCCTCAAGGGCGAAAAGCTTCTGGGCGGCTGGCACCTCGTCCGGACGCGGCCCTCCGGCGGGAAGACGCAGTGGCTCTGCATCAAGGCCAAGGACGGCACCGAGAGGCCGGGGTACGACGTGGAGGCGGAGCGCCCGGAGTCGGTGGCCTCCGGGCGGCGGCTGACGCGGGGGCCGGAGCGCCAGGCGTCGCTGAAGGGTCCGCATCCGAGTCCCGAGGCCCTCCTGCAGAAGGTGTGGCCTCCCATGTTGGCCGTCCTCGCCGACGGCCGGCCGGCGCCGGCCACCACCTTCCTCTACGAGGTGAAGTACGACGGCTACCGGGCGCTCACTGGACTCTCCGGCGGCAAAGTCGCCGTCCGCTCCCGGAACGAGCTCGACTTCAGCGGCCGCTTCCCCTTCCTCCCGGACGCCGTCCGCACCCTCACCGTCGGGGAAGTGGTGCTGGACGGAGAAATTCTGGCCCTCGACAAGAAGGGCACCTCGCACTTTCAGCTGCTGGGCGACGCCCAGGCCGCCCACCGCTACGTCGTCTTCGACATCCTCTGGCTCGACGGCCAGGACTTGCGTGAGAGGCCGCTCGAGGAGCGCCGTGAGCTCCTCGAGTCCGTCCTGGGCAATGTCGCGCTTCCCCTGGAGCTGGCCGAGCGCGTGACGGGTTCCCAGGAGGAGGCCATGGCGCATGCCAAGCGGGAGCGCTGGGAGGGACTTCTCGCCAAGCGCAAGGGGTCTCTCTACGTCGGACGGCGCAGCACGGACTGGCTCAAGCTGAAAGTCCTCGGCACCGACGAGCTCACCATCGTCGGCTGGACGCCCCAGTCCAAGGGCGCGCCGGAGATTGGAGCCCTCCTCGTCGCCAAGAAAGACAAGAAGGGCTTCGTCTACGCGGGGAAGGTGGGGACGGGCTTCTCCGACAAGCTTCGCACGGAGCTCCTGCGACGCCTGCGCGCCGATGAGGTGAAGACGCCTTCGGTGGTGGACCCACCGAAGATGAAAGGCGTCCGGTGGGTCACCCCCCGCCTCGTGGCGCAGCTGAGCTTCAGCGAGTGGACGCGCGACGGCCGACTGCGCCACCCTTCCTTTCAGGGCCTCCGGGAGGACAAGGGCCCCGAGGAGACCGGGAAGGACGCCGTGCCGGACCCGCCCATCAAGGCCAAGAAGACATCCGAGGCCCTGGCGAAGGCACCTTTGGCCAAAGGTCCTCCGGCGGACACGGAGGCCGTGCCCATCACCCACCCGGAGCGCGTCCTCTTCCCCAAGACGCAGCTCACCAAGGCGGACGTGCGCGCCTACTACGACGCGGTGGCACCGTTTCTGGTGAAGGCCCTCACGGACCGCCCGCTCTCGTTTCAGCAATGGCCGCGCGGCATCGACGCGCCGGGCTTCTTCCGCCACGACGGCAAGGGCGCGCCTCCCTGGGTGACGCGCGCAACGGTGCAGCACGAGGAGAGGAAGCTGGAGCAGATTGTCGTCGATAAGCCCGAGACGGTGTCCTGGCTGGCCAACCAGTCCGCCCTTACCCTGCACATGACGTCGAGCCGCCTCTCCAGCCTCGACAGTCCGGACTGGGTGGTTTTTGATTTTGACCCTGCGGGCGAGGACTGGAAGCAGCTCGTCCCCCTTGCGCAGTCGCTCCGCGCCCTCCTCGAGGAGCTGAAGCTACTCTCCATCCCGAAAACCTCCGGGAAGCGGGGACTCCACGTCTTCCTTCCCCTCGGCCCCGGCCACACCTTCGAGGCCTCCTACGGCTTCGCGGTGGCGGTGGGGGAAGTCCTCACCCGGAAGTTTCCAGAGCTGGCCACTCGGGAGCGAGCGCTGAAAAACAGACACGGCCGGCTGTACCTCGACTGCGAGCAAAACGGACGGCTCAAAACGATGGTCGCCCCCTACTCGCTGAGAGCCGTCGAGGGCGCGCCAGCCAGCACGCCGCTGCACTGGGACGAGGTGGACACCTCCCTCGTCCCAGGAGACTTCAACCTCCGTACTCTGGAGAAGCGGCTCGCGCGGACGGGCGACCTCTTCGCCAAGGCCCTGCAGACGCCGCAAAGGCTTCCTCCCTTCCGCTCCGCGGACGCGTCGTAGGGGACAGCAAGCACGCAACGACGACGGCACGCCAACCGGGCGACGTGCGTGCCCTGGGCCTTCGCTACCGCGTGCGCGACGGCGAGCCGCCTGGTAGAGGAGCGCTACTCCCGCATGGAAACTCCCGCCGCCTCGCAGCCGCCGCTTCCCGGGACGCCGGACGCCTCGGCTGACAGACGCTTCTTCCTCTTCAACGCCGTGGTGTCGGCCGCCGCGCTGGCGCTTCTGGCCTACCTCCTCGTGCTGCGCCGGGGCGCGGTCACCACCGGGGCCGACGTCTCCTTCCTCCCGGCGGTGAATGCGTCCCTCAACGCGCTGGCAGGGACGCTGTTGCTGTGTGGCTACATCGCCATCCGCCGGCGGAAGTGGCGGGTGCACCGCTTCTTCATGGTGGCCGCCTTCGCCGCGAGCTCGCTCTTCCTCGTGAGCTACCTCGTCTACCACGCGGTGCACGGCGACACGCACTACGTGGGGACGCGCGGAATGCGGACGCTGTACCTCAGTATTCTTGCCTCGCACGTTGTCCTGTCGGCCACCGTCGTGCCGCTGGCCCTCACCGCCTTCTGGTTTGCATTTCGACGGCAATTCGCGAGGCACGCCCGCGTCACCCGCGTGCTGTGGCCAATCTGGATGTACGTCTCCATCACCGGAGTGACCATCTACTTCCTGCTGCGCGCCAGCTACTGAGGGCCGCAGGCGCGCGGGCCTGGCCTTCTTCACAATTCTCGACTCGCACCCCCTGGAGGAGACGATGGTCGGCTCCAAAGTCAGCAGCGTGCACTACGCCGTCAACCGCTGGACGGTGACCATGGAGTCCACCCCCAAGGACTTCTGCACCCGCTTCGAGCAGGCCGTCCCGCCGGTACCCAGGGATGCCGTCTCGGCGCTGGTACAACGCCAGGCGCCCTGGAAGGAGATGCTGGACCTGGTGAATGCGGCGGCACCCTTCGGCTTCCTCATCTACGGCAAGCTCGAGTTCGACCCGGTGATGCACCTGGCCGGCGACCCGGCCTCCTGCGCGACATACCTCATGGGCAACCACACCATCGCCGAGCGCATGTTTCGCTACGAGCCCGCGGTGATGCTGTACGCGCCGCTCCACATCACCATCTGGGGGCCGGTGAATGGACCCACCCACTTCACGTTTGACCAGCCGAGCGACCAGCTTGGCAGCTTCGGAAACCCGCAAGTCACGGCCGTAGGCGTCGAGCTCGACCAGAAGGTCGCCGTCCTCTTGAAGCACCTCGGCGCTGCGGTGCCGGATGGGCTCCTGGGGAAATAGGCCGGGGACTGGCCACGGCGTCACTGGCCATGGACGTGTCAGTCGACAATCTGCGCTTGCGCATCGAAAGGCGCCTTCCAGCCCTCAGGCTTCCGGCGCACCGTCCTCGTGGGCCGGCGTTGCTCCTTTCGCGTCGTCGCACGAGCGCGACCTTGAGGCCGAGGACTCCCGACTCGAAGGAGCGATGCCTATCTTCTTTTGGCGGCCATAGCCGCTTCTCTTGGGAGCCTCCAGCACTTGGGTCACTCGCCTCGAGGAAGAAGCGAAGTCACAGAGAACCCCAAAATGACGTTGGACGGGAATGCCTGATGAGTCCTGAGACGCGAGATGCCCAGAGCAGGCTTGAAGAGAGTGGTTCCAGCGACAGGCTGCTCGCGGCGACGACCGGCACGTTCGACGCGCTGGTCCTGAAGGGTAAGGGCCCCATCGCGGTGGAGTTCATGTCCTACGGCTGCTCGCACTGCCGCGTGCTCGAGCCAATCCTCCAGCACGTGGCAGAGAAGCTGGAATCGAAAGAGAAAATCTTCAGAGTCAACACTGCGGTCGAGCAGAAGCTCGCAGAGCAGTATTCGGTCAAAGGCACGCCCACGGTGGTCATGTTTCTGAACGGAAAGGAAGTTGGACGCATCGAGGGGCCAACGCCAGACGAAGCGAGTGTCCTACGAGCGGTGACCGAGCCATTCGAGTCCTGAAGTGAATCCGAATGGGGCAAAGCCAGTCCTGCTGTTCAACGACGAGTGCAATGTTTGCCGTCACATCGGGAATTGGGTCCGGAAGTCGGCGCAGGGCAAGTCGGGAGAGGCGAGCCTCATCGTCCGACCGATTGGTGATGACCCCCAGGCGCTTCGGTCGCTCAATCCGGAGCTCGGTATTTGGGATGCCTATGCGACGATTCATCTCCTCATGCCCGATGGCTCCATGAAGCTGGGTGGGGAGGCTGTTGCGGAAGTCTTCCGCCGTTTGCCCAATACCAGGTGGTTCGCATGGGCCTTCGCATTCCGACCATTCCAAGGAATGCTCAACCTGGCCTACGCCATCCTCGCCCACCTGCGCCCGCTCTTTGGCTGCGAGAGTTGCGGCGCGCCAAGCTCCTGGATGAAGCCGATTCGATGGGTGGTCCGCTCTGGAAGAAGCGTCTTCAGCAAGACTCGTCATCCCAGCCCGGCTCCGCACTTCACTCCGCTTTCCCCGAGGACGGCGCCCGCGAACGCTCTGGCAACAACGTTCTCGGCGGGCGCGTCGACTCGGTGAGGCGCCGTTCTTGCTCCTTGCCCCCCGCGCGAGTCCGCTCTGAGCGGGGGCAGACCGGTCTCTGAACGCCCGCTGTTGAAGTGCGCTGGAAGTTGCGCAATCGTTCATGAATGTCGAACGACCCGTTCTCCGACATCCTTCGATTGACGGACCCAAGCTCCGTCGTCTCCGGCGCCTTCAGCGCGGGTGGAGCATGGGCTCTACGCTTTCCACCGCCGGAGCGAATTAAATTCTCCGCGGTCGCGAGAGGGGCTTGCTGGCTCCGAGTGGACGGTCTGAAGAAGGCTGTGAGGCTGGACGAGGGCGACGTCGTTCTCCTGCCTGGACGAGACGGCTTCGTCCTGGGGAGCGACTTGACGACGCCGCCACAGGATTACCGTCGCGTGCTGGGGAGAAATGGCGGCGCCCTCACGAAAATCGGCGATGGCTCAGCGTGCGTCGTGCTCTCCGGAATGGTGTCGCTCCATGCTTCGAGTGGGGCGCTCCTCACCGACGTCTTGCCGGCGCTCATCCATGTGCGCGCCGCCTCTCCGCAAGCCGCGCCGCTCCGATGGATTGTCGAGCAGATTCTCCACGAACGGACCTCGACGCTACCAGGCGCCAGCATCGCGTCGGCTCAGCTCGCGCAGCTGATGTTCGTCCAGGTGCTGCGCGCTCATCTGGCGAGCTCCGGGACACTCCCATCCGGATGGCTTCGAGCCATCAGCGACGAGCGGCTCACGCCCTCCCTGCGGTTGATGCATGGGGACCCAGCCCATGCCTGGCGACTGGGCGAGCTCGCGAAGGCCTCGGCCATGTCTCGCACCAGCTTCGCCGTGCACTTCAAGTCCGTTTCCGGCGTGGCGCCGCTCGCCTACCTCATCGAGTGGCGGATGCGGCTCGCGCAGAGAGCCCTTCGCGAAGGCGATGCCTCCATCTTTCAGCTCGCCCAGTCCTTGGGCTACGCGTCCGAGAGCGCCTTCAGCAATGCCTTCAAGCGTGTGACGGGCACCGCCCCGCGCAACTACCGAAACGCGGCGAGGCGTCTTCCTTCCGCCGCGAATGGCACGGTCAATCTCGAGGTCGGTCCGGGAAATGGCAGGAGACGCGCCGCCCTGGCTTCCGGCCGGCGAAGGCCAATGAAGGGTCGGGCGGCACTGGCGTGACGTCGCTTCCCGAACGATGGCGCAAGTAATGCGAACTCCAGCGCATTCAGAGTTCGGGATGCGCGACGTATATCTCCCCTCGTCAAGCGCGACGTCGCGTCGACTCCTTAGGTTCGACGCTGCGCTTCTCTAGGAGAGTGCCATGCGAGTCTTTCTCACGGGCGGTACCGGATTCATCGGGACAGCCGTTGTTCCGGAGCTCCTCCAGGCGGGCCACCAAGTCCTCGGCCTTGCACGCTCGGAGGCGACCGCCAAGGCGCTGAGTGCCGCCGGGGTGAAGGCCCACCGGGGCAGCCTGGACGATGTGGACAGCTTACGGAGTGGAGCCGCCGCCTCGGATGCCGTCCTTCACATTGGTTTCAATCACGACTTCGCGAACTTCAAGGCCATGTGCGAGACGGACCGGCGCGCCATCGAGGCGCTCGGCGCCGAGCTTGCCGGCTCGGACCGCCCCCTGGTGGTCACCTCCGGGGCCGCGCTCGTCACGCCCGGCCGCGTCGCGACGGAGGATGACGTCTCCACGTTGACGTCCGCCGACTTTCCCCGTGCCGCCTCCGAGGAGGCAGCCGTCGCGCTTGCGGGACGCGGCGTCCGCATCTCGGTGGTGCGCCTGGCCGTGGTGCACGGGGACGGTGACCCCCACTTCATTCCAAGCCTCATCAAGCTTGCGCGTGAGAAGGGCGTCTCGGCCTACGTGGGCGATGGGCTCAACCGGTGGCCTGCCGTCCACCGACTCGATGCTGCGCACCTCTACAAGCTCGTGCTCGAGAAGGGCTCGAAGGGGGCGCACTACCACGCCGTCGCCGAGGAGGGAGTGGCGCTTAAAGGGATTGCGGAAGTCATCGGGCGACGCCTCAAGGTTCCAACCGTATCGAAGTCGAAGGAAGAAGCCGCTGCACATTTCGGCGGGTTTGCGATGTTCGCCGGGATGGACGGCCGAGCCTCGAGCAAGCTCACCCGGGAACGGCTCGGCTGGCGTCCCGTGCAGGTGTCCCTCCTCGCGGACCTCGAAGGTGGGAGCTATTTCAGGAGCTGAGGCAGGCGCAGCGCCGTCCGCCGCCCAGGACAGCTGGCCCTGGGGGGAATGCGGCAGCGAGCGCATGCGGTTAGACGTGAGCCGCGACAGGGAGGTTTCCAATGCGAGCGTGCGTGCTGACGCGGTACGGCGGTGTGGATGCCCTCGAGCTCCGGGACATGCCGGAGCCGAAGCCCGGGCCTGGCAGCGTGAAGGTGCGCATCTCCGCCTCGAGCCTCAACCCCATTGACTGGAAAATTCGCAACGGCGCGGTGAAGGGGGCGTTCCCCGTCCAGTTCCCGGCCATTCTCGGCTTCGACGCCTCGGGCGAAGTGGTGGAGCTCGGTGAGAAGGCGTCCGGATTCTCGGTGGGCGACAAAGTCCTGGGCCTCATCCGTCACGGAGAGGCCGAGTTCGCAACGGCAGCCGTCGAGGGGCTGGCCAAGGTGCCCTCCGGACTCACGGTGGTGGACGCTGCCGCGCTCCCGCTGGTGGGACTCACCGGGACGCAGCTTCTCGAGGAGGCAGTGGCCCCGAAGCGCGGGGACCTCGTCCTGGTGACGGGTGCCCTGGGCGGCCTCGGACGCTGTGCCGTGCACGCTGCCCTGAAGCTCGGCGTTCGCGTCATTGCCGGCGTCCGGAAAGCCCAAGTCAGCGAGGCCAGCGCCCTCGGTGTCGAACGCGTCGTGGCCCTCGACGACGCGGCGGCGGTGGCCGCCCTCCCCATGCTTCAAGGGATTGCGGACACAGTGGGCGGCGACGTCGTGGCCTCACTCCTGCCGAAGCTAGCCAAGGACGGGACGCTCGGGTCCGCGGTGGGAGAGCCGCCCGGCGCGAAGGAGCGCGGCATCCGCGTCCGGGCCATCCATACGCGTCCGGATTCGAAGCGCCTCGCGGCCCTGGCGGCGGACATGGCCAAGGGAGACCTGGTGCTGCCCATCATCGGACGCTTTCCCCTCGCCCAGGTCCGCGAGGCCTTTCGCGCCGCCGAAGGCGGCCACGGGAAAGTGCTCTTGACGCTGTAGCCCGAAGGCGTCGGCCACTCGCCACACGAAAACTGAAATTGCCGGGGCTGAACGCTTTTTCTAACCTGCGCGTCCATCGCACCGGCCCTCCGACTTGCGGTCCTGTTCGCGGCCCTCGCGCTCTCCTTCGAGGCGGTTGCGGAGGAGGACGACGCCCCGCGGGCCGCACCGGCGCAAGACGCTGTCGAGCTTCAGCCGGACGCGGAGGCGGCCGAGGTCGCGAAGATGGCGGCGGTGCTCGACTCGCAGGTGCCGAACGCCAGGGCGTGGCTGTGGAGCTGGGCCAGCATCTACGGTGCCATCTCCATCACCGAGACGGTCGTCAACGCCACCTCCCACGGCGCCGCGCAGTCCTCGGCCCAGGTCAACATCGCCACCAGCACCTTTGGCTTCTTTGCGACCCTCATATTTCCGCCACCCGTGGCCTTCGAGTGGGAGCCCGTCCAGCGTCTGCCCGAGGACACGGAAGCGCAGCGCACGGCGAAGTCCCGCGCCGTCCGTACCTTCTTCGCGCGCGAAGTCAGCCGGGAGCGCTTCCGGCACTCGGTGTGGGGCCACCTCATCGGGCTCGTCTTCAACGCCGGCGTCTGCTCCTACATGTACTTCGCCCTCCACCTCGGCAGTCGCGCGCTCCTCAACTTCGCGCTGGGAGGCGCCTTCTGGGAGGCCAACCTCTGGACCAGCCCCAACGCCTCCATGCAGCTTGCGGACACGCTTCCCGAGACGGCCGCCCTCGGTGTGCAACTCGTCCCCGTCGCCCTTGGACGAGACGGGGCCGGCTTCGCTCTGACGGGCCACTTTTGACGCCTCAGCCCCGGGACAGCCGCCGGGCACCTTCCAACCTTGAGGCGTCTCCCAGACTTCTTTAGGCGCGCCGACGTTTCGGCACAGCGTTTCGAAGAAGGAGGAGGCAGAGAAGCGCGAAGGGCGCACTCAGCGGGCCATTGGCGCTGGCGCAACCGGAGCTACCGCCGCCCGAGGAAGCCTCGGGCCCGCACGCCCCCGAGGTGAGGCAGTGCGGCCCGGCGGTGTTGGTGGTGCACTCGGCGTCTCCGCTGCAGGCCCGGCAAGTGTCATTGGACGCGCCTCCCTTGCCGCAGACGGGCGTCGTCCCGGTGCAGGTAGCTCCGGTGGTGCATTCCACGCACTCGCCGAAGGCCTCATCCGTCGCGTCCGTCGCGCACAGCGGCGTCGCCCCGGTGCAGCCGCCGTCCTGGCCGACGTCGGTGCTGCTGCACTGCTGGCAATAGGTTTGCCCGGAGGTGCAGAGGGGAAGTGGGGCGACCGGCCCCGACACGCAGGCGCCCTGGAGGTTGGACCACCCCGTCTCGACGGTGAAGCCCGCGACGTCCGCCGGCATGTCTGTGCAGATGTCGGCCACCTGGTGCTCGGCGCCAATGTTGTACCAGGCCAGCGGCCGCTGGAAGGCGCTGTTGCCTCCCTGGTACCAGAGGCCGTCCTCGACGTTGGTGACGAGGTTGAGGAGGACGTGGGCGTGCACCTCGGTGGCGTTGTTGAAGTAGTTGGGGTCCGTCCCGCACAGGCCGATGCAGCCACCGTCGGGACTCTGGTCCGGGATGAGGCCGACGCCCACGCTGCCGCTTTCCAGCACCAGGGTGTCCGTCGTCCCGCAGAAGCCCGTCACTGGAAGACAACTCTGCTGCCCGCCGTAGGTGATGAGGGTGACGCCCGGCGGGAAATTCACCATGAAGACGGTGTTGGCATTCCCTTGCGCGTCGCTGGTGGGCGGCGGCAGCGCGTGCCCGGCAATTTGCGCCTGGAGCTCGGTGAGGACTTGGGTGTTGGACAGCGTCGTCCCTGTGACGCTGGGGGTGATGGTGTAGAGGCCGACAAACGCGCCCCGGCCGATGCGCTGGTTGGTGCCCGCGTCGCCGTCGCTGACGCTGGTGAGCCCCACCGTCGCGTACTCGCTCACCCAGTCGAGGTACGGGCTCTGCAAGATGCTGGTGTAGAAGCTGGCCATACCGTTGGCGACGCTACTGTCCACGTTGGGCCCCCAGGAGACGACGACGACGTTGGGGTTGGAGACGACGTGTCCGCCGTAATAGGCGGGGTGGTTGTCGGCGTGCGCCTCTCTCGCAGCGAGAAAGGCGAGGGCGAGGCCGAGCAGACGACGGGAGCGCGGGCGCATGCGTTTTCTCGGGGGGAGCGAGACGTCGGCGCCCCCGAGAATACCCCGCACCTACGGTTTCAGGCGGGGGCGGCGCCGCCTGCTTCGACGCGCACCTCGGACGACACGGCCTGCGGTACTCCATCCACGTACACGACGCGCTCTCCCAGCACCGCCGGGACGCGGGGCCCGGGCGTGACGATGCCGGTGAGGTTGAGCGGGTCCACCGCCGACAGCTCCACCCGCTCCGGCCCAGACGAGGCCCGGCGAATGGCCCGCGCCGTGTCCACCGCATCCGGCAGGGCGAATTGTTCGCCCGCCACTCCGGCGACGAAGCGGCCTCCCCGCAACTCCCCGCGCGCCTCCATGCGGCGGTAGAGGCCGTGAAGCACCCGCCAGGGCGGGGCCAAGGGCTCGCGCACCACCAAGTCGCGAAAGACGATGCCCCACCGCTGCAGGAAGAGGTCCGCCAGGGCCCGGTGCTTCTCCTCCTGGGACGGGACGCTGGCGGGCAGTAAGAGCGTCCAGCGCCCCGGCCCTCCGCGTTTCTCGGCCTTCTGCTGGCGCCGCCGCTTGGGACTCTGCAGCACGCGGAGGTTCTCCAGCGCGTCCGCGCTCACCACGCCCCGGGCCAAAAGCTCCCACAACGCGTCCTCCACCTCCTCGGGCGGGCGCCGGGTGGTGGTGAGCAAGTCCTGGAAGAAGCACGCCCCCCTTCGGATGAGGGCCCGTCCGACGTCCAGGGCCGCGCCCTCCAAGTCCTCGGGCAACCAGGGCTCGCCGTCCGCGGACAGCTCCGGCCGGGCAGCGGCCAAGAGGACGTCCATGCGGCTGCGCCGGAAAAACGAGAGGGTGGCCACCCGGCTGAGT
>Ga0302324_100014898_pt1 | contig 15634 bp, 12 predicted proteins | sample Palsa_T0_1_FD_201949 | JGI IMG/M metagenome (GOLD analysis project Ga0302324, IMG submission 201949) | Peat permafrost microbial communities from Stordalen Mire near Abisko, Sweden - Palsa_T0_1 | ecosystem: Environmental > Terrestrial > Soil > Palsa > Peat permafrost | place: Sweden: Abisko...
ATGCTGCTGGTCGGTCCGCCCGGTACCGGTAAGACGACCACGGCCGAGGCGCTCGGAAAGATCTACGCGGGACTGGGTATCGTGCGGCATCCCGAGATCATCGAAGTCAAGCGCGCCGATTTCTGCGGCGAACACATCGGCGCCTCGGGCCCAAGGACCAACGAGCTGATCGCGCGCTCGCTGGGCCGGATCCTGTTCATGGACGAGTTCTACTCGCTGGTGGAGCGCCACCACGACGGACGACCGGACATGATCGGCATGGAGGCCGTCAACCAGCTACTCGTGGCGCTCGAGGTGCACCGGTTCGACTTCTGCTTCATCGGCGCCGGATACGAGAAGGAAGTCGACGAATTCCTCACCGTTAACCCGGGTTTGGCGGGCCGGTTCAACCGCAAACTGCGGTTCGCGTCGTATGCACCCGATGAGCTGGTGGAGATCGCGGTACGTTACGGCGCACCGCGGGCGACGGTGATCGAACCCGCGGCCCGCGAAGCGCTGAACATGGCCTGCAAGACCCTGCGCGCCTATTTGGCGCCGGACGGCCTGCACGGCATCGACGTGATGCAAAACGGCCGGTTCGCCCGCAATGTGGTCGAGCGTGCCGAGCGGCTACGGGACTCCCGGGTGGCCGCTCAGAATCGCACCTACAAGGGTTCGGTCACGATCGAAGACCTGGAGACACTGCGGACCCAGGACATCGTCGCGGCGGTCACCGACGCATGCGCGGAAAAGCATGTGCCGTTGCAGCTTTGAGCCGCGACTAGGCAGGGGCGATCGGATCGAATCGGAACACCGCGAGGCGTCCGGCCAGCGCCTCGAACTCATCGGGCGTCCCGTCGACGACCATCCCGGAACTCTTCGCGAACTTGACCCCAACCGGAACCTCGACCGGAAAGGCCCGAAGCACCGGGCGAGCCTGTGCGGCAGTCAGTTCCACGATCCTGACCGGCCGCGAGCGCCGACCTCTGCTCAGCGTGCCGGCACCGGCCGCACGGGCATTGGCGGCCCACTCCGAGCCCGGATAGCCGGCCACCACATAGAGGCCGCCGTCGAATCGAAACGGCGTCATCGGGGTGCTGCGCGGCTTACCCGACTTACGCCCCGGCACGGTCAGCACCATGGCCGGCCCGGTGGGTATGCCGAGCTTCTGCACCGCCATCATGACTTTGTTCATCGGCTTGAGGTAGCGCCGTGGACGCGGATCGGACATATCTGTCTCCCTTGCTATTTCGCGAACATCTGACGGTTATCGGAAACCCATCGAGCGAACGTCGTCGCCGGTCGGCCGGTGATCTTCTCGACTTCGCGGGTCACCAGGGCTGGGTTGTCGACGGCGTCGGCGAGCATAGCCGTATATGCGTCGGCGAATTCTGCGCCCAGACCGATGGCGATGAAGCGCTGGCGTACCACGTCAGGTGGGGCTTCGACGTAGCGCAGCGGACGACCCAGGACGGTGCCGATGATCTCGACCAGTTCGGTGTTGGTGAAGGCCTGCGGGCCGGTCAGCGGGATCTGCTGTCCGACAAGCTCATCGGTCGACAACGCGTGTGCGGCCACCGCCGCGATGTCGGCTTCGACGATCGGCGCGCTAGACGCGGCGGCGTATGACCCGCCGACGACGTCGCCGGCTCGGATCTGCGCCGACCACATGCCGACGAAGTTCGTTGCGAATACCGCCGGCCGCAGGCTCACCCAATCCAGACCGGAGTCGACGCAGATCTGCTCGACCTCTTTGTTGCGGTCGCCGCGAACTCGCGACGGTTGCCGGGAGAAGTCGTCGTCGGCGTTGATCGCCGACAGTGCCACCAGTTTGGTGACGCCGCTGCGTCGGGCCGACGACACCACGTCGGCGAGCTGATCGCCGAGCGCGCGGGAATTGAGGAACACCGCCGACGCTCCGGTCAGCGCGTCGAAAACGGAGTCCACCACCTGCACGCCGTCAGGAAAGTGGCTGGCCGTCGCTGTGCGCGTGATCGCCCGCACCGGCCAACCTGCGGCCGCAAGCAGGGTGACGAGCGGTCTGCCGACATTGCCGGTAGCTCCGGTGACGACGATGGCCATGGGACCCTCCTGACGTAATCGCGCTTTTCATCAAGGACGGGCCGGGAGGTGAGAAAGTTACTTATCGGACCCGGTAACTTTTCGACTGACCAGATCGTCGTAGATACATGAGCGACAACGACCAGATCACCCAGGCCTGGCGACGGCATCGCCCGTACCTCGTCAACCTGGCGTATCAGATGCTGGGCGATGTCGGCGACGCCGAAGACGTTGCGCAAGAGGCATTTCTGCGACTCTCCCGGGCCGAACCCGCCGAGATCGACGATGTCCGTGCGTGGCTCACCGTAGTAGCGGGCCGGCTCTGTCTCGATCAGGTGCGTTCCGCGCGGGCCCGCTACGAGCGGCCCGACGACGTCGGCTCGGAAGCGTTAGCCCTCAACCAATCCGGTCGCCCCGATCCGGCCGACCGGGTCACCCTCGATGACGAGGTGCGTACGGCGCTGCTGGAGGTGTTGCGCCGGCTCAGCCCCGGCGAGCGGGTGTCGTTCGTCTTGCATGACGTGTTCGGCGTCCCGTTCGACGCGATCGCGGAGACGGTCGGCCGTCCGGTCGGCACCTGTCGTCAGCTGGCTCGTCGCGCACGGGCGAAATTCACTCTCGCACAGCCGAAGCCGAGCGACGTCCCGGCGGCGGAGCATCAGCTGGTCACCGAGAAATTCATCACCGCCTGCGCCGGCGGAGATCTGGCCGGCCTGGCCGCGGTGCTGGATCCGACGGTGTGGGGTGTCGGCACGCTGCTCGGCGTTCCGGCGCCGCTACCGCAGATCAACCACGGACCACACGACGTCGCGGTCAACCTGTTGCGCTACCTGGGGCCGGGCGTAACGGTGGTCAGCGGACCCGTCGGCCAACCGGTGCTGTTGGCTTTCGCCGAGCGGCGATTGTTCGCCGTCATCGTGCTGACCATCGACGGGCAACTCGTGACCAAGATCGAAGCCACCGCCGACCCGTCGCTGCGTTAGGTCGGGCTAGTGGCGCGGGGCCTCCGGCCGCGACGCGAAGAATACGGCGATCGCCGCGGCGATCTCCAGGAACTTGCGCCGCGTGCCGCGACCCAGCTCGCTGCGCACGTCGATGACACCGCCCGGCCGTAGGTGCGGGTCGAACGGCACCTCCACCACCTTTGTTCCGTGACCCAGGAATTGGTGCGCCAGCAACGACCGGGTGCGCTTGTCCGAGTGTCCGTCCGAGTCGTTGAGCACCACAACGGTGCGACGCAGCAGGCCGGTACGGCCATGCGCAGCAAGCCATTCCATCGTCTGCGCCGCCGCCGACGCCCCGTCGGCCCACGGTGACGACACCACGATCAGCGCATCCAGGTCGCTCAACGCCTCTTGGGTGACCGGCGCGTCCATCGTGGAGCCGCAGTCGACGATCGCGATCGTGAAATGACGGTCGAGCCGCGAGGTCGCCTCGCGATACAGCGCGGGATCGAGCACTCGCCGCGGCCCAGCCGTCGGTTCGCCGGCCAGCACGTACAGGCCCGCGGAGTTGCTGCCGACGCGGCTGGTCACGTCGGCGAACGACCGCAGGTTCTTGTCGGAGGCAAGTTCCCAGTAGGAGCCGTTGGTCTGCGGGTCGATCCGGCTGCCGAGCCGGCCGAAGGCGGTGTCGGCATCGACGGCCACCACCCGATCCTGGCGGCGCAGCTCGGCGAAGACCGAGCCGACGCTGGCCGCGACGGTGGTCTTTCCCACACCGCCCTTGCCCAACACACCCACCTTGTAGTTACCCCGCAGCGTCGACCCGATCGCGGCCTCGTAGGCGTCTTCTTGCCGTTCTGCGGCCGACGGCCCGAGGTTGACCCACCCGAACGTCGCCCGGAAAACGGCGCGCCGCCACCCGTATTTCGGGCCGGGCCGCTTCAGTTCGGCCGCAGTTCGTGGCGCGAAGTCGAGGTTTCCCCACGACGGCCGCTGCGGCGGCGCGCCCGGACGTGCAGACGCGGGCGAGGGTGGGCGAGGCGGTGACGGCGGGCGCGGCTCGGGTGCCGGTGGGCGTGGCGTTGGATTCTGGGGGCCCGGGGGGCCGAGCGGAGGGCCGTGCTGCGTGGGCCGCACCCGGCCCCGCAGGAAGTCGTCGGATTCGGTCACGTCAGGAGCTCACGCGCTCGGATGCCCAGTACTCCCGCAAGCTGGCGACGCGGTCGCCCTCGAATTCGAGGATGGCGACCTCGCGCATCCGCTTGCGGCAGCCTTGGACGACGTCGTCGAACCGGGCTTCCCACTCGGCGATGGCGGTCGTGCCGTCGAGGTAGAGGTTGAGCAACTCGGCTTGGATGTTCGCCTGTTCTTCGACGACTTTGGTCCGCCAATACGCACGGATGCCGGCGTGATCGCGGATCGGTTGCGCCAGGACCCGCTCGTGGTAGGTCGCCGTCGGGGTGAAAACGTCGAGGATCAGATCCGGATCCTGGGTGGTCCATGCCCGGAGGTAGATATCGATGAGCCTGCGCACGTCCTGCGGGGCCAAGCTCATGAATTCTCCGTTTGCAGCGCGATGGCGATCAACTAGGGCATCGTAAGGCCTGCGGCGGGGGGCATGACAATCGCTGATCGCGCAGGTCACAGCGCATCGGGCCGCCCCGTGTGCCCAGAAATCTCCGGCAATTTTCGCCGGTTCCGGCCCGCTGCCCCCGCCGGACGCCGCGGACCGGCCGGTAAAGGCGGTTCAGCGGAGTACGTAAGCCCCGCTGCCTCGGCTTTTGGTGAGTTGCATCACCTGCCGGGCGTCCGCGCTGTGCGCCCCGGGGCTTTCGAAGAGGTCAACTGCGGCGCGGGTACAGCAAAATGTCGACCGGGATACGGCGAAAAGCAGGCTGCCGCCGGGTGCGCCAGAGCACCGTTGCGGTGGGCTCAAATGCCCTGCGGCACAGAGTGACCCGATCGCGTGCCGAATGGATCGCCGTTCAACAGAGCGGCACCGGTAAGCCTTGGACTATTATCGGTCAAGTTGGCATGTCAGGCGGGTTTTGTCATATCGTTTTACAACTTGTCGAAACCGGGAACTGGGCCACCGTTCAGCGCTGCACGGATGAATCCCCAGCCGGATCATCGCCACCAGGCGAACACCACATTTCGACGAGACCGCTGGGGCCCGACCCACAGCCATCCGGGCGGCGCCAGCGGAGCGGAGACGAATTCCGCGGCGGAGAGTTCTTCGGTGAAGGGTCAGGTGGGAATGGCGCCCCAACGCGTCGGGCTCTACAACCCCGCATACGAGCATGACTCGTGCGGCGTTGCCATGGTCGTCGACATGCACGGCCGGCGCAGCCGCAACATCGTCGACAAGGCGATCACTGCGCTGGTCAACCTCGAGCACCGCGGTGCCCAAGGTGCCGAGCCGAACAGCGGTGACGGCGCCGGCATCCTGATCCAGGTTCCCGATGACTTCTTCCGTCAGGTCGTCGAGTTCGATCTGCCCGAGGCCGGCAGCTACGCCACCGGCATCGCATTCCTGCCGCAGTCGTCGAAGGACGCCACGGCGGCCGCCGCCGCGGTGGAGAAGATCGTCGAGGCCGAAGGCCTGCAGGTGCTCGGGTGGCGCAACGTGCCCACCGACGAGTCCTCGCTGGGCGCGCTGGCCCGTGACGCGATGCCCACCTTCCGCCAGATCTTCATCGCCGGCGCTGACGGCATGCAGCTGGAGCGCCGCGCCTACGTCATCCGCAAGCGCGCCGAGCATGAGCTCGGCACCAAGGGGCCGGGCCAAGACGGACCCGGACGCGAAACCGTTTATTTCCCAAGCCTTTCCGGTCAGACCATGGTCTACAAGGGCATGCTGACCACGCCGCAGCTCAAGGCGTTCTACCTCGACCTGCAAGACCAGCGGCTGACCAGTGCGCTGGGTATCGTGCACTCCCGGTTCTCCACCAACACCTTCCCGTCGTGGCCGTTGGCCCACCCGTTCCGGCGCATCGCGCACAACGGCGAGATCAACACCGTCAACGGCAACGAGAACTGGATGCGTGCCCGCGAGGCGCTGATCGAGACCGACGTATTCGGCTCTCGCGAGGACCTCGACAAGCTGTTCCCGATCTGCACGCCTGGCGCCTCGGACACCGCGCGTTTCGACGAGGCGCTCGAACTGCTGCACCTGGGCGGCCGCAGCTTGCCGCACGCGGTGCTGATGATGATCCCCGAGGCCTGGGAGCACCAGCCCAATATGGACGGGCGTAGACGGGCCTTTTATGAGTATCACGCGTCTTTGATGGAGCCGTGGGACGGACCGGCGTCGATGACCTTCACCGACGGCACCGTCGTGGGCGCTGTGCTGGATCGCAATGGCCTGCGCCCGTCCCGGATCTGGGTCACCGAAGACGGTCTGGTGGTGATGGCCTCGGAGGTCGGCGTGCTCGACATCGAGCCGTCGAAGGTGGTGCGCCGGATGCGGCTGCAGCCGGGCCGGATGTTCCTGGTCGACATGGCGCAGGGCCGCATCGTCGCCGACGAGGAGATCAAGGCGGAACTGGCGGCCGAGCAGCCTTACCAGGAATGGCTGGACAACGGACTGATTCCGCTGGCCGAGCTGCCGCAGGGCGACTACGAGCGGATGCTGCACCACCGGGTTGTGTTGCGGCAGTTGGTGTTCGGCTACACCTACGAAGAACTCAACCTGCTGGTGGCGCCGATGGCCCGCACCGGTGCCGAGCCGATCGGCTCGATGGGCACCGACACACCGGTCGCGGTGCTCTCGCAGCGTCCGCGGATGCTCTTCGACTACTTCCAGCAGTTGTTCGCCCAGGTGACCAACCCGCCGCTGGACGCCATCCGCGAAGAGGTGGTGACCAGCCTGTCGGGCACGGTCGGGCCGGAAGGCGACCTGCTCAACCCCAACGAGGACTCCTGTCGGCAGATCCTGATGCCGCAGCCGATCTTGCGGAATCACGAGCTGGCCAAGCTGATCAACCTGGACCCCGACGTCGAGGTCAACGGTCGTCGGCACGGCCTGCGCTCCAAAGTGATTCGCTGTCTGTACCCGGTCGCCGAGGGCGGCGCCGGGCTCAAAGCGGCCCTCGACGACGTGCGCGCGCAGACCTCCGCGGCGATCGCTGACGGCGCGCTGATCATCATCCTGTCCGACCGGGAGTCCGACGAGAAGCTCGCCCCGATCCCGTCGCTGCTGGCGGTCTCCGCGGTGCACCACCACCTGGTCCGCGAACGCAGTCGCACCAAGGTCGGCCTGGTCGTGGAGTCCGGCGACGCCCGCGAGGTGCACCACATGGCGTTGCTGATCGGATTCGGTGCGGCAGCGATCAACCCGTACATGGCGTTCGAGTCGATCGAAGTGATGCTCGACCGCGGCGGCCTGGAAGGTCTCGACCGCGACAAGGCGCTTCAGAACTACATCAAGGCCGCGGGCAAGGGTGTGCTGAAGGTGATGTCCAAGATGGGCATCTCGACCCTGGCCTCCTACACCGGCGCCCAGCTGTTCCAGGCCGTCGGCATCGACGAGGACGTTCTCGGCGAGTACTTCACCGGATTGTCCTGTCCCACCGGCGGAATCACGCTGGCCGACATCGCCGCCGACGTGGCGACCCGGCACGCACTGGCCTTCCTGGACCGGCCCGACGAACGTGCGCATCGCGAACTCGAGGTGGGCGGGGAGTACCAGTGGCGTCGCGAAGGCGAATACCACCTGTTCAACCCGGACACCGTGTTCAAGCTGCAGCACTCCACCCGCACCGGTCAGTACGAGATCTTCAAGGAATACACCCGGCTAATCGACAACCAGAGTGAGCGGCTGGCCTCGTTGCGTGGTCTGCTGCAATTCCGCGAGGGGCGCAAGCGGATTCCGCTTGACGACGTCGAACCGGCCAGCGAGATCGTCAAGCGCTTCTCCACCGGCGCGATGAGCTACGGCTCGATCTCCGCCGAGGCGCACGAGACGCTGGCGATCGCGATGAACCGCCTCGGCGGCCGTTCGAACTGCGGCGAGGGCGGCGAGCACGTCAGCCGGTTCGACCGCGACCCCAATGGCGACTGGCGGCGCAGCGCGATCAAGCAGGTCGCCTCCGCACGCTTCGGTGTCACCTCGCACTACCTGAGCAACTGCTCTGATATCCAGATCAAGATGGCCCAGGGCGCCAAACCCGGTGAGGGCGGCCAGCTTCCGGCTGGCAAGGTATACCCGTGGATCGCCGAGGTGCGGCATTCGACTCCCGGTGTGGGCCTGATCTCGCCGCCGCCGCACCACGACATCTACTCGATCGAGGATCTTGCGCAGCTGATCCACGACCTGAAGAACGCCAACCCGTCCGCGCGGATCCACGTCAAGCTGGTCTCCGAGAACGGGGTAGGCACCGTCGCGGCCGGAGTCTCCAAGGCGCATGCCGACGTTGTGCTGATCTCCGGGCACGACGGTGGCACCGGCGCGACGCCGCTGACGTCGATGAAGCACGCTGGCGCGCCGTGGGAGCTCGGCCTGGCCGAGACGCAGCAGACGTTGCTGCTCAACGGATTGCGCGACAGGATCGTGGTCCAGGTCGACGGTCAGCTCAAGACCGGCCGCGACGTGATGATCGCGGCGCTGTTGGGCGCCGAGGAATTCGGCTTCGCGACCGCTCCGCTCGTGGTGTCCGGCTGCATCATGATGCGGGTGTGTCACCTCGACACCTGCCCGGTCGGCGTGGCCACCCAGAACCCGGTGCTTCGCGAACGGTTCGCCGGCAAGCCCGAGTTCGTGGAGAACTTCTTCCTGTTCATCGCCGAAGAGGTCCGCGAGTACATGGCGCAACTCGGCTTCCGCACCGTGAACGAGGCGGTGGGTCAGGTCGGGGCGCTGGACACCACGCTGGCGCGGGCGCACTGGAAGGCGCACAAGCTGGATCTCTCGCCGATCCTGCACGAGCCGGACTCGGCGTTCATGAACCAGGATCTGTACAACAGCTCCAAGCAGGACCACGGCCTGGACAAGGCGCTGGATCAGCAGCTGATCGTGATGTGCCGCGAAGCGCTGGACTCGCAGAAACCGGTCAGCTTCGCCACCACGATCGCCAACGTCAACCGGACGGTCGGCACCATGCTCGGCCACGAGGTCACCAAAGCCTATGGTGGCCAAGGGTTGCCGGACGGCACCATAGACATCACCTTCACCGGGTCGGCGGGTAACAGCTTCGGCGCCTTCCTTCCCCCGGGCATCACGCTGCGGGTGTACGGCGACGCCAACGACTACGTCGGCAAGGGGTTGTCCGGCGGGCGGGTGGTGGTGCGGCCACCGGATGACGCGCCGGAGGGCTACGTCGCCGAAGACAACATCATCGGCGGCAACGTGATCTTGTTCGGCGCCACCAGCGGCCAGGCGTTTTTGCGCGGGGCGGTCGGCGAGCGCTTCGCCGTCCGCAACTCCGGCGCGGAGGCGGTGGTCGAGGGCGTCGGCGATCACGGCTGTGAATACATGACCGGCGGCAAGGTCGTCATTCTCGGCGAGACCGGCCGAAACTTCGCGGCGGGCATGTCCGGCGGTATCGCCTACGTCTACGACCCGGAGGACGCGTTGAAGGCCAATCTCAACTCCGAGATGGTGGAGCTCGAAACGCTTGAGGAGGACGACCTGGAGTTCGTGCAGGCGATCATCCAGACCCACGTCGATGCCACCGACTCCGCGGTCGGGCAACGCGTCCTGGCCGACTGGGGCAGCACGCAACAGCACTTCGCCAAGGTGATGCCACGCGACTACAAGCGGGTGCTGGAAGCGATCGCCGAAGCGGAGCGCAACGGCACCGATCCCGAGGCAGCGATCATGGCGGCCGCCAGTGCCTGATCCGAAGGGCTTCCTCAAACACACCCACCGCGAGACCCCGAAGCGCCGACCGGTGGAGCTGCGGCTGCGCGACTGGGGTGAGGTCTACGAAGACTTCCCGCACTCGTCGCTGCAGGACCAGGCGACGCGTTGTATGGACTGCGGAATTCCGTTCTGCCACAACGGTTGTCCGCTAGGCAACCTGATCCCGGAGTGGAACGATCTGGTGCGCACCGATCGTTGGCGGGATGCGATCGAGCGGCTGCATGCCACCAACAACTTCCCTGAGTTCACCGGCCGGCTCTGCCCGGCGCCGTGCGAATCGTCCTGTGTGCTCGGCATCAACCAGGACGCGGTGACGATCAAGCAGATCGAAGTCGAGATCATCGACAACGCCTTCGACGAAGGCTGGGTGGTCCCGCTGCCACCGGAGCCGGACCAGCACACCGGGAAAAAGGTGGCGGTAGTGGGCTCCGGCCCAGCCGGGCTGGCGGCCGCACAGCAGCTGACCCGGGCCGGACACGCAGTGACGGTCTTCGAGCGCGCCGACCGGATCGGTGGGCTACTGCGCTACGGCATCCCCGAGTTCAAGATGGAAAAGCGCCACCTGGACCGTCGGCTGGAGCAGATGGAGGCCGAGGGCACCGAGTTTCGCGCCGGCGTCGACGTCGGTGGCGAGGTCACCGCCGAGCAGTTGCGGTCGGAGTACGACGCCGTGGTGCTGGCCGGCGGCGCGACTGCCTGGCGGGACCTGCCGATCACCGGCCGTGACCTGGACGGCATCTATCAGGCGATGGAATACCTGCCGTGGGGAAACCGCGTGCAAGAGGGCGACGACGTGCTGGGCGCGGACGGCGAGCCGCCGATCACCGCGAAGGGCAAGAATGTCGTCATCATCGGCGGCGGGGACACCGGTGCCGACTGCCTGGGGACCGCCCACCGTCAGGGCGCGGCCAATATTCACCAGCTCGAGATCATGCCGCGCCCGCCGGAGAGCCGCGCCCCGTCCACGCCGTGGCCGACGTACGCCCTGATGTTCCGGGTGTCCTCGGCCCACGAGGAGGGCGGCGAGCGGGTGTTCTCGGTCAACACCGAGGAGTTCGTCGGCCGGGATGGCCAGGTCGCTGCGCTGAAGCTGCACGAGGTCACGATGGAAAACGGAAAATTCGTCAAGACCGAGGGCAGTGATTTCGAGATCGAGGCGGATCTGGTGTTGCTGGCGATGGGATTCGTCGGGCCGGAGAAGCCGGGCCTGCTCAAAGATCTCGGTGTCGAGTTCACCGACCGCGGCAACGTCGCGCGCAACGCTAATTTCGAGACCTCGGTCCCGGGTGTGTTCGTTGCCGGCGACGCGGGCCGCGGCCAGTCGCTGATCGTCTGGGCGATTGCTGAGGGCCGCGCGGCCGCTGCCGGAGTGGATCGCTTCCTGATGGGGCACACCGCGCTGCCCGCGCCGATCACACCCACTGCGGCGCCGCAACGTTAATCACATCCGTCACAGCAGAAACATTTGATAAATTCTGCGGCGCGTCTTACACTGTTTGCCAGCCGAAGGCTGTCTAATGGCTCGATACGGGCACCGCGGGGTGTGGAGTCCGGTTGAGCTGATCGACCGCAGGAGTAAGCGCTGTGTATGTGAACCCGATGGCCCGCTCACGGGTCGGACGAATTGCCTGGTCATTGTTCCGCCACCCAGTAAAAAGCCGCGAATTCCCGGAGAAGCTCGAGCGCCTGGTGACCGCAGAGGACCTCTTGCGCTTCGGCTTCTAGCTCCCTTCGGCAGGCTCGCTGATAACCGCGAGCGTTTGCTCGGCGTCACCGAATCGTGACCCTTGGGCAGTTGCCGCAGAACCGGCACAAGCGTGCCGATAAGGGATCAGGTGCGGCTCGGTGTTCCCTGCTGAACAACCAACAAATTTGTGCTGATCCACCAGCGATGGACGCGGTCGGCCTCGACGTACGGCGTGGATTTGCCCGCCGTGTCACGGGCCGGCGCACCGGCTAGTGCTGCGATCTGCGCGCGCTGAGCGGTGAAGACCGCGTCGACCTCGGATCGGGCGCGGTCAGCTTCCAGCAGTTTTCCAACTGGGCGTTGTTAGCGTGCGCCGTCGATACCCACTGACTCAGTTTTGCTGGCCACTGCGGCCGCGGCCGCACAGAAAGGCTCTTCATGACCGCCACGCCGCCTCCTGGCAACTACCCCCCGCCGTCGCCTCCGCCGCCGGGTGAATACCAGCCGCCGCAGGGAGTCGGCTGGCAGGCTTCCTCGCCCGCGGCACTGCCCACCGACGCCTAGACGCCGTGGGCCACGCGGGCGCTCGCAGCTCTCATCGATTACGCGCCCTACGCCGTCGTCGTCGGGATCGGTTACGGCATCGAAGCGGTCACCCAGGAAACCGTCTGCATCAAAGACACGTCGGGCTACAACATCGGTGACGTGTGTGCGACCGGAAACTCCACGCTGGGCGTGGCGGCGTTCTTGGTCTCGGTGCTCGTCGGACTCGTGTACGTGGTCTGGAAGTACGGCTACAAGCAGGGCACCGCGGGCTCGAGCATCGGCAAGTCGATCCTGAAGTTCAAAGTGGTCAGCGAGAAGACCGGCCGGCCGCTCGGATTCGGCCTGTCCTTCCTGCGTCAATGCGCCCACGGTGTCGACACGATCATCTGCTACGTGGGTTTCCTGTTCCCGTTGTGGGATACCAAGCGGCAGACGCTCGCCGACAAGATCGTGACCCCCGTCTGCCTGCCGATCACCTGAGCGGATCCGCTGCGAAGAGTTGATGCGTGGAATTCCAGTTCGGCGTCGATCGGTGGTACCACTGGATGGCGGCGCCGCTAGGCCTGGGTCCCGAACGTGCCCTGATCCGGATCAGCCCTACCCAGCTCCACGTCAAGCTGGGCTGGGCGTTCGAGGCGGACATACCGCTGACGTCCATCGCCGACATTCGGCGCGGTGAACGGGTGATCGACGGGTGGGGTGCGCGTGGGCGCCAAGGCATCTGGGTGGTGAACGGCTCGGCAGACGACATCGTCGAGGTCGCGATCGATCCGCCGGTCCAAGCCCCGCGGCCCGGCGTCGCGTCGAACTGCGCCTGCTACGAGTCAGCGTGTTTCGACCCGATTGGCTCATCGTCGCACTACGCGCGCGACGGATCTAGGTGAGCAGACCCGAGTCGCGGATCGCCTCGGCCAAGGGCTCCAGCACCGCCGGGTCGTGCGGCGGCGGGATGTAGACGATGCCGAGGTCCAGTCCTTCGGCCGCCAATCCGGCCGCGTCGTCGATGACCTTCGCGTAGTCGAGGTCGGGCTCCAATCGCAGGTGCGCCGACGTCATGATCTCTTTCGGGTCGCGACCGATATCGGCGCAGTGCGACGCCAGCACCCCGCGCTTGTGTTTGAAGACATCCGGCGGCCCGCCGACGAAGTTCCAATGCTGGGCGTAGCGGGCGGTGATGCGCAGCGTGCGCTTCTCACCGCTGCCACCGATGCAGATCGGCGGGTGCGGACGCTGCGGCCCCTTGGGCTCGTTACGGGCGTCCTTGAACTGGTAGTACTTGCCGTCGAAGTTGGTGGTCGTCTCGCTGAGCAGACTGGTCAGCACGGCGCACGCCTCTTCGAAGCGGTCGAAGCGCTCCTTGATGCTGCCCAACTCGATCCCGTACGCGCCGGATTCCTCTTCGTTCCAGCCGGCGCCGATACCGAGTTCGAGCCGGCCGTCGGAGATGACGTCGAGCGCGGCGGCCATATTGGCCAGCACCGCGGGATGGCGGTAGTGGATGCCGGTGACCAGGGTGCCCAGCCGGAGTCGGGTGGTTGCCTGGGCCAGCGCGGTCAGCGTCGTCCAGCCCTCTAGGCAGGGTCCGGTGCTGTCGCTGAAGATCGGGTAGAAGTGGTCGAAGGTCCACCCGGACTCGAATACGTCGATATCGTCAGCGGTCTGCCAGACGGCGAGCAGCTGTTTCCAGGTGGTGTTTTGGGGTGAGGTTTTGAACGCAAATCGCATGAGCCCGACGGTAGTCCAGCCATTCGACCCGTCGCCACACGGCGATTCGCTCCGCGACGCGTTGCGCTACGACGTCAGGATCACCCTGCTCGCCGCCGGCCTGATCTTCCTGCTCGCGTTGGTGCTCGGCGTGTGGAAGTACCGCCAGGTGCTGGCGTCGCCGGATCACCGCGCCCATGTTTACGTCGACATCGCCCACCGCGCAGCGCTGCTGTATTCGTTCGCGACGCTGCTGGTCGCCGTCTTCGTCCAGTTCAGCGCGTGGCCCGCCTGGGTCAACCTCACCGCGGCGGCGATCGTGGTGTTCTTCTTCGTCGCGGCCATCCTCAGCTACATCGCCCACGGTCTGCGGCGCGACACCGAGAACCAATTCGCACACCCTGACGGCGCACTCAAAGCCGCGATGCTCGCGCTGATGGTCGCGGAGATCGGCGGTTTCGGGGTGCTCCTCGCCGGCTTCGTCGTCGGTCAGTTCTTCTAGCCGGGCGGGCACACTGGAGACATGGACCCGGTAGCCGCGCTGCGTCAGATCGCCTACTACAAGGATCGGGCGCGCGAAGACCCTCGGCGGGTGATGGCGTACCGCAACGCCGCTGACATCGTCGAGCGTCTCGACGAAGCGGAGCGCGAGCGGCACGGCCAGGCCAGCAGCTGGCAGTCGCTGCCCGGTATCGGACCCAAGACGGCCAAGGTGATCGCCCAGGCCTGGTCCGGCCGTGAACCCGACGCCCTGGTCGAATTACGTTCGGCTGCTAAGGATCTCGGCGGCGGAGAGATCCGGGCCGCGCTGCGCGGCGATCTGCATCTGCACTCGAACTGGTCCGACGGCTCGGCGAACATCGAGGAGATGATGGCCACCGCGGCGGCGCTGGGCCACGAGTACTGCGCTCTGACCGATCATTCGCCGCGCCTGACCATCGCCAACGGTCTGTCGCCGGAGCGGCTGCGCAAACAGCTCGACGTCATCGACACGCTGCGGGACCGATTCGCGCCGATGCGCATTCTGACCGGGATCGAGGTGGACATCCTCGACGACGGCAGCCTGGACCAGGAGCCGGCGCTGCTGGACCGTCTCGACATCGTGGTGGCCAGCGTGCATTCCAAGCTGTCGATGGACTCCGCGTCGATGACCCGCCGGATGGTGCGTGCCGTCAGCGACGGGAATGCCGACGTCCTCGGCCACTGCACGGGACGGTTGGTCACCGGTAATCGCGGCGTCCGGAAGGAGTCGACCTTCGACGCCGAAGCGGTGTTCACCGCGTGTCGTGAGCACGGCACCGCCGTCGAGATCAACTCCCGGCCGGAACGACGTGATCCGCCCACCCGACTGCTGAATTTGGCGCTGGAGATCGGGTGTGACTTCAGCATCGACACCGATGCCCACGCGCCGGGACAGCTGGACTTCCTGGGCTACGGCGCCCAGCGGGCGTTGGATGCCGGCGTTCCGATTGACCGCATCGTCAACACCTGGCCGGTCGACAAGCTGCTGGCCTGGGCCGGCGCGGCGGGCTAGAGCTCAGTCGGGCAGGTGTGGCACCTCCAGGCCGGGATCCCCGACGTGGGGGCACCTCCCGCTTGCGGGGGACACTCCCCGGGTCAGCGCCGACTTGCCGTAGCGACGACGCACGCTGTCGACCGCCGCGTCGACGTCGGCAGGATCTGGTCCCGTGGTGAACGGCAGCATCATCTGCTCGGCGCCGCTGCGATCGATTTCCGACACCGCGAAGCCGACCAGCGTCAGCCCCCGCTCAGCGATCAGCGGCGCGGCGGCCGCCACCAGTTGCCGCGCCGTGGTGAGGATGGTCTGCGTCGAACAGGTGGCCCGCGGGA